>OICT01000196.1_pt1 | contig 34352 bp, 24 predicted proteins | sample 1581331 | NCBI WGS metagenome assembly OICT01 (sample SAMEA3882544, study PRJEB24775) | human gut metagenome | biome: human-associated habitat; feature: intestine environment; material: feces | place: Netherlands | collected 2009/2010 | reverse complement strand
CCTCCTGCCGATGGCTGGCATTTTTGCCAGCCAGTCCGTATAACTATCCCCTGATTTTTGATCCGAAAAGATGAACTCAAACCATGATGAATGATTCGTTCTGCCGAATTATTGCGGGTGAAATTCAGGCGCGCCCGTAACAGGTTGACGCTGCCGTTCGCCTGCTTGACGAAGGGAATACCGTGCCGTTTATCGCACGTTATCGTAAGGAAATCACCGGCGGTCTGGATGACACGCAGCTGCGTAATCTGGAAACGCGTCTGAGCTATCTGCGCGAGCTGGAAGAGAGACGTCAGGCGATCCTCAAGTCCATTTCCGAGCAAGGCAAACTCACCGATGATCTGGCGAAGGCCATCAACGCCACCCTAAGCAAAACCGAACTCGAAGACCTCTACCTGCCCTACAAACCTAAACGCCGCACCCGCGGGCAAATCGCCATTGAAGCAGGGCTTGAGCCGTTGGCTGACCTGCTGTGGAGCGATCCGTCACACACGCCAGAAGTCGCCGCTGCACAATATGTTGATGCCGATAAAGGCGTGGCAGATACCAAAGCCGCGCTGGACGGCGCGCGCTATATCCTGATGGAACGTTTTGCCGAAGATGCCGCGCTGCTGGCGAAAGTGCGTGATTATCTGTGGAAGAACGCGCATCTGGTCTCAACCGTGGTGAGCGGTAAAGAAGAGGAAGGGGCAAAATTCCGCGACTATTTCGATCATCACGAACCGTTGTCCACGGTGCCTTCTCACCGCGCGCTGGCGATGTTCCGTGGGCGTAACGAAGGCGTACTCCAGCTTTCGCTGAATGCCGATCCGCAGTTCGATGAGCCGCCCAAAGAGAGCTATTGCGAGCAAATCATCATGGATCACCTTGGCCTGCGCCTGAACAATGCCCCGGCGGATAGCTGGCGCAAAGGCGTAGTGAGCTGGACCTGGCGCATCAAGGTGCTGATGCATCTGGAAACCGAACTGATGGGTACCGTGCGCGAACGCGCGGAAGATGAAGCAATCAACGTCTTTGCCCGTAACCTGCACGATCTGCTGATGGCGGCCCCTGCCGGACTGCGTGCAACGATGGGCCTCGATCCGGGTCTGCGTACTGGGGTAAAAGTGGCGGTGGTCGATGCCACTGGCAAACTGGTAGCGACCGATACCATTTACCCGCACACCGGACAAGCCGCAAAAGCAGCGATGACTGTTGCTGCGCTGTGTGAAAAGCATAACGTTGAACTGGTGGCGATCGGCAACGGTACAGCTTCCCGCGAAACCGAACGTTTCTATCTCGACGTGCAGAAGCAGTTCCCGAAAGTGACCGCACAGAAAGTGATCGTCAGCGAAGCTGGCGCGTCGGTTTACTCGGCTTCCGAGCTGGCAGCGCAGGAGTTTCCGGATCTCGACGTTTCGCTGCGTGGCGCGGTGTCTATCGCCCGCCGTTTGCAGGATCCGCTGGCGGAGCTGGTGAAAATCGATCCGAAATCTATCGGCGTAGGTCAGTATCAGCATGACGTCAGCCAGACGCAACTGGCCCGCAAACTGGACGCAGTAGTAGAAGACTGCGTAAACGCCGTTGGCGTCGATCTCAACACTGCTTCTGTTCCGCTGTTAACCCGCGTGGCGGGCCTGACGCGCATGATGGCGCAAAACATCGTGGCCTGGCGCGATGAGAACGGTCAGTTCCAGAACCGTCAGCAACTGCTGAAAGTGAGCCGTCTGGGGCCGAAAGCCTTCGAGCAGTGCGCGGGCTTCTTGCGCATTAACCATGGTGATAACCCGCTGGACGCGTCTACCGTCCACCCGGAAGCCTATCCGGTGGTGGAACGCATTCTGGCAGCAACACAGCAGGCACTGAAAGATCTGATGGGTAACAGCAGCGAACTGCGTAACCTGAAAGCGTCTGACTTTACTGATGAAAAATTCGGTGTGCCGACAGTAACTGACATCATCAAAGAGCTGGAAAAACCGGGTCGCGATCCGCGTCCGGAATTTAAAACCGCTCAGTTTGCCGATGGCGTCGAGACAATGAACGACCTGCAACCGGGTATGATCCTCGAAGGTGCGGTGACCAACGTCACCAACTTTGGCGCGTTTGTCGATATCGGCGTGCATCAGGACGGCCTGGTTCACATCTCTTCATTGTCGAACAAGTTTGTAGAAGATCCGCATACCGTGGTGAAAGCGGGCGACATTGTGAAGGTGAAAGTGCTGGAAGTGGATCTTCAGCGTAAACGTATCGCCCTGACCATGCGTCTGGACGAGCAGCCTGGCGAAACCAACGCCCGTCGCGGCGGCGGTAATGAACGCCCGCAAAACAACCGCCCGGCAGCCAAACCGCGCGGACGTGAAGCGCAGCCTGCCGGTAACAGCGCGATGATGGACGCGCTGGCGGCAGCAATGGGCAAAAAACGTTAAACGCCCTGATTGACCCCTAAACCTGCGCGATAAGGTGTCCACGCCGCATCTGGCAACGAACGCCTTGTCTGACATAAAAGTGCCGGAGAATATCTCCGGCATTTTTATTCCACAGCCAAACTCACAATATATTCCGGCAACATTTATCACTTCATTAACAACTGAAACCTTAATTAAACATTAGCCAGTCCTGGTAATTCGCTATTCGAATTATATTTTCGCTGCGATATAACCTTGAGCCACATCAACATTGAGTCAGATTATTATTCAAACCAACATTCGCACACATTTTAAGTATTGCTGATAGAAACCATTCTCATTATCATTGTGTTGTTGATTATTTAATCTCTCCTTTGTTGGCAAATCATCTGGTCTCATGTCGCTGTCAAACGCCCCATGAGGTAGTTATCCAGTTAATGAGAAACAAGTAGGCACCTATGCAATACACTCCAGATACTGCGTGGAAAATCACTGGCTTTTCCCGTGAAATCAGCCCGGCATATCGCCAAAAACTGCTTTCTCTTGGCATGTTACCTGGCTCCTCTTTTAATGTGGTGCGCGTCGCTCCACTCGGCGACCCCATTCATATCGAAACCCGTCGTGTGAGCCTGGTATTACGCAAAAAAGATCTGGCCTTATTAGAAGTGGAAGCGGTTTCCTGTTAATACGGTGATAACAACAATGAAAAAATTAACCATAGGCTTAATTGGTAATCCAAATTCTGGCAAGACAACCTTATTTAACCAGCTCACTGGCGCACGTCAGCGTGTAGGTAACTGGGCTGGCGTTACCGTCGAACGTAAAGAAGGGCAATTCTCCACCACCGATCATCAGGTCACGCTGGTGGACCTGCCCGGCACCTATTCTCTGACCACCATCTCATCGCAGACCTCGCTCGATGAGCAAATCGCCTGTCACTACATTTTGAGTGGCGACGCCGACCTGCTGATTAACGTGGTGGATGCGTCTAACCTTGAGCGTAACCTGTACCTGACGCTACAACTGCTGGAACTCGGCATTCCCTGCATCGTGGCACTGAACATGCTCGACATTGCCGAGAAGCAAAATATTCGTATTGAAATTGATGCTCTGTCGGCGCGTCTTGGCTGCCCAGTGATCCCGCTGGTTTCAACCCGTGGTCGCGGTATTGAAGCGCTCAAGCTGGCGATTGATCGCTATAAAGCTAACGAGAATGTGGAACTGGTGCATTACGCACAGCCGCTACTCAACGAAGCAGATTCACTGGCAAAAGTGATGCCTTCCGACATCCCGCTGAAACAACGTCGCTGGCTGGGCCTGCAAATGCTGGAAGGCGATATCTACAGCCGCGCCTACGCCGGTGAAGCGTCGCAGCATCTGGATGCCGCCCTCGCCCGTCTGCGTAATGAGATGGACGATCCGGCGCTGCACATTGCCGATGCGCGTTACCAGTGCATTGCTGCCATCTGTGATGTGGTAAGCAACACCCTGACGGCAGAACCCAGCCGTTTCACCACTGCGGTAGATAAAATCGTGCTCAACCGTTTCCTCGGTCTGCCGATTTTCCTCTTTGTGATGTACCTGATGTTCCTGCTGGCTATCAACATCGGCGGGGCGTTACAGCCGCTGTTTGACGTCGGCTCCGTGGCGCTATTTGTGCATGGTATTCAATGGATTGGCTACACGCTCCACTTCCCGGACTGGCTGACTATCTTCCTCGCCCAGGGCCTGGGTGGCGGCATTAACACCGTGCTGCCACTGGTGCCGCAGATTGGCATGATGTACCTGTTCCTCTCCTTCCTTGAGGACTCCGGGTATATGGCGCGTGCGGCGTTTGTGATGGACCGTCTGATGCAGGCGCTGGGCTTGCCGGGGAAATCCTTTGTGCCGCTGATCGTCGGTTTCGGTTGTAACGTACCGTCGGTAATGGGTGCACGTACGCTTGATGCACCGCGTGAACGTCTGATGACCATCATGATGGCACCGTTTATGTCCTGCGGCGCGCGTCTGGCTATCTTCGCAGTATTCGCGGCTGCCTTCTTCGGGCAGAACGGTGCGCTGGCGGTCTTCTCGCTGTATATGCTGGGTATTGTGATGGCGGTGCTGACTGGCCTGATGCTCAAGTACACCATCATGCGCGGTGAAGCGACGCCGTTTGTCATGGAGTTGCCGGTCTATCATGTACCACACGTTAAAAGCCTGATTATCCAGACCTGGCAGCGTCTGAAAGGCTTCGTTCTGCGTGCTGGTAAAGTGATCATCATCGTCAGCATTTTCCTGAGCGCTTTCAACAGCTTCTCGCTGAGCGGGAAAATCGTCGATAACATCAACGACTCGGCGCTGGCGTCCGTCAGCCGGGTGATCACCCCGGTCTTCAAGCCAATTGGCGTGCATGAAGATAACTGGCAGGCAACGGTTGGCCTGTTTACAGGTGCCATGGCGAAAGAAGTGGTAGTGGGTACGCTCAACACCCTCTACACCGCAGAAAATATTCAGGACGAAGAGTTCAATCCGGCAGAATTTAACCTCGGTGAAGAGCTGTTCAGTGCGATAGATGAAACCTGGCAGAGCCTGAAAGACACCTTCAGCCTTAGCGTACTGATGAACCCCATTGAAGCCAGCAAAGGCGACGGCGAAATGGGTACCGGGGCGATGGGCGTGATGGATCAGAAATTCGGTAGCGCAGCAGCAGCTTACAGCTACCTGATTTTCGTCCTGCTGTATGTACCATGTATCTCGGTGATGGGAGCCATCGCCCGTGAATCAAGCCGTGGCTGGATGGGCTTCTCCATCCTGTGGGGGCTGAATATCGCTTACTCGCTGGCAACATTGTTCTATCAGGTCGCCAGCTACAGTCAGCACCCAACTTACAGCCTGGTGTGCATTCTGGCGGTTATCCTGTTTAACATCGTGGTTATCGGTCTGCTGCGCCGCGCGCGTAGCCGGGTGGATATCGAACTGCTGGCAACCCGCAAGTCGGTAAGCAGTTGCTGCGCAGCCAGCACCACCGGTGATTGCCATTAATGGCTTCACTTATTCAGGTGCGCGATTTGCTGGCGTTACGGGGCCGTATGGAAGCGGCCCAGATAAGCCAGACATTGAACACTCCACAGCCAATGATTAACGCCATGCTGCAACAACTGGAAAGTATGGGCAAAGCCGTGCGGATTCAGGAAGAACCTGACGGCTGCCTCTCTGGCAGTTGTAAAAGCTGCCCGGAAGGAAAAGCCTGTCTGCGCGAGTGGTGGGCGCTGCGTTAACCTTACTCCATCGCCTGTTTTGGAAAGCCCGGTATGCGTCTGCATCCGGGCTTTTTTGCGTGCGGCTTTCCATAAAAATGCAACTCTTGCAGCACGGCGTAAGTTCCTTTGAAAGCATCTCGCAGGGATGAAAACTCGCTAATGCACAGATGTGGAGTGGCGCGTAGAGTCGCGGCATTCAAACAACAGGTGAAGGAACGCCATGAGTAAAAAGCAGAGTTCCACCCCACATGATGCGCTGTTCAAACTCTTTTTACGCCAACCGGACACGGCTCGCGATTTTCTTGCGTTCCATTTACCGGCCCCCATTCACGCGCTCTGTGATATGAAAACCCTCAAGCTGGAGTCGAGCAGCTTTATTGATGACGATCTGCGTGAAAGCTATTCCGATGTGCTGTGGTCGGTGAAAACGGAACAAGGACCAGAATACATCTATTGTCTGATTGAACATCAAAGCACCTCAAACAAACTGATCGCATTTCGCATGATGCGTTACGCTATTGCCGCAATGCAAAATCACCTTGATGCTGGATACAAAACGTTGCCGATGGTGGTGCTATTGTTGTTTTACCACGGTATTGAAAGCCCCTATCCCTATTCGCTGTCTTGGCTGGATTGTTTCGCCGATCCCAAACTGGCAAGGCAGCTTTATGCCTCCGCATTTCCGCTGATTGATGTCACCGTCATGCCTGATGATGAAATCATGCAGCACCGACGTATGGCGCTGCTGGAGTTAATTCAAAAACATATTCGTCAACGCGACCTGATGGGGCTGGTAGAGCAAATGGCCTGCTTATTAAGTAGTGGATACGCTAATGACAGACAAATCAAAGGGCTGTTTAATTACATACTGCAAACCGGCGACGCGGTACGTTTTAACGATTTTATCGACGGCGTTGCCGAACGTTCACCGAAACACAAGGAGAGTTTAATGACAATTGCGGAAAGATTGCGGCAGGAGGGGGAACAATCCAAAGCCCTGCATATAGCCAAAATAATGCTTGAATCCGGAGTCCCTCTTACAGACATCATGCGCTTTACCGGGGTGTCAGAAGAAGAGTTGGCTGCGGCGAGCCAGTAAATTTCTGTCTCGCCATTTCAAAAGTTGCCTACACCCTCTGCTTCAACGCCACCAGCAGGTGACAAAACTCGACCGGATGCGAAATAAACGGCGCATGGGCCGCTTTGGCGAAGATATATGATTCGCTGTGAGGCCAAAGTTTATCCAGCATCGGCACCACTTTGCGCGGCACCAGACCGTCGAGATAGCCATACAATCGCAAAAACGGCATGGACACGTTTTGCAGCGGCTGACGGAGATCGACCGTTTTCAGGATTTCCAGCCCGCCATTAAGCACGTCAACCTCCGGCATCGGTAACGCCAGAACGGTTTTCTTCAACGCCCGCGCATCCTGGCGCGCCGTTTCAGTCCCCATGGTTTGTAACGCCAGGAACCGCTCCACTGTACGCTGAAAATCATCACTGAGTTGCTGCTGAAATCCCGCCAGCACGTCCGGTTTTATCCCCGGCCACTCGTCACGAGCACTAAAACAAGGTGACGACGCCACGGTGACCAGCGCCTGAACACGCTCGGGATGGGTTAAAACAATTTGGCTTGCCACCAGCCCGCCCAGACTCCAGCCTAACCAAATGGCTTTATCAGGTGCCTGTTGCAGCACGGCTTCGGCCATATCAGCAAGTGACAGCGCACCAAATCCCCGGCTACGCCCGAAGCCGGGCAGGTCAACAAGGTGCAGCGTAAAATGCGAGCTAAGTTCCTCGTCAATGCAACGCCACACTTCGGCATTCAGTCCCCATCCGTGCAGCAGCACAAGATGAACATTCCCCTGACCTTTGGTCTGCCACCAGATGTTATTCATCCGCTATTGTTCTCTTTTGACTTACAAGGATGAACATATGCTAACAGTACCGGGATTATGCTGGCTATGCCGAATGCCACTGGCGTTAGGTCATTGGGGGATTTGTTCGGTCTGTTCACGCGCCACCCGCACAGATAAAACGTTATGCCCACAATGTGGATTACCCGCCACACACTCCCATCTTCCCTGCGGTCGCTGCCTGCAAAAACCGCCGCTCTGGCAAAGACTGGTCACGGTTGCCGACTATGCGCCGCCGTTAAGTCCGCTTATCCACCAGCTTAAATTTTCCCGGCGCAGTGAAATCGCCAGCGCCCTGTCACGTCTGTTACTATTGGAAGTCTTACACGCTCGTCGCACCACCGGGTTGCAATTGCCGGATCGCATCATCAGCGTTCCGTTATGGCAGCGGCGTCACTGGCGTCGGGGATTTAATCAGAGCGATTTGCTGTGTCAGCCGTTATCACGCTGGTTGCACTGCCAATGGGATAGCGAAGCCGTCACACGTACACGGGCCACTGCGACCCAGCATTTTCTCAGTGCCCGGCTGCGCAAGCGCAACCTGAAAAATGCCTTTCGTCTTGAATTGCCCGTGCAAGGTCGCCATATGGTGATTGTGGATGATGTCGTTACCACCGGAAGTACCGTCGCAGAGATTGCGCAGTTGCTTTTACGCAATGGTGCGGCGACTGTCCAGGTCTGGTGCCTTTGTCGAACCTTGTAGAGCCTCGATGATGGGCGTATTATAACCAACTAAAATAGTCAACTATTAGGCCATTACTATGATCCGTATTTCCGATGCTGCACAAGCGCACTTTGCCAAACTGCTGGCAAATCAGGAAGAAGGGACACAAATCCGCGTATTTGTGATTAACCCTGGCACGCCTAACGCTGAATGTGGTGTTTCTTATTGTCCGCCGGATGCCGTGGAAGCCACCGACACTGCCCTGAAATTTGACCTGCTGACCGCGTATGTTGATGAGTTAAGCGCACCATACCTGGAAGATGCAGAGATCGACTTTGTTACCGACCAGTTGGGTTCTCAGTTAACGCTGAAAGCCCCGAACGCCAAAATGCGTAAAGTGGCAGACGATGCACCGCTGATGGAGCGCGTGGAGTATATGCTGCAGTCGCAGATCAACCCACAGCTTGCTGGTCACGGTGGTCGCGTTTCGCTGATGGAAATCACCGAAGACGGTTACGCCATTCTGCAATTTGGCGGCGGCTGTAACGGTTGTTCCATGGTCGATGTGACGCTGAAAGAAGGGATCGAGAAGCAGCTGCTGAACGAATTCCCGGAGCTGAAAGGTGTGCGCGATCTCACCGAACACCAGCGCGGCGAACACTCCTACTACTAAGTTATCCCCTCTTTTGTAGATTGCCCGATGCGACGCTAAAGCGTCATTTCGGGCCTACGTTGAACATGTGCCAGACGTTGGCACAGCATTGCTTTGGCAAATCCCTCCCTTCGTTTCCCCGCGATAATATGACCAACCTCTCATAATTTAAATTTACCCCGCTCTGGTGATTCTCAAACGCCAGATGTTACCCGTATCATTCACATGGGTACCAAACATACTCCTGACATCTGACTACAATAATTAGTTTTAGTGGGTATCAGTCGTGGTGCCGCAATATCTCTGTTCCCGATTGGGATAATTAGAGTTTGTCGTCAGAAAATTGACGTTACCCATAACAAATGAAAGGCCAGGTAAATCATGCCATTAGTCATTGTTGCTATCGGTGTAATCTTGTTGTTGCTCCTGATGATCCGCTTCAAAATGAACGGCTTCATCGCTCTCGTCCTCGTGGCGCTTGCTGTTGGATTAATGCAAGGAATGCCGCTGGATAAAGTTATTGGCTCCATCAAAGCCGGTGTCGGCGGGACGCTCGGTAGCCTTGCCCTGATCATGGGTTTTGGCGCAATGCTGGGCAAAATGCTGGCAGACTGCGGTGGCGCACAACGTATCGCCACCACGCTGATTGCCAAATTTGGTAAAAAACACATCCAGTGGGCGGTGGTACTGACCGGTTTTACCGTTGGTTTTGCCCTGTTCTATGAAGTGGGCTTTGTGCTGATGCTGCCGCTGGTGTTTACCATCGCGGCTTCTGCGAATATTCCACTGTTGTATGTTGGTGTACCAATGGCAGCTGCACTGTCTGTGACCCACGGCTTCCTGCCACCGCATCCGGGTCCGACTGCGATTGCCACCATTTTCAATGCCGATATGGGTAAAACCCTGCTGTACGGTACTATTCTGGCAATCCCGACCGTGATTCTCGCCGGTCCGGTTTACGCTCGCGTGTTGAAAGGTATCGATAAGCCAATTCCGGAAGGTCTCTACAGCGCGAAAACCTTCAGCGAAGAAGAGATGCCGAGCTTTGGCGTCAGCGTCTGGACCTCTCTGGTGCCGGTAGTACTGATGGCGATGCGTGCGATTGCCGAAATGATCCTGCCGAAAGGTCACGCTTTCCTGCCGGTAGCGGAGTTCCTCGGTGACCCGGTAATGGCTACGCTGATTGCCGTGCTGATTGCCATGTTCACCTTTGGTCTGAACCGTGGTCGTTCAATGGATCAGATTAACGACACGCTGGTTTCTTCCATCAAAATCATTGCGATGATGCTGTTGATCATCGGTGGTGGCGGTGCGTTCAAGCAGGTGCTGGTAGACAGCGGCGTGGACAAATACATTGCTTCCATGATGCACGAAACCAACATTTCTCCGCTGCTGATGGCCTGGTCGATTGCTGCCGTACTGCGTATCGCGCTGGGTTCCGCAACCGTTGCGGCAATCACTGCGGGTGGTATCGCGGCACCGCTGATTGCAACGACGGGTGTTAGCCCGGAGCTGATGGTTATTGCGGTGGGTTCCGGTAGTGTGATTTTCTCTCATGTGAACGATCCGGGCTTCTGGCTGTTCAAAGAGTACTTTAACCTGACTATCGGCGAGACCATCAAATCCTGGTCGATGCTGGAAACCATTATCTCGGTGTGCGGTCTGGTAGGCTGTCTGCTGCTGAATATGGTGATTTGATAACACTGACTGCCGGATGCATCGCATCCGGCATCAACCGCACTCTACTTCTTCTTCGCTGCAGCTCTGCGCCGTCTGTCCAAATCCTTCAGCAACTTGTTCACGCCATCATCGGCAAACATCGACTCAAGCGTTGCGGAAAGCTTGCGTCGCCAGTTTTTATACTGGTAACTGGTGCCAGGAATATTCACCGGTTCGGCCATATCCAGCCAGTCTTCCGGCTGTAGTCCTAACAGAGCACTGTTACTGTCGGCAATGTAGCGCTGCAAACCACGGTTCAGCGTCGGCGTCATCGACATCAACGATGCCTTATGCCCGGCACGTTTTGGCAGACAACCATATTTATGCAGTGCATCCAGCAGCCCTTGCTTCGCCAGTTCGCGATCCTGATACAGACCGCGCAGTACCACTTCATCCGGATACAGCCCCAGGGTTTTGCCCAGCGTTAGATCCCCGCTCTCCCAGTAACCGCGTAGCGTAGGCAGGTCATGTGTCGCCGCAACCGCCATCGACTGCTCCGGATACGCTTTCGGTGCACGGAACGTCTTCTCGTGGTCGTTTTCGAAATAGAGCACTTTGTAGGAGTACACACCGCTGCTGCGAAGCTTACCGACAATCTCTACCGGTACGGTACCGAGATCTTCACCAATCACCATACAGCGATGACGTTTACTTTCGAGTGCCAGAATCGAGAGCAGATCATCCACCGGATAGTGAACATACGCGCCCTGATCTGCCGTCTCGCCATACGGTATCCACCACAAACGCAGCATCGACATCACATGGTCAATTCGTAATGCGCCGCAGTTTTGCATATTGGCACGCAACAGCTCGATAAACGGTTCATAGGCACGCGCGGTGATGATATGCGGGTCCATTGGCGGTAATCCCCAGTTCTGCCCCAACGGGCCGAGGATATCCGGCGGCGCGCCAACCGACGCTTTCAGGCAATATAGTTCACGATCACACCAGGTTTCCGCCCCACCTTCCGCTACGCCAACCGCCAGATCACGATACAAGCCAATCGGCATTTCATAGCCCTGGCTTATCTCCCAGCAGGCGGCAAACTGGCTGTAAGCCAGCCACTGCAACCAGAGATAAAAATCGACGTCATCACGATGTTCTTCGCAGAACTGACGCACTTCTGGTGAATCCACGTTCTGATACATCTCTGGCCATGCAGGCCAGCCCCAGCGCATTTCGTCCTCTTTCACTTGCTGGGCATGTAGCGCATCAAAGGCTGCCTGCCAGAACAGGCTGTCGCCCTGCTCTGCAACAAACTGGCGAAACGCGGTCATCTGCTCATCATCACGTTGCGCGAAACCTTTCCACGCCATTCGTAATGCTGTCATTTTTAGGGCGGTAACCGTGGAGTAATCGACCCAGTCGGCATCGCGCGCCTGTTGCAGCGTCTGTTGCGTGGTCGGCAACTGCCACCAGGCCTGAGCCTCTTCGCTAAGATGGAAATCTTCAACGGCGTTAACGTCGATATAAATCACATTCAGCCAACGGCGAGAAGACGGGCTGTATGGGCTGGCACTCTCCGGATTTGCCGGATAGAGCGCATGAATCGGGTTCAGGCCGATGAACGACCCGCCACGTTTTGCCACATCCACCAGCATCGCTTTGAGATCGCCAAAATCCCCAATACCCCAGTTTTTTTCCGATCGCAGCGTATAAAGCTGGACGCAGGCACCCCACAGCTTTTGTTTATTCAGCAACGCCTGCGGTTCGTAACAGCGTTTCGGGGCGACAATCACCCTGCAATGCGCGCGCTGGTCTTCCTGGGTAAGCGTCAGCGTGTGATAACCTTCCGGCAGCTTCGTCGGTAGATTGAACGCTTTGCCCCCAGTTACATGGCCTTTGTACTGCGTTCCTTCTTCGGTGGTCAGCAGCCAGCTATATTCGCCGCTGCCCTCCACCACCATCGGCATTTTTTTGCCGCTGGTATAAACCATGACATTCGGGACTGGCGTTACCGCCACTTTCGTGGCGGTACGTTGATGCATCGCGTCAAGCAAACGCCGTTTGGTTTCGGCGCTAATCGACTGCGGTTTACCGTGGGCATTGATGTAATTGGGGCTAATCCCCGCCGCCAGCGCGGCATTATCCAGACGTTTGCTTTCCATCGAGCTTCCTTAGCGTTTTGCCTGCCAGATACGAGCCTGATAATCGCGAATAGAGCGATCCGAGCTAAACATACCGCAGCGGGCGGTATTGAGGATCGCCGCGCGAGTCCAGGCCTCCTGGTCGCGGTACAGCACATCCACCTGCTTTTGTGCCTCAACATAGGCTGCGAAATCCGCCATCACCAGATACGGATCGCCGCCCTGTTTGCCGATACTGTGCAGCATCTGGTCGAAGGCATGCTTATCGCCGTCGCTGTATTTACCGCTTTCCAGCTCTTTCAATACTGCGTCCAGCACCTTATCTTTCTTCCGCCATTTCACCGGGTCGTAGCCTTTGGCCAGAATAGCCTTCACTTGTTCCACGGTATGACCAAAAATAAAGATATTTTCTTCACCGACTTTCTCGGCGATTTCAACGTTCGCACCATCCAGCGTACCGACAGTAAGCGCACCATTGAGCGCCAGTTTCATATTGCCGGTACCGGAAGCTTCTTTACCTGCAGTCGAAATTTGTTCGGAGATATCCGCCGCCGGGATCAGTTTTTCCGCCGCCGAAACGCAATAATCCGGCAGGAACACCACCTTCAACTTATCGCCAACCAGTGGATCGTTGTTGATCACGTCAGCCACTTTGTTGATCGCAAAGATAATATTCTTCGCCAGGTAGTAGCCCGGTGCCGCTTTCGCGCCGAAGAGGAAGACGCGCGGTACGCGATCAGCCTGCGGGTTTTCACGAATTTCTTTGTACAACGCCAGAATATGCAGCAGATTCAGGTGCTGGCGTTTGTACTCATGCAGACGTTTGATCTGAATATCGAAAATCGCCTGTGGATTGATCTCAATACCGGTACGAACTTTCACAAACTCCGCCAGACGGACTTTATTCGCCTGCTTGATCTCGCGATATTGCTGACGGAATTTCGCATCATCAGCGAATTTTTCCAGATTGATCAGCTGATCGAGATCGTTAGCCCACTCTTTTTGCAGTGATTTATCCAACAGAGCCGCCAGTGCAGGGTTGCACTGTTTGATCCAGCGACGTGGGGTAATACCGTTGGTGACGTTATGGAATTTGTTCGGCCATAGCTGGTGATATTCCGGGAACAGATCTTTCACCACCAGATCCGAGTGCAGCGCCGCAACACCGTTCACCGCGAAACCGCCAACCACACACAGGTTCGCCATATTTCGTTAATAATCTGCATATGGCGCGGCAGTAAGCCTTTCACCAGTTTCACATCCCAGCGTTCCAGCGCTTCTGGCATCAGGGTATGGTTGGTGTAAGCGAAAGTTTTGCTGGTAATGGCCCAGGCGTCATCCCAGCTCATCTGGTGCTCATCGATCAGCACGCGCAGCAGTTCTGGAATCGCGATAGTTGGGTGGGTATCGTTCAGCTGAATAACTTCGTAATCCGCCAGTTCGTGCAGTTTACGCCCCGCCAGATGATGGCGACGCAAAATATCCGCTACCGAACAGGCACACTGGAAGTACTGCTGCATCAAGCGCAGCTTTTTACCGGCAGTATGGTTGTCGTTTGGATAGAGAACTTTGGTCAGTTTTTCCGCATTGATGCCCTGCTGTTCGGCACGCAGGAAATCACCGTCGTTAAATTTAGTCAGATCAAACGGATGCGCGTGCGTCGCCTGCCACAGACGCAGCGGCTGCGCCACGCCATTACGATAGCCGACAACGGGGAGATCCCACGCTTGACCGGTAATGGTAAACTCCGGCTCCCAGCGTCCGTCTTTCGTCACTTTACCGCCAATCCCTACCTGCACATCCAGTGCTTCGTTGTGGCGGAACCACGGGTAGTTACTGCGGTGCCAGTCATCCGGCGCTTCAACCTGTTTGCCATCGACAAAAGACTGGCGGAACAAACCATATTGATAGTTCAGACCGTAACCCGTCGCAGACTGACCGACAGTTGCCATTGAGTCGAGGAAGCACGCCGCCAGACGTCCCAGACCACCGTTACCCAGCGCCGGGTCGATCTCTTCTTCCAGCAGGTCCGTCAGATTGATGTCATAAGCCTTCAACGAATCCTGTACATCCTGATACCAGCCGAGATTCAACAGGTTGTTGCCCGTCAGGCGACCAATCAAAAACTCCATTGAGATGTAGTTAACATGTCGCTGATTCGCCACCGGCTTGGCGAATGGCTGAGCACGCAGCATTTCGGCCAGTGCTTCACTCACTGCTAGCCACCACTGGCGAGGAGTCATTTCAGCCGCAGAATTTAAGCCATAACGCTGCCACTGACGTGAAAGCGCTTCCTGAAATTGCTTATCGTTAAAAATAGGTTGTGACATAGGAGTTCCACTTTTCTTAGATTTTCAACACAACGTTATCGCTAGTTTGCCAGGCTCGATGTTGACCTTCCTCATCCTGCGGGGGATTAGGCAGGGAGGAGTTGCGGGGATGAGCAAGGAAATGTGATCTCAACCACTTAAAGCTAGTGCAAACCACAGGATTAGCAGCAAATCAATGCAATACAGCGCAGAAAATCTGTATCTAAGTGCAAAAAATGGCCGTTGCGTATTTTCAAAAAGCGGAAGGTAACTCTATAAATTAAGTAAAGGAGTGAAACAGTTTCATAAGTAAAATATCCAGTGTGCTCCATCTCATTCTTAATAGATTTATTAAGATCATCTTTTTAGATGGCACTTTCATCAGGAATGAAGAAGAAACCCTTGCTTAAATGAATCTGATGAACATAAGGGAAACCAGTATTCACGCTGGATCAGCGTCGTTTTAGGTGAGTTGTTAATAAAGATTTGGAATTGTGACACAGTGCAAATTCAGACACATAAAAAAACGTCATCGCTTGCATTAGAAAGGTTTCTGGCCGACCTTATAACCATTAATTACGAAGCGCAAAAAAAATAATTTCCTCATTTTCCACAGTGAAGTGATTAACTATGCTGATTCCGTCAAAACTAAGTCGTCCGGTTCGACTCGACCATACCGTGGTTCGTGAGCGCCTGCTGGCTAAACTTTCCGGCGCGAACAACTTCCGGCTGGCGCTGATCACGAGTCCTGCGGGCTACGGAAAGACCACCCTCATTTCCCAGTGGGCGGCAGGCAAAAACGATATCGGCTGGTACTCGCTGGATGAAGGTGATAACCAGCAAGAGCGTTTCGCCAGCTATCTCATTGCCGCCGTGCAGCAGGCAACCAACGGTCACTGTGCGATATGTGAGACGATGGCGCAAAAACGGCAATATGCCAGCCTGACGTCACTCTTCGCCCAGCTTTTCATTGAGCTGGCGGAATGGCATAGCCCACTTTATCTGGTCATCGATGACTATCATCTGATCACTAATCCAGTGATCCACGAGTCAATGCGCTTCTTTATTCGCCATCAACCAGAAAATCTCACCCTGGTGGTGTTGTCACGCAACCTTCCGCAACTGGGCATTGCCAATCTGCGTGTTCGTGATCAACTGCTGGAAATTGGCAGTCAGCAACTGGCATTTACCCATCAGGAAGCGAAGCAGTTTTTTGATTGCCGTCTGTCATCGCCGATTGAAGCCGCAGAAAGCAGTCGGATTTGCGATGACGTTTCCGGTTGGGCGACGGCACTACAGCTAATCGCCCTCTCCGCCCGGCAGAATACCCACTCAGCCCATAAGTCGGCACGCCGCCTGGCGGGAATCAATGCCAGCCATCTTTCGGATTATCTGGTCGATGAGGTTTTGGATAACGTCGATCTCGCAACGCGCCATTTTCTGTTGAAAAGCGCCATTTTGCGCTCAATGAACGATGCACTCATCACCCGTGTGACCGGCGAAGAAAACGGGCAAATGCGCCTCGAAGAGATTGAGCGTCAGGGGCTGTTTTTACAGCGGATGGATGATACCGGCGAGTGGTTCTGCTATCACCCGCTGTTTGGCAACTTCCTGCGCCAGCGCTGCCAGTGGGAACTGGCGGCGGAGCTGCCGGAAATCCACCGTGCCGCCGCAGAAAGCTGGATGGCCCAGGGATTTCCCAGCGAAGCGATTCATCATGCGCTGGCGGCAGGCGATGCGCTGATGCTGCGCGATATTCTGCTTAATCACGCCTGGAGTCTGTTCAACCATAGCGAACTGTCGCTGCTGGAAGAGTCGCTTAAGGCCCTGCCGTGGGACAGCTTGCTGGAAAATCCGCAGTTGGTGTTATTGCAGGCGTGGCTGATGCAAAGCCAACATCGCTACGGCGAAGTTAACACCCTGCTAGCCCGTGCTGAACATGAAATCAAGGACATCAGAGAAGACACCATGCACGCAGAATTTAACGCTCTGCGCGCCCAGGTGGCGATTAACGATGGTAATCCGGATGAAGCGGAACGGCTGGCAAAACTGGCACTGGAAGAGCTGCCGCCGGGCTGGTTCTATAGCCGCATTGTGGCAACCTCGGTGCTGGGTGAAGTGCTGCACTGCAAAGGCGAATTGACCCGCTCACTGGCGCTAATGCAGCAAACCGAACAGATGGCACGCCAGCACGATGTCTGGCACTACGCTTTGTGGAGTTTAATCCAGCAAAGTGAAATTCTGTTTGCCCAAGGGTTCCTGCAAACCGCGTGGGAAACGCAGGAAAAAGCATTCCAGCTGATCAACGAGCAGCATCTGGAACAGCTGCCAATGCATGAGTTTCTGGTGCGCATTCGTGCGCAGCTGTTATGGGCCTGGGCGCGGCTGGATGAAGCCGAAGCGTCGGCGCGTAGCGGGATTGAAGTCTTGTCGTCTTATCAGCCACAGCAACAGCTTCAGTGCCTGGCAATGTTGATTCAATGCTCGCTGGCCCGTGGTGATTTAGATAACGCCCGTAGCCAGCTGAACCGTCTGGAAAACCTGCTGGGGAATGGCAAATATCACAGCGACTGGATCTCTAACGCCAACAAAGTCCGGGTGATTTACTGGCAAATGACCGGCGATAAAGCCGCCGCTGCCAACTGGTTGCGTCATACGGCTAAACCAGAGTTTGCGAACAACCACTTCCTGCAAGGTCAATGGCGCAACATTGCCCGTGCACAAATCTTGCTGGGCGAGTTTGAACCGGCAGAAATTGTTCTCGAAGAACTCAATGAAAATGCCCGGAGTCTGCGGTTGATGAGCGATCTCAACCGTAACCTGTTGCTGCTTAATCAACTGTACTGGCAGGCCGGACGTAAAAGTGACGCCCAGCGCGTGTTGCTGGACGCATTAAAACTGGCGAATCGCACCGGATTTATCAGTCATTTTGTCATCGAAGGCGAAGCGATGGCGCAACAACTGCGCCAGCTGATTCAACTCAATACGCTGCCGGAACTGGAACAGCATCGCGCACAGCGTATTCTGCGAGAAATCAATCAACATCATCGGCATAAATTCGCCCATTTCGATGAGAATTTCGTTGAACGTCTGCTAAATCATCCGGAAGTGCCAGAACTGATCCGCACCAGCCCATTGACCCAACGTGAATGGCAGGTCCTGGGGCTGATTTACTCCGGTTACAGCAATGAACAAATTGCGGGCGAACTGGAAGTGGCGGCAACCACCATCAAGACGCATATCCGCAATCTGTACCAAAAACTCGGCGTCGCCCACCGTCAGGCTGCCGTGCAGCACGCGCAGAAACTGCTGAAGATGATGGGTTATGGGGTGTGAGTTTAGCCGGATAATGCATTGGATCCGGTTTACATCTTTACATCATTCAATACTCACCCGCGTTACGCCATCTGTTTCTATCAAACCAAACCGCACCGGCAAGAAACGTTCCACCACCGCGATATTGGTCAGCAGATGGCATGAAGGATGGGCGACCTTAAATTCTCCCGCGCCCGCCAGCGCCATCGGCAGTACCAGTTGGTCGGCGAGATATTCCCCCACCGCCGCTGGGCTTGCCAGGTAGCGTTTCACCTCTTTCACTAACTGCGCGGCTACCACCTCGGCACTGACGCGCTTTTCACCGACGACGAAAAAGCGTTCAGTGATATTTTCACTTTCGACTTCCAGCGAGACGGTATTACCCGGCCCCTGGTCGCGCGGCAGGTTATGAATATTCTGTTCATGCAGGGAAAAACTCCCCGCCAGTGTAGCGATTTCACGCTCAGCAACATGGCGCGGCACACCAGCTAATAGAACTTCTCCACACATCTGCACAATGTTCCCGCGCTCGCCAAGTTGCAAGGTGTTAAACGATGCCACGGGCGAGACTTCCGTTGCCACCACACCGCCTCCGGCAGGATAAAAACCATGACGTAACAGCGTGGTTTGCTGATGAATTCCTATTTTCGCCAGCAGCGGCTCCAGCACCCGGCGGATAAAATCCGCAGGCGGGGCCGACGGGTTATCGGTGCCTCCGCTCACTTCAACACGCGAAGGTCCATCGGCAAACCACAGCGCGGGCAGCACCGTTTGCAGCACCAGCGTACAGCTTCCGGCACTACCGATAGCAAAGCGGTACTCGCCGCCGCGCACGGTGCCAGGCCGGAAGACCAGACGCTGCGACCCCAGCTCCGCGCCTTCCACCGTTGCCCTACAAATTTCCGCAGCCGCTTTTACCGCGGTCAGATGCTGGCGCAACAGCCCCGGTTTCGCTCGCCCGGCACGAATGCTGGTGATGGTAAATGGCTGGCCGGTTATCATCGACAGGCTCAGCGCCGAGCGCAGGATCTGCCCGCCACCTTCGCCCTGTGCGCCATCCAGCGCAATCATCCTTTTCATCATTTATCCTTTTACGCACACCACCTGACGCAGGGTATAGATAACTTCCACCAGATCGCTTTGTGCCGCCATCACCGCATCAATATCTTTATACGCCATCGGGATTTCGTCGATCACTTCGGCATCTTTACGGCATTCCACATGCGCGGTGGCACGAATTTGATCTTCCACGCTGAACAGTTTTTTCGCTTTAGTACGGCTCATTACCCGCCCGGCACCGTGGCTGCACGAACAGAACGACTCTTCATTTCCCAGCCCACGGACGATAAAGCTTTTCGCTCCCATCGAACCGGGAATAATTCCATATTGACCAGCACGCGCAGACACCGCGCCTTTACGCGTCACGTAGATCTCTTCGCCAAAGTGCTGTTCTTTTTGCACATAGTTGTGGTGACAGTTGATCTCTTCCATCGCCAGCGTTTGCTGTTGTCTTACCGTTTTCTGCGTAACGCTCTGCAACGCTGTTACTACGTTTTCCATCATTGCATCGCGGTTAAGGCTGGCAAAAAGCTGCGCCCAGGCCACCGCTTTCAGGTAATCATCAAAGTATTCCGTACCTTCCATAAAGTACGCCAGATCACGCGACGGCAACGTTTCAAGCTGGTCCTGCATCTCTTTTTGCGCCAGATCGATAAAGTAAGTCCCGATGGCGTTACCAATTCCGCGTGAACCGGAGTGCAGCATAATCCACACCTGATCCGACTCATCAAGACAGATTTCAATAAAATGGTTACCCGTTCCCAGCGTTCCCAGATGTTTATAGTTATTGGTATTCAGGAAACGCGGATATTTTTGCGTTAACCACTGATAACCGGCTTCCAGCTCAGCCCATTTAGCATCGACGTTAACAGGTGGATTTTCCCAGGCACCTTTATCACGTTTACAACGGCCAGTGGTACGCCCGTGCGGCACGGCCGTTTCAATCGCCTGACGCAGCTCTGCCAGGTTTTCAGGCAGGTCTTCCGCCGTTAACGCGGTACGCAGCGCGTTCATTCCACAGCCAATATCCACGCCCACCGCCGCCGGAATAATCGCCCCTTTGGTCGGGATCACGCTACCAATGGTGGAACCTTTACCCAGGTGTACATCAGGCATTACCGCAATATGTTTGAAAATAAACGGCATCTTCGCCGTATTAATAAGTTGCTGACGCGCATCGGCTTCTACCGGCACGCCTTTGGTCCACATTTTTACCGGGGCATTTTCAGTGGGCAGTAATTCGTAATTCATTTTGTTTTTCTCTTTTCGTTGTTTGCTGTCGTGATAATTGCAACCGTCGTGCCAGAAAATTAAATAAGCAGATTAATTTTTTAATTCATTGTTTTTAAATAGGTTAAATCTTTACGTCCGTAAACGGAGATTTTCCACAAAACCAATTCACCGATAATGAAATATCGTCTTTTATAAGGATATCTAAGATGCGTAAAACAGTGGCTTTTGGCTTTGTCGGTACCGTGCTGGATTATGCCGGACGCGGCAGTCAGCGCTGGTCGAAATGGCGTCCGACGCTTTGTTTATGCCAGCAAGAATCGTTAGTCATCGATCGACTGGAATTATTGCACGATGCCCGCTCGCGCTCGCTATTTGAAACGCTTAAACGCGATATCGCCAGCGTTTCGCCAGAAACAGAAGTGGTGGGCGTTGAGATTGAACTGCATAACCCGTGGGATTTCGAAGAGGTTTACGCCTGCCTGCATGATTTCGCCCGTGGTTACGAGTTTCAGCCAGAAAAAGAAGACTATTTAATTCACATCACCACCGGCACCCACGTCGCGCAGATTTGCTGGTTTCTGCTGGCGGAAGCGCGTTACCTGCCCGCCCGGCTGATACAATCTTCACCTCCGCGCAAAAAAGAACAGCCGCGCGGCGCAGGTGAAGTGACGATTATCGATCTCGATTTAAGCCGTTATAACGCCATCGCCAGCCGCTTTGCCGAGGAACGCCAGCAAACGCTTGATTTTCTTAAGTCCGGCATTGCCACGCGTAACCCCCACTTCAACCGCATGATTGAGCAGATCGAAAAAGTGGCGATCAAATCCCGCGCGCCGATTCTGCTTAACGGTCCAACCGGCGCGGGCAAGTCATTTCTGGCGCGACGCATCTTCGAGTTAAAACAGGCGCGGCATCAGTTTAGCGGCGCGTTTGTGGAAGTGAACTGCGCCACCCTGCGCGGCGATACCGCCATGTCGACGCTGTTTGGTCATGTAAAAGGCGCGTTTACCGGGGCGCGGGAATCTCGTGAAGGTTTATTACGCAGCGCCAACGGCGGAATGTTGTTTCTTGATGAGATTGGCGAACTGGGCGCAGACGAACAGGCAATGCTGCTGAAAGCCATTGAAGAGAAAACCTTTTACCCGTTTGGCAGCGATCGCCAGGTGAGCAGTGATTTTCAGCTTATCGCCGGAACGGTGCGCGATTTGCGCCAGCTGGTTGCCGAAGGCAAATTTCGCGAAGATCTGTACGCGCGGATCAATCTCTGGACCTTCACCCTGCCGGGTCTACGCCAGCGCCAGGAAGATATTGAACCGAACCTGGATTATGAAGTGGAGCGCCACGCCTCACTCACTGGCGACAGCGTGCGTTTTAACACCGAAGCGCGGCGCGCCTGGTTGGCTTTTGCGACCTCTCCCCAGGCAACATGGCGCGGTAACTTTCGCGAACTTTCTGCCAGCGTCACGCGGATGGCCACCTTTGCCACTAGCGGACGCATCACTCTGGACGTGGTTGAAGATGAGATAAACCGTCTGCGCTATAACTGGCAGGAGAGCCGCCCCTCCGCGCTTACGGCGTTGCTGGGCGCAGAGGCAGAAAACATCGATCTCTTCGACCGTATGCAACTGGAACACGTTATCGCTATCTGCCGCCAGGCAAAGTCGCTTTCCGCAGCCGGACGCCAGCTTTTTGACGTTTCGCGCCAGGGCAAAGCCAGCGTCAATGACGCGGATCGGCTACGCAAATACCTGGCGCGTTTTGGTCTGACGTGGGAAGCCGTGCAGGATCAGCACAGCTCCAGTTGAATATGGTGGTCCGTCAGCACCTGCATCACGCTTACTGGCGGCGGGGCGTCGGTGTAGACGGCATCTACCATGCTGATGCTGCCCATATTGACCATCGCGTTACGGCCAAATTTCGAGTGATCGACAACCAGCATAACGTGGCGCGAGTTCTCAATAATGGCGCGTTTGGTGCGAACTTCGTGGTAATCGAACTCCAGCAGCGAGCCGTCGCTATCGATGCCGCTTATCCCCAGAATGCCGAAATCAAGGCGGAACTGGGAGATAAAATCGAGCGTCGCTTCGCCAATGATCCCGCCATCGCGGCTGCGTAATTCGCCACCGGCGAGAATAATGCGGAAATCTTCTTTTACCATCAACGTGTTAGCAACATTGAGATTGTTGGTGACAATACGCAAATTGCTGTGATTAAGCAGCGCGTGCGCCACCGCTTCCGGCGTGGTGCCGATATCGATAAACAGTGTCGAGCCATTGGGGATTTGCTCCGCCACTTTGCGGGCAATCCTCTCTTTTTCTTCGGTCTGGGTGGCTTTACGATCGTGCCACGGCGTGTTAACCGAACTGGAAGGCAGCGCCGCACCGCCATGGTGACGCAGGATCAGGTTTTGCTCCGCCAGCTCATTGAGGTCGCGGCGAATAGTCTGCGGGCTGACGGAGAAATGCTCTACCAGCTCTTCAGTACTGACATAACCCTGCTGTTTAACCAGTTCGATAATACCGTTGTGACGTTGTGTTTGTTTCATTTATAAATCCCTGGAATTATTTTCGTTTTCGCGCATTGAGCGAATCAACAAAAGCCATCGCTAAACCCACGGCTAACCCGGCGATGTGTGCTCCGTTCGCCATCGACATCCCAAACAAATCAAACCATCCGGCGACAATCCAGATCAGCGCAAAGATAATTAACCCACGTTGCAGGTAAATGCCACTTTGCGGATCGCGTTCGCCACGTAGCCAGACGTAGCCCATCAGCGCATACACCACGCCAGAAAGCCCGCCAAACCACGGCCCGCTGAATTTTTGCTGCACATAGCCGCTTAACAGGGCGCTAATGAGAGTAATAACAATTAGCTTACCGCTACCGAGGCGTTTTTCCACCGCACCGCCGAGATACCACCACCAGAGCAGGTTAAAGAGGATATGCATCAGCGAGAAGTGCATTAACGCGTGGGTGAAGTAACGCCAGAACTCAAATTTCAGTGTTGGATCGAATGGCCAGGCCAGCCATAACATCACTTCCTGATCGCCGAGAATTTGCATGGCGATAAACACCACCACGCAGGCGATCATCACCACCCAGGTTACCGGACCTGCGCGTTCACGCAAGGCAGCAAAGAAAGGATAACGGCGATAATGCAGACCACTGCCGGTATGGCCCGCCTGCCAGCTGGCCGCCAGATAACGCGGATCTGCCGGGTTTTCGAGAAAACGCGCCAGCTCCGCCCGCACGCGCTCGGCCTGGGACTCATCCGCCAGCCAGACATCGCTTTGGTTATGTTGTTGAATCGTGAGGATAACACCCTGCGTCGCCATATAATCAACAAACGCCTGCGCCACGCGGGGGTTAGCAAAAGAGGTAATCATCAACATCGTTGCTGTCGCTTATTCCACACAAAAGGGGACAGTATAAAGCGTTACGCGCCGTACGCCACCTCTGCGGGAAACTGACGCTGCCAGGCTTCAAAACCGCCGTCAATGCTATAGACCACATCGTAGCCCTGTTGCAGCAGATACTGCGCCGCGCCTTTGCTGCTATTGCCGTGATAACACATCACCATCACCGGAGTGTCAAAGTCGTTATCACGCATAAACGCGCCCAGCGTGTCGTTGGTTAAATGGAAAGCCTGCACCGCATGCCCCATAGCGAAACTCTGTGGATCGCGAATATCGACCAGCACCGCCTCTTTTTCCTGCAACTTCTGGTGCGCGTCGGCAACGTTAATACATTCGAACAGATCCATGCGTCTCTCTTTCTTTACAAACAAGTGGGCAAATTTACCGCACAGTTTACGTCGAAGCGGCAGATAAACGCCATAATGTTATACATATCACTCTAAAATGTTTTTTCAATGTTACCTAAAGCGCGATTCTTTGCTAATATGTTCGATAACGAACATTTATGAGCTTTAACGAAAGTGAATGAGGGCAGCATGGAAACCAAAGATCTGATTGTGATAGGTGGCGGCATCAATGGTGCTGGTATCGCGGCAGACGCCGCTGGACGCGGTTTATCCGTGCTGATGCTGGAGGCGCAGGATCTCGCTTGTGCGACCTCTTCCGCCAGTTCAAAACTCATTCACGGTGGCCTGCGCTACCTTGAGCACTATGAATTCCGCCTGGTCAGCGAGGCGCTGGCTGAACGTGAAGTGCTGCTGAAAATGGCTCCGCATATCGCCTTCCCGATGCGTTTTCGCCTGCCACATCGTCCGCATCTGCGCCCGGCGTGGATGATTCGCATTGGTCTGTTTATGTACGATCATCTGGGTAAACGCACCAGCCTGCCGGGATCAACCGGTTTGCGTTTTGGCGCAAACTCAGTGTTAAAACCGGAAATTAAGCGCGGATTCGAATATTCTGACTGTTGGGTAGACGACGCCCGTCTGGTACTCGCCAACGCCCAGATGGTGGTGCGTAAAGGCGGCGAAGTGCTTACTCGGACTCGCGCCACCTCTGCTCGCCGCGAAAACGGCCTGTGGATTGTGGAAGCGGAAGATATCGATACCGGCAAAAAATATAGCTGGCAAGCGCGCGGCCTGGTTAACGCCACCGGCCCGTGGGTGAAACAGTTCTTCGACGAGGGGATGCATCTGCCTTCGCCTTATGGCATTCGCCTGATCAAAGGCAGCCATATTGTGGTGCCGCGCGTGCATACCCAAAAGCAGGCCTACATTCTGCAAAACGAAGATAAACGCATTGTGTTCGTGATCCCGTGGATGGACGAGTTTTCAATCATCGGCACCACCGATGTGGAATACAAAGGCGATCCAAAAGCGGTGAAGATTGAAGAGAGTGAAATCAACTACCTGCTGAAAGTGTATAACACGCACTTTAAAAAGCAGTTAAGCCGTGACGATATCATCTGGACCTACTCCGGTGTGCGTCCGCTGTGTGATGATGAGTCCGACTCGCCGCAGGCTATTACCCGTGATTACACCCTTGATATCCATGATGAAAACGGCAAAGCACCGCTGCTGTCGGTATTCGGCGGTAAGTTGACCACCTACCGCAAACTGGCGGAACATGCGCTGGAAAAACTGACGCCGTATTATCAGGGCATTGGCCCGGCGTGGACGAAAGAGAGCGTGCTGCCGGGTGGTGCCATTGAAGGCGACTGCGACGATTATGCCGCTCGCCTGCGCCGCCGCTATCCGTTCCTGACTGAATCGCTGGCGCGTCATTACGCTCGCACTTACGGCAGCAACAGCGAGCTGCTGCTCGGCAATGCGGGAACGGTAAGCGATCTCGGGGAAGATTTCGGTCATGAGTTCTACGAAGCGGAGCTGAAATACCTGGTGGATCACGAATGGGTCCGCCGCGCCGACGACGCCCTGTGGCGTCGCACAAAACAAGGCATGTGGCTAAATGCGGATCAACAATCTCGTGTGAGTCAGTGGCTGGTGGAGTATACGCAGCAGAAGTTGTCGCTGGCGTCGTAAGGATGATGCCCGGTTGTGAAGTGCAACCGGGCTATTTGGATTCCTTAGACTATTCATTGTAAATAATTGAATAACGGCCCCTGAGCTAAAATCGCCAAACTTAAGCACGTTACCCAATCGCCCCACTTCTTCCTCTGGTTTCTATTTTTTCTGCACCAATGGCAATAATATCCCAATGCAAAACCAAGCTGTGCACTAATCGGGCCGACAAAATCAGTCCAAGGCTGCGGCCAAAAAGGGGAAAAATTCAGGGGAAGCCAGACAAACGTCAGAAAGAAATTTCGGATATTTTCCAGCAACGCTGATTTCTCTGGAGAAATATAAAGAATGAAATTCGAGAGAATTAACCAGAAATAGACCGGCGAAAAGACCAGCCAGCAATGCAGTCTGTTTTTTAATTCAGGAGGCGTTCTGCGGGAGAATTGCCAACCGATGCCAGCCATTACACTGAAAAAAAGTGCATATTCAACCATTAACTCAAGTTGTAGTTCCTGAAGAGAAATACGCACAACCAGGAGCGGAAAGGAGAATATTATTTCTGCCAGAAAAGTTAACGTGAATATAAGTACGGCTAAGACAATAACCGTCGGCCATACCAATAATGGCACGATAACAAAACCGAGAATTACAGGGGGAATATAAAGCCGGAATTTAATCATTTTTATTTTCCTGGTGATTCGGATGATGCGTCATACATCGCGCATAAACACTCATCAATTATCCAGTCGTCTTCCCAGACCTGATATTCTGTCATTGGTTCGGGCTGTTTTAGCGGATTCTCAATCGCTTGCCGCGCTCTTTCTTTCAGTAAAGGATGATTATTTCTAGCCCAGGCATTGATTTGGGTGGTAATGACGTTATCGATATCGTCCTGGTTATCTCTGATATAATCCTCACAATATCTGTTCAATAAACAGGCAAGAGAAACGGTCGACCAAAAGCCGGGAACTGAATTAATGGCATCCAGCAATGGCGCAAGAGCGATATCGGCACGGAAAAACATTTCCAGCATATACTGTAATTCGACAGCTTCATCGCCGGATACCCAATCAGTCATATACTGGCAGGCAAATCGTTGCAAAATTTTCCATTCATCCTCACGCCAATTTTCTTTACTGGCAAGGTTTATACGCCGTAGAGAAAATACTTCGTGAATATTGTCAAACTGCCCCTGTGCAACAAATTCCAGTAAACGCGGCAGAAAATAGCGGACCTCATCGCTATTTTGCGGATCAGGCCCTGGGCTACTATTCCATGCATTGATTAAGGAATACGAGATCGCTCGTAACGATGTACTCCGTAATACCTTTTGTTCCTGCTGACTCAGGCAATATTCACAACAAACCACAAATTTCTGCGGCACCGGATAACGACGAAAAATATGATAAATCTGCTCAATTAATGCCTGCATGGCGGGGCTGGGTTGCATAATTACCCCCTCGCCCGCTGATCGCGTGTAAACGGTTGATAAACAAAACGAGCATTCGCCACGTTCAGGCGAATAATGGCACTACGAGAGAGGGAAAAGCTGGGGCGAATGCAACTATTGCAGTCTCGACAGCTTTCTTCAGCGCAATTTTCCACTGTGTAATAACGAGCGTAGAGTTTCAGTTCCGCTTGCTTATCACGAAATCCGCGTAAACTGTTATCGTTATGAAATTTCCAGGCATCTTTAAAGACCTGAAAAATGTAGATATCCTCAATCCAGGACTCACATTTTTTAAGCGGGCGCTTTGCTATGATCACCCGCTCATCCGGGTTTAGCATCGCCGTAAATTGAACGGTGAGGTCATTTGTCGTGTTCAGATCACATTGAACATCTGGTACATCACTGATATAGGGGTCAAATCCAAAGTCAGCACCACAGGCACAAAGACGGCTAATGGTGGCGGTATCGAGGGAAAATCCCGGCCATACATTGCTGGACGTTAAGCCAATATTTAATGTGACATTATATCGAAGCAATCCCTCAAGACCGTCAGCACCGACGAACTTTTCCCCTTCATCCAGGGCCTGGTTAATGAGTTGCTGAACAATGCCTTCATCCCAGTATGCCGATTTGCAGTTGGCAATCGTAATATCCACGCCTGTGAATGGATCAGTACCGACAAGGCTTGCAAATAATGTATTAACTAATTCCATTTTTATTATCCGCCTTAATGCAACGTTTTATACATCGGCACATAACCTACATCTTCCACCAGGCTCTGCCCCTGCGGCGTTAAAAACCACTCCACCAATTTTTGTGTTTCTGACGTCATATTTTCCCGCGTTACCATAAAGGCATCGACGATATAGGGATATTTGCCGTTGCGAATGTTTTCGGCAGTCGGTGCAATACCGTTAATCGCTAGCAGTTTTATATTTTTATCGGCGTTCATTTGTGTTGCGTAATAACGGAAGGTGTAACCTATTGCGTTGTTTGTATTACGGTATTCGGCAACGACTTTAATCATTCCCTCCATCATACTTGCCACTTCTGTTTCCTGCGGCGAGATCATGCGGACATTTTTCATGACCTGGGATTGCATCACCGTCTGGCTACCAGAGTCTTCCGGGCGTTGCCAGGTCTGGATCTCCTGATCGTTACCGCCAACCGTGCGCCAGTTGGTAATTGCACCACTGAAGATGTCACGCACTTGTTGTTCGGTCAGGGAATTAACCGGGTTATCTACATTGACGATGAAAACAAACGCTTCACGGGCAAAAGGCGTGTAAATCAAAGTGACGCCCGATTCCTCCGCGCGTTTTTTCTGCCCACCGGAAGGTTGAGCCACAAAGATAATATCGGCATTACCTTTAACAATCTTGTTATATGCTTCGGGAGTACGAGAGTTCGCCAGATATTCCCATTCGTGAAAATCTTCCGGCAAAACGCTTAGTGCATAAAAGGCAGAGGCATAAATGGGGTACGCCGCCGTTGCGCCATCAAGTCGCGGCCAGTTTTGCGTGAACTGAATTTGCGGTTTACCACGCAGTGGTGTCAGTTGATTATTGAGTTTATCGGGTCGCCAGGCCCAGGTATCAATATTTTCACGCACACCGACGCCGGGATTAAGCTGTTTATATAAATAAGCCTGGTAACCGGCGACAAAACCAAGCATGAGAAGGATAAACAAGAGAGAATTACGGCAACGTAACCCGGACGTGCCCGTTAAAGGATATCTGGTCGGCCAGCCGTACCCCAGCGAAAAACTGATATGCGCGCCAACAGGTATAATGACTAACCACCAGTACTCACCACCGACTAATGAGGCTAACAAAACGCCCAGCCAGGGGAGCATAAGATCAGCCAACCAACCCGCTCCCATCTGGCGAAATTGATAATCTGCCAGATGCAGCGCGATTATCCAGACCCCCAGGGTTAATAATGCGGGTACTAAAAAAAGACATTGTCGCCAGACGGCTATTTCTCTTTTTTCTGGTGCACTATCGTCCGCCCACACTCGCCCCGAGAAAAATAGCATTAATGCGCCCAGCGCCAGCATAAAAATGTTGAGCAGAAGGTAAATTGTTGGCGTGATAAAGATATTACAAACTTCAATAATACCGGCAAGTCCGACACCCAGCATGGCAATAACCGCCGCCAAAAACTGCGCCAGAATGGGGATGCCGAAAAAAGTCATTACCAGCGAGGTCAAAATCCATTTTCTGTTTTGCATTATTCTTTCCATTCTTTCTGAATGGCGAAATTATACTCCCCGAGTCCCCTTGCCCCTTCTGGACACTTTTCCGAAATGATGGCGAAAAAAACGGGACCCTTTGGCCCCGTTCTATTTATTAGTGAAATTACAATCTCACCGGATCAATATGCCAGATATGATCGGCGTACTCTTTGATAGTACGGTCAGAAGAGAAGTAGCCCATATTGGCAATGTTCAGCATCGCTTTTGCGGTCCACTCTTCCTGAAGCTCGTAGAGTTCGTCGACTTTATCCTGACAATCGACATAGCTGCGATAATCCGCCAGAACCTGATAGTGATCGCCGAAGTTGATCAGCGAATCAACCAGATCGCGATAGCGACCCGGATCTTCCGGACTGAATACACCGCTGCCGATTTGCGTCAGCACCTGATGCAGCTCCTCATCTTTCTCGTAGTATTCACGCGGTTTGTAGCCCTGACGACGCAGTTCTTCCACTTCTTCCGCAGTGTTACCAAAGATAAAGATATTGTCAGCACCGACATGATCCAGCATCTCGACATTCGCACCGTCCAACGTACCGATAGTCAGCGCACCGTTAAGCGCAAACTTCATGTTACTGGTGCCGGAAGCTTCCGTCCCCGCCAGCGAAATCTGTTCAGACAGATCGGCCGCCGGAATGATCAACTGCGCCAGGCTAACGCTGTAGTTCGGGATGAACACGACTTTCAGCTTGTCGCCAATCTGCGGATCGTTGTTGATCACTTTCGCTACGTCATTGATCAAATGAATAATGTGCTTCGCCATGTAATAGGCCGAAGCCGCCTTACCGCCAAAAATATTCACGCGCGGTACCCACTTCGCATCCGGGTCGGCCTTGATGCGGTTATAGCGGGTAATCACATGCAACACATTCATCAATTGACGTTTGTATTCGTGAATACGTTTGATTTGTACATCGAACAACGCCTTTGGATTCACCACCACATTCAGCTGCTGGGCGATATACTCTGCCAGACGCTTTTTGTTCTCCAGCTTCGCCTGATGCACAGCGTGATTAACCATTGGGAAATCACAGTGTTGTTGCAGCTCATTAAGCAGGCTAAGGTCGGTGCGCCAGTTACGGCCCAGGTGTTCGTCCAGCACGGCTGAAAGCGATGGGTTCGCTACCGCTAGCCAGCGACGCGGCGTCACACCGTTGGTGACGTTGGTGAAACGACCCGGGAAGATTTTCGCAAAGTCGGCAAACAACGATTGCACCATCAGATTAGAGTGCAGTTCCGATACACCGTTAACTTTGTGGCTCACAACAACCGCCAGCCAGGCCATACGCACACGACGACCGTTGGATTCATCAATGATCGACGCCCGTCCCAGCAGATCGGTATCGTTCGGATACTGTTCCTGCAAGGTTTTCAGGAAATAGTCGTTGATTTCAAAGATGATCTGCAGGTGACGCGGCAGAATTTTACCCAGCATATCAACCGGCCAGGTTTCCAGCGCCTCGCTCATCAGCGTGTGGTTAGTGTAGGAGAAGACCTGACAACACACCTCAAACGCGTCGTCCCAGCTAAATTGGTGCTCATCGATCAGCAGACGCATCATCTCAGGAATCGACAGTACCGGATGGGTATCATTGAGATGAATCGCGATTTTATCCGCCAGGTTATCGTAGGTTTTATGCAACTGATAATGGCGGCTTAAAATGTCCTGAATGGTCGAGGAAACCAGGAAGTATTCCTGACGCAGGCGCAGCTCACGCCCGGAGTAGGTGGAGTCATCCGGATACAGTACGCGAGATACGTTCTCGGAGTGGTTTTTATCTTCCACTGCCGCGAAGTAGTCACCCTGGTTGAATTTACCGAGGTTAATTTCGCTACTGGCTTGCGCACTCCACAAACGCAACGTGTTGGTCGCGTCGGTATCGTAACCAGGGATTATCTGATCGTAAGCGACTCCCAGAATCTCTTCGGTTTCAATCCAGCGCGTTTTTTTACCTTCCTGCTGAATGCGACCACCAAAACGGACTTTATAGCGCGTGTTGTGGCGTTTGAATTCCCACGGGTTACCGTATTCCAGCCAGTAGTCTGGCGACTCTTTCTGGCTACCGTTAACGATGTTCTGCTTGAACATACCGTAGTCATAGCGGATGCCGTAACCGCGCCCCGGCAACCCTAACGTCGCCAGAGAATCAAGGAAGCAAGCCGCCAGACGTCCCAGGCCACCGTTACCGAGGCCCGGATCATTTTCTTCATCAATCAGCTCTTCGAGATTTAACCCCATCGCTTCCAGTGCGCCCTGTACATCTTCGTAAATTCCTAGCGACAACATGGCGTTGGAGAGCGTACGGCCAATCAAAAACTCCATCGACAGGTAGTAAACCTGACGAGTTTCTTGCGACAACTGGGCACGGTTTGAACGTAACCAGCGCTCCACGAGACGATCGCGCACAGCAAATAACGTTGCGTTCAGCCATTCATGTTTATTGGCGACGACCGGGTCCTTTCCAATCGTAAACATCAGCTTGTAAGCGATAGAGTGCTTAAGAGCTTCTACGCTAAGCGTGGGCGATGAATATGTAAACGGAGCATTCATATAGGCGTTTCCTGAAAACTATTTCAAGCGATAGTAAAGCTCACGGTACGACTTCGCCGCGACCTGCCAGCTAAAATCCATTGCCATAGCCTGACGTTGCACAAACCGCCACAGTGAAGGACGGGACCACAGTACAAAAGCACGCCGAATAGCCCGTAACAGCGACCAGGCATTACTATCTTCAAAGACAAACCCACTGGCGACGCCATCTGCAAGGTTCTCAAGAGAACAGTCAGAAACCGTATCAGCAAGCCCACCGGTGCGCCGCACTAACGGCAGCGTACCGTACTTCAATCCATAAAGTTGCGTTAAGCCGCACGGTTCAAAACGGCTGGGCACCAGAATGACGTCCGCGCCGCCCATAATGCGATGCGAAAATGCTTCGTGATAGCCAATCTGAACGCCCACCTGACCGGGGTATTACGCTGCCGCCGCAAGGAAACCTTCCTGAAGCACCGGATCGCCCGCGCCGAGTAGCGCCAGCTGCCCGCCCTGCTCCAGAAGACCCGGTAAGGCTTCCAGCACCAGGTCGAGACCTTTCTGGCTGGTCAGACGGCTCACCACTGCAAAAAGCGGCACTTTATCGTCAACCTTAAGCCCCATTGCGATTTGTAACTGGCGCTTATTTTCCGCTTTATCTTCCAACGTATCGCGGGTGTAACGCGAGGCCAACAGTAAGTCCGTCTCTGGACTCCAGATTTTCTCGTCCACGCCGTTCAGTACGCCGGAAAGACGCCCTTCACGGTGACGCTGTTGCAACAGACCTTCCATACCGTAGGCAAACTGCGGTTCGGTGATCTCGCGAGCGTAGGTTGGACTGACCGCCGTAATGTGATCGGCATAGTACAGACCGGCCTTCAGGAAAGAGATTTGTCCGTTGAATTCCAGCCCATGAATATTAAAGAATGACCATGGCAATTGGATGTCATTCATATGATGTGCATAAAACATGCCTTGATAGGCCAGGTTGTGCACAGTAAACACCGACTTCGCCGGACGCCCGCGCGCCGCCAGATACGCAGGCGCAAGGCCTGCATGCCAGTCGTGCGCATGCACCACATCAGGACGCCAGAATGGGTCAAGCCCGCTGGCCATTTCTGCCCCAACCCACCCCAGCAGCGCAAAACGCAATACGTTGTCGGTATAGGCAAATAAGTTGGTATCGTGATACGGGCTTCCCGGACGATCATAGAGATGCGGCGCGTCAATCAGGTAAATGCCAACCCCGTTGTAATGACCGAACAACAGCGTGATATGTCCGGCGAAGGTATCACGACGGGATACTACCTGCGCATCGGTCACGCCACGGCGAATATCGGGAAATGCAGGCAACAGTACGCGAGCGTCAACGCCGTCTGCGATTTGTGCTGCGGGTAATGCCCCAATAACATCAGCCAGACCGCCGGTTTTAAGCAGCGGGAACATCTCTGAACATACATGTAAAACCTGCATTATCGCTCCTGTTTATGCCCTAACTTCCGTAGCATTTCGCGCGTTACCAGCACGATGCCTTCTTCTGAACGATAGAAACGACGTGCATCTTCCTCTGCGTTTTCACCAATCACCATGCCTTCCGGAATAACACAAGCACGATCGATGACGCAGCGGCGCAGACGGCACGAGCGACCTACCCATACTTCCGGTAACAATACGGCGGAATCAATGTTGCAGAATGAATTCACGCGAACGCGCGAGAACAGAACGGACTGCACCACCACCGAACCGGAGATCACACAACCGCCGGAAACCAGTGAGTTAAGGGTCATCCCGTGGCTACCGGAGCGATCCTGCACGAATTTCGCTGGCGGTAATGATTCATTGTAGGTGCGAATTGGCCAATTGCGATCGTACATATCCAGTTCCGGCACCACAGAGGCCAGATCGAGGTTCGCTTTCCAGTAAGCTTCCAGCGTACCCACATCGCGCCAGTACGGCTCGGCATCCGGGTCGGATTGTACGCAAGAGAGCGGGAACGGGTGCGCATAGGCCAGACCGGCTTCGGTGATCTTGGGAATCAAATCTTTGCCAAAGTCGTGGCTGGAGTTCTCATCGCGATCGTCTTCTTCCAGCAGTTCAT
>OICT01000183.1_pt1 | contig 36091 bp, 31 predicted proteins | sample 1581331 | NCBI WGS metagenome assembly OICT01 (sample SAMEA3882544, study PRJEB24775) | human gut metagenome | biome: human-associated habitat; feature: intestine environment; material: feces | place: Netherlands | collected 2009/2010 | reverse complement strand
ATGACACCGTTCAAATTCGCTGACTACCAAGAATTTGAACGGAGGAAAGGATATGTTATAATTGGGGTACTACCAATTCTGAAGGAGAGCGCCTATGACAGAAGTTGATCGTGACATTGGATTAGTCCTGCTGAAGCGCCTGTGGAAACAGAACTTGATCACGGAAGCAGTCTACGTTGCAGCTTGCAATTCCAAGTATTTTGACAGAAAGAATTTTACTCCGGTGGCAGAGTCTTTTAGGGCTGAAATTGAGAAAAGCGATGAAGCCGCTGATGACGCAATCAAGTAAAAACGCAAATAGAAACTGAGAAAGAGACGGTGTGAACCGTCTCTTTTTCTATATTAAAATATAAGGGAGGAGGAACGCCCATGGCTGTATTCAGGGTGGAGAAAACGCGGAACTATACCGTCATGTCAAATTACCATCTGCGGGACAAGTCCCTGTCGCTGAAGGCAAAGGGCCTGTTGTCCCTGATGCTGTCGCTGCCGGAGGATTGGGACTACACCACCAAGGGACTGGCGCGCATCTGTAAGGATGGCGTGGACAGCATCTGTGCCACGGTGCGGGAACTGGAGGGCGCGGGGTACATCGTGCGGGAGCGGGAACGCCACGCGGACGGTACGCTGGGCGGCATCGAATATACCATTCTGGAGCAGCCCAGAGAGCCGGAGCCACCTAAACGGGAAAATCCCGTTCAGGCGGAAAATACCGGCGACGCACCTAAACGGGCTTTTCCAGAACAGGTAAAACCTGTCTTGGAAAAACCTGAACAGGAAAATCCCGCGCAATTAAATATACAAGAACAAAGTAAAGAAATACTAAGTACGGATTCTACTAAGTCCTTCCCTTCCTTTCCTCATAAGGGCAAGCCTATACAGGAGAGCGGAATGGAGCGACGGGAGACATACCGAGAGCGGATCATGACCAATGTGGACTACGATTATCTCGTCGGTTACACAGAGGTAGATCGCGCACGGTTGGACGAGCTGGTGGGGCTGATGCTGGATACCGTGTGCTCCACCAAGTCTACCATCCGCGTGGCGGGCGAGGAACTGCCAGCGGAGGTAGTGCGTTCAAGGCTGCTGAAGCTGACCGGCGCGCATCTGCTGTATGTACTGGATCGGATCAGGGAAAATACTACTGACGTGCGCCATGTGAAGCCATATCTGCTGACCGCGCTGTATAACGCGCCGTTGACCATGGATAACCACTACGCACTGATGGTGGGCCACGACCTCAGCGGCGGAAGCGGGTAGAGAAGTAGCTGTCCGGCACAAATTGCCGAACAGCTATTTTCGTAATGATTTGGTTTGGATGAGCGTCAAATGCAGAAGGCTGCGTACAGAGGGACAGATTTCAGGCCATCCTTTTCCCCGAAGTTCTTAAGGGACAGGCGTATCGCACAGGAGGGATGATAGGTGCCGATGAACAGATTGAGACTGCGGGAACGGACGTGTTCGCCCTTCTTGACCTCAATGGCCATGACTTGATTTCCACTTTGCAGAACGAAATCCAGTTCGGCGGTGTTGTTGCTTTCCCAATAGTAGAGGTCATGCCCGTTTGCGGCCAACTGCTGCGCCACATAGTTTTCCGTGACAGCGCCCATGAAAGTGTTCCCCTCGCCGGATAAAACGGTCTGCTGGGAAAGCCCGGACTTTGCGGTCAAAAGGCCCACGTCTCCCATGTATAGCTTAAAAGCCGACAAGTCCGCATATACAGAAATGGGTTCAAATGCCTGACTGATGCGCTGACATTTCAGCACGACCCCCGCCAGATACAGCCATTCGATGGATGCACCGAACAGGGAGGCGCTGCCGCCTTTTTGTACGACCTTGTACTGGAACTTGCGGTTGTCCTTTGCCAACTGCGCTGGAATGGAATTGTAGCAGGCGCGGATCTTCACACTGTCGGCGTTACTGGCGTACTTGGCCATATCCGCGATGTAGTTGTCCAATATTTCATTCTGCACCAGGGAGACATCCAAAAAGCTGCCGCTTCTGAGGAAGGCGTTGATGCTGGCGGGCATACCGCCAATCAGCAGATACTCACGATACAGCTCAGTCGCCTCCGCATGGAGCGCGTCAGGCAGGGCGATCATCGTTTCAAAGGCGGAACGTATTTCAGAAGCAAGGAACTCCTTACCACGAGCCCATAGGTATTCCTCAAAATCCAGAGGATACATGGTAATCGTTTCGACCTTTCCCACAGGGAAAGAATAGTGCTGTCTGTTGATGGCGACACCCAATAGGCTGCCCGCCGCTGCAATGTGAAATTCCGGAGTTTCCTCACAAAAATACTTCAGTGATGTCAGCGCACGTTCACAGGACTGAATCTCATCAAAGAAGATAAGCGTTTCTCCTGCGATAATGCGTTCGCCGGTGGAGGCTTCCAAATAGCGCAGCAGACGCTCAGGGGCAATATTATCGTTGAAGTAGGAGGCGATGGTCAGATTCGTCTCCAGGTTGACATAGACCACGTTCTTGAATTGTTCCTCGCCGAATTTGCGAAGGATATATGTTTTGCCTACCTGTCTGGCCCCGTTGACCAATAAGGGCTGACGCTCAGAGGACTTGTTTTTCCACGCTATAAGCTGCGCTTCGACTTTGCGTTTCATGTGGATCACCTCATTGACAGTTTAGCTCTTGTGAAACGTTAAGTCAAGAAAAATATGTAGAAACGCGATTTTTTCCCACTTAAAAATAGAACGACAGTAAAGTACAAGAGCCGGAAGGCTCTTTTTTTGTTGCACGAAATGGAGGTGTGCTTTTGAAAACCATCGCACTGGCAAATCAGAAGGGCGGCGTGGGGAAAACCACCACAGCCGCCAGTTTGGGTGTCGGCCTTGCCCAGCAGGGCAAGAAAGTCCTGTTGGTGGACGCCGACGCCCAGGGCAATCTCACCCAAATGCTGGGCTGGCGGCAGCCGGACGAGCTTTCCCCTACGTTGGCCGACCTGATGACAAAGACTGTCAACGAGGAACCCATCGCACCCGGCGAGGGGATTCTGCACCATGCGTCCGGCGTCGATCTTATCCCCGCCAATATTGAGCTATCGGGACTGGAGGTGACGCTGGTGAACATCATGAGCCGGGAAACGGTGCTGCGGCAGTTCTTGTCCACGGTGGCACCGGCCTATGATTACGCCATCATCGACTGTATGCCCTCACTGGGGATGCTGACCATCAACGCACTGACAGCGGCGGACAGCGTTATCATTCCGGTGCAGGGGCAGTATCTGGCCGCCAAGGGGCTGGAACAGCTCATGCGTACCATTGCCCGCGTCAAACGGCAGATCAATCCCCACCTGGCGGTGGACGGTATCCTGCTGACCATGATGGACAGCCGTACCACGCTGGCTAAGGAAATTAGTGAGCAGCTGCGCAGGAACTACGGCAGCCGGGTATTCGCCAGCGAGATACCCCGTTCTATCCGCGTGGCGGAGATCAGCGTCACAGGAACCAGCATTTATGAGCATGACCCAGAGGGGAAAGCGGCACAGGCGTATGCTGCGCTGACGAAGGAGGTGTTGCAGCTTGGCCCACAAATTAAACGGCATAGAGCTGACCCGGTACGATGACCTGTTCAAAACAGACGAAGAGAGAAGTGCCGACCGGCAGGAGCGGGTGCAGATCGTATCGGCGGAGCAGGTATTTCCCTATGCACGGCAGCCGTATTCCGTAGACCGGCCCAGCGCCGATCTGGTGCGGCTGATGGACAGCATTGAGCGCACCGGCATTGCCGAGCCGCTGATCGTCCGTCCTCGCAGCGAGGGCGGGTATGAGATCATATCCGGCCATCGGCGCGACTACTGCGCCAAGGTGGTGGGACTGGATACCCGCCCGGTCATCGTGCGCAATTACAGTGACGAGGACGCGGATATTCTGGTGGTGGACTACAACATCAACCGGGAAAACCTGCTGCCCAGCGAGAAAGCAAAGGCGTATAAGCTGAAGCTGGACGCTATGAGGAGAACCGCAGGACGACCCGCGAAAAATTCTCTCCAAAATGGAGAGAATTTCCGAGGACGCTATTCTGTGCAGCTTTTAGCTGAACAAGCGGAGGACAACGTAACTGCAATCCAACGCTATATCCGCCTGACAAACCTCATTCCACCGCTGATGGAGGCGGTGGACGCGGGAAAGCTGAAATTCGTTCCGGCAGCCGACTACATCTCCCACCTGACCGAGAAAGAACAAACCTATCTCCAGTTCCTCATGGAGCGGGACGAGGTGTCACCGTCCGTAGATCAGGCGCAGCGGCTCAAGCAGATCAGCGCGGAGGGGAAGCTGGAGAACAACATCATCGACCTCATTATGCGGGAGGAAAAGCCGCTGGAGCGGAAGGTGACGCTGCGGAACGACCGGCTGCAAAAGTATTTTCCTGCCAGCTATACCCCCAAGCAGATGGAGGAGGTCATCATCAAGCTGCTGGAGGGCTGGCATCGCCGCAGGCAGCAGGAACAGGCACGGTGAGGAGGTTGGTTATGCGAAGGAATGAATTGCCCGATTTCTGCTTATCCACGCTGCCCTCTACGGGGCAGCTCATCATTCTCAGGAAGGGTGAGCGTGGCTACTACGCCTCCGAGTGGGACACCGGAAAGCGGGAGGAAAATCAGAACATCGCTCGAGAGCATAATCGGCGGCGGGGCATTTCTGACATACAGGAGGCCGCCATGAGCGCAGGTTCCATGTTCGGCTGGAACCTGCCGGGGGCAGACCCGCAGTGGTATTTGGACAACGCCAGATATGTGAACGCGATGATGGCGAAGGGCCATATCAAAGACCCTGTTATGAGCATCTACTATCCGGTGGACGATTTTCTGCTGCGGTATGAGATCTTGGGAGAAGCGAAAATGTACCTTCCGGTATCGGCGATTCCAAAGGAGCTGTTGGGCGTGAGGTCACAGTTCGTCATGCAGCCGGATCTGGTCTGCGGTGTACCTGCCATGCCGGTGAAAGCGCAGCAGGCACAGAACGGCAGCTACACCGTGGAGCTGGAAAGCGGCAGCTATGTCATTGGAGAGATCATCAACGCAGACTATAAGATCACGGCGCGGGTGCGTGTTGGGAATTCTGAGTTTGTTTTGGGCGAACACCCGAAAGCACCGGCCCCGTTCGTTACATGGCAGCGCAACTGCAAGAATGATGGAGATGGGCCGCCCAACTTCTTCTGGGGACATTACGGAGCAGACCGTGCGGCGATGATCGAGGACTTCTGTGAAAGGACAGGCAGCGAGTATCAGGAGCAAAAAGAGAGGCAGGTGCAGTGCGAGAAAAGCCGTACAGCACCGAAAAAGGAACGGGGTGAAGAAAGATGACAGACCGTGAGCCGGTAAATATCATGGGCGTTATCGCCTTTCCGGAGCCGGATAAGAGCAAACGCCGGATTCGCTTTATTGATGCGGAGTACAATACGCTGTTCTATATTCCGGATGGCGCCAGCATCGTCATGACGCGGATGGATGGCAGCAGCGTGATACGGCCCTGCACCTATATCGACGACTACCACACATTGGTCGGCAGCAATGTCTATCATATTTGTGAGTTTGCGGAGGTAGCGCAGCGGGCAGGCACGGTGTATGAGCCGCTTGATCCAACACAGCAGCCAGCGGACGCGGGCTGCTATGAGATATATCAGATCGACAACGTGGGTAAGGTGGACTACGCCTTTATGCGCTATGAGCGTGCCAAGGGAAAACTGCGTGCCGCCCATTACCGCAAAGCCTTTGCCGGGGTGCTGGCTCCCAACATGACGATGGATAAGCTATACCGAAAGCACAATGCGGACACACGGCCTTTCTGCCAGCGAATGCGCTCCTTATCGGAGAGCGATGTGATCGTGGTCAAGCACGGCGGTGAGAGAAAGGCTTACTATGTGGATGCTGTGGGCTTTCAGGAGGTGCCGAACTTTTTGAAGGGACTGCAAAAGCTGAAAGAACGGGGCGAAGCACGGTAGTCGAAAACCAATGCTCCCAACATTTTTGAGGAAGGAGGCAATGCCTTGGCAAGTAAATTTCAATTCATTACGGAGTTATATAGCCGCACACTGACAAGACTGACCGGCGACTATGAAAGCTGGACGGGCTTTCTGCGCTCGGCCTGCTATAACTATAAATGCCCATTCGACGAGCAAGTCCTGATCTATGCCCAGCGGCCTGACGCCACGGCGGTGCTGGAGCTGGAAAAATGGAACCGGCAGTTTGGCCGGTGGGTCAACGCCGGTGCTACCGGCATTGCTGTCATGGATGAAGCCCATGGAAAAGGGCGTCTGAAGCACTACTTTGACATCACGGACACCCATGCCACACGCATCTCGCGGCCCGTTCCCATCTGGTCGATGGAACCGGCCTACACGGAGCCGGTCATCGAGACGCTGGAGGCCACCTTTGGTACACTGGCCGAAAAGGATAATTTGCCGGATGCCATACTGTCTGCCAGCCGCAACGCCGTGGCGGATAATATGCAGGACTATCTGCGAGATCTGCTGGATTGTCGCGGCGGCAGTATGCTGGAGGAACTGGACGCGCTGAATGTGGAGGTCACATACAGGCGAGCGCTGGAGAGAAGCGTTTCCTATATGCTGATGACCCGCCTTTCGCTGCCCGCCATGGCCTACCTGCTGCCGGAGGATTTTGAGGGTATCTATTCCTTTGATACCCCCAGCACCATCAACGCTTTGGGCATCGCCACCAGCGATATTGCGGAGATGGGTCTGCGGGAGATCAGCCGCACGGTGATGCAGGCGCGGCGGGAGCAAAATTTTGCAAAGGATGCACAAATCGGCTATGATGCTGTCAAAGAGCAAAATAACGCCGAGAAAGAAAGGAGCGCAGAACATGGAAGTGACCTACAGAGTGCAGGAGGGCTTTCGCCTGCCGAACCTGCTGCTGCCCCAAGAGCCGGAGACGCACCTGGGCAAGTACGCGGAGCTGCGGAGGCAGTACATCAAGAAGCACCGCAGGGTGCTGTATACGAATCTCAAGACCAGCGGTCAGTTGGCGGCACATCTGGCGGAGATCGAGACGGCGGCGGAGAAGATGGTGACGCGGCTGGTGGCGCAGATGGCGAAAACCGAGGGCGTGACGGAGGAGCTGAAAGCTGCCAATCCCCAGCGCTGGACGGGGCTGATGAACAACCTGAAGCACAGCGCGGAGGAAACGGTGCTGAACGATCTGATCTACAACTGAACGACACAGATGAAAACGCCGGGAGCGCAGAGCTTCCGGCGCTTTTGGATGAACACCTCATTGAAGCGATACTGCTGGACGATGGCGGGCGCAAGCATACGCGGCAGGAGATATTTGCGTATTTCCAAGACACCCGCGATATTACCGCCCGCACGGAATTTCTGAAAAACAGCTACAACGATATATGGGTGGAGGTGCTGGCCGGCGCGGACAAAGTCCGGGTGGGCTACCACGCCGAAGAAGACGGACTCTTGATGTGGGAGGGCAGCTATCTCTCCCGCACGGCGGAGTCCGTTTTTTCATGGGGCGTGGTCACGGAAATGACCGAAAACCTTATCGAGCGCGGCGAGTACAAGATCAAGCTGGGCTTGCAGAACGCGCCGGTGATGGAGGAGCAGCTATCCTTCTTCGACATGGGCGGCGGAGCAGCGGTCTACGAGGTGCCGGAGCCGCAGCGGACGGGCGAGCTGTTCCCCATCCGCACAGTGCCGCAGGCGGTCATCGACCAAGCACTGTATACGGCGGGCAACAGTTACAACAGCGCGTACCGGGTAGCGGTGTTCTATGCACGGCAGCGATCGGAGACGGAATGTATCGCATTCCTGCGCCGTGAGTTCGGCACGGAAAACGGACGCGGCATCGAATATGAAGGTCAAAAATACGCCGTGTGGTTCATGGAGGACGGTATCCATCTGGCACAGGGCGACAGCATCCGCACCAGCCACAGCCGCACAACTGTGACGTGGGAGCAGGCATCGGCGCGGATACTGGAGCTGTTGGAGGCCGGTACATATCTTTCAGCGGCGGAGCTGGAGCAGACGCGGGAGCATACTCTGTTGGAGATGGCTGAGGAGCTGATGTTGACCGTCCGTGAGTTGACCGAAGAAGGCAGAAGAAAGGGGCTGTTCGCACAGACATTGGTCATCCACGACCAGCGCAAGAGTTACCCGGAGCTGGCGGAGGATGTGGTGGCCTTCGCCAAAGGTGAAGGCGGCCTTGCGGTACTGGCAGAGGAATACCAAGATTTCCTCCGCGCATACGAGCAGGATCGCAGCATCATGCGTTTTCGACTGTCAGAGTACAGCACACATCGGATCGGTGTGGTGCTGGGCGGGATCGATCTGCCGGAGCGCAGCTTTGCCGCGCAGCCGGATTTCCTGCGCCGGTGCAAGATGTTCATCACACGGGACGAGATCGACCGTTTCTTTTTGGCAGAGTCTGCGGACAGCCGTTTGGACGTGTATTCCTTCTTCTGCTATCCCCGCGCAAAAGAGGAGCAGCAGAAATTCATCAAAAGCCGTTTTGGTGAGTACAGCGGCGGCGGGCGCGATGGATATGACTATACGAAGACCTATAAGGGACTGACCTATCAGCGAGAATATGCCCGCAAACGGTACGATGAAGTCAAGCTGACCATTCCCAATGTGGTCAAGGAGTATGAAAGGCTCATCGCGCAGAAGCGTTTCCCCGGCGAGGATGCCATTGCCGCAATTCCGCAATATGAACGGCGGCAGTTGGCGCGGACAGTGTATTTCGGCTTTTCGGATGCACCGGACGATGTGCCGAGACCATACCCCAAGGGCGCGGATTACTATGACGCCGTTCCCGTCATTGAGGAGCAGTTGGCAGATAAGGCGAAAGCGGCGGAAATGCTGGAAGCCCTGACAGCCTATTTGGATGGCATGGACGAGGGAGACCGGCACTATGATTCCTGCCAGCAGGCGAGGGAACAGCTTTCGGAATACGTTGACGGTACGTTCAGCCTGTTTAACCATCGGCACGACAGTGGATTGCGGCAAGCGGAGCGGGAAGCGACACCCATAACCCCCACCGGGGAAGTGGGGGTCACGGAGGAACCGGCACAGGAGCAAGAAATATCCCCGCTGCCGCAGGTACAGCAGAGAGAGGAGGCACCGCAGGGACAGGCGGCGATGCCGCCTGTCCCTCACCTGCCGAGAAAAAAAGAGAGGCTGGAGGCCGCCGCCCCGCTGTCGGCGGGCGGCGTCAACTACCGCATCACTGACGATGCGTTAGGCGTCGCACTACCCAGTCAGCGGTATGCCAACAACGTGGCGGCGATACGGCTTTTGAAGCGGGTGGAGGCGGAGAACCGCCTCGCCACAGCAGAGGAGCAGGAGGTCTTATCCCGGTATGTGGGCTGGGGCGGTCTGGCGGACTGCTTTGACCCTAAGCACAGCCGGTATGAGGAATTGAAAAGCCTGTTGTCCGAAACGGAGTACGCCGCGGCGCGGGAATCCACGCTGACCGCCTTCTATACGCCGCCTGTGGTGATCCGTAGCATCTACGCCGCGCTGGGGCAGATGGGCTTCCGGCAGGGCAACGTGCTGGAGCCTGCCTGCGGCGTCGGTCATTTCCTCGGTATGCTGCCGGATAGCATGACAGAGAGTAAGCTCTACGGCGTGGAGTTGGACGACATCTCCGGTCGTATTGCCCGCCAGCTTTACCCCCGCAGCAGCATTTCCGTGCGGGGCTATGAAAAGATGGATTTCCCCGATAACTTCTTTGACGCGGCTGTGGGCAACGTTCCCTTTGGTCAGTTCAAGGTGCAGGATCGCCGTTATGACCGGCTGAATCTGTCTATCCATGAATATTTCTTCGCCAAGACGCTGGATAAGGTCAGACCGGGCGGCGTGGTGACGTTCGTTACCTCCAGCTACACCATGGACAAACGCACCTCTAACGTGCGGAAGTACATTGCCCAGCGGGCGGAGCTGTTGGGCGCGATTCGTTTGCCCAACGATACCTTCAAGGCGGCAGCGGGTACGGAGGTGGTATCGGACATTCTGTTCCTGCAAAAGCGCGACCGCATGGTGGACATCGCGCCTGATTGGGTGCAGTTGGGGACGAACGACGACGGTATCACCATGAACCGCTATTTCCTCGACCATCCGGATATGGTGCTGGGTGAGATGAAAATGGTGTCGGGGCCGTATGGCCCGGAGCCTACCTGTATACCCTTTCCGGATCAGCCGCTGGACAGTCTCCTTGCCAACGCCGTGCAGAATATCCACGGTGAAATTACCACCTATGAACGCGAGGAAGAGCTGGAGGGCGAAGATCAGTCCATTGCGGCAGACCCCACCGTTCGCAATTTTTCCTATGCGCTGGTGAATGACAAGCTCTATTACCGTGAGGACAGCCGCATGAACCCGGTGGAGGTGTCCAAGACTGCCGAGAGCCGTATTCGCGGCATGATCGGTCTGCGGGACTGTGTGCGGACGCTGCTGGAGTACCAGACAGAGGACTATCCGGATGGCATGATACGCCAGCAGCAAACAAAGCTGAACGACCTCTATGACCGCTTTACCCACGACTACGGGCTTATCAACTCACGGGGCAACGCCATCGCCTTTGACCAGGATAGCTCCTATTTCCTGCTGTGTTCGCTGGAGGTGCTGGACGAGGAGGGCGGCCTGAAGCGGAAAGCCGACCTGTTCACCAAGCGCACCATCCGCAGCCACCGGCCTGCCGAAAGAGTAGATACGGCGGTGGAAGCGTTGGCCCTGTCCATCGGGGAGAAAGCCCGCGTAGATATGGTGTATATGGGGCAGCTCACCGGCAAGGATGAGAACACCCTTTTCGCAGACTTGCAGGGCGTCGTCTTCCTGAACCCTGATTACGGGGAAAGGGGCGGCGAGAAATACCTGCCCGCCGACGAGTACCTGTCCGGCAATGTGCGCCGGAAGCTGGCGGAGGTGAGAACAAAGGCGGAAACGGAGCCGCAGTACCTTCCCAATGTAGAAGCACTGGAAAAGGTACAGCCCGTGGACTTGACCGCCAGTGAGATCTCCGTGCGGCTGGGTGCCACATGGCTGAATCCGGAGTATGTCCGGCAGTTCATCTTTGAGACGCTGGACACGCCCCGCCGTGCACGGTGGGATATCAAGGTGCATTACTCCCGAATCACCGGCGAGTGGCGCATCGAGGGCAAGAGCAAGGATAGCTATAATGTCAAGGCGTACAGCACCTACGGTACGTCGCGGGCCAGTGCCTATGAGATCATCGAGAGCAGTCTGAACTTAAAGAATGTCCGTATTTTCGATTACCAGTACGACCCGGACGGACGGCGTGTAGCGGTGCTCAACAAAAAGGAAACAGCCATTGCACAGGGTAAGCAGGAGCTGCTGAAGGAGGCGTTTTCTGAGTGGATATGGAAAGACCCGGAACGGCGGGAGAAGATCTGCAAGGCGTACAACATTCTGTTCAACAGCAACCGACCCCGTGAATACGACGGCAGCCACATCAACTTTTCCGGCATGAATCCGGAGATCACCCTGCGGAAGCATCAGGTGAACGCCATCGCCCACATCCTCTATGGCGGCAACACCCTGCTTGCACACGTAGTGGGGGCAGGGAAGACGTTCGAGATGGTGGCGGCGGCGATGGAATCCAAGCGGCTAGGCCTGTGCCAGAAATCCCTCTTTGTGGTGCCGAACCATCTGACCGAGCAGTGGGCCAGCGAGTTCTTGCAGCTCTATCCTGCCGCCAATGTGCTGGTGGCCACGAAAAAGGATTTTGAAACAAAAAATCGCAAGAAGTTCTGCGGACGCATCGCCACCGGCGACTACGACGCCGTCATCATCGGACACAGTCAGTTCGAGAAGATACCTGTCAGCATCCAGCGGCAGCGTGCCATTCTGGAGCAGCAGATGGATGAGATCATCCTGGGCATTCAGGAGGCAAAAAACGCCCATGCGGAGAACTTCACCATCAAGCAGATGGAAAAGACCCGCAAGGGCTTGCAGAATAAGCTGGACAAGCTGAACGACCAGAGCCGGAAGGATGATGTGGTCACATTTGAGGAGCTGGGCGTTGACCGGCTGTTCATCGACGAGAGCCACTACTATAAAAATCTGTTTCTCTATACCAAAATGCGGAATGTCAGCGGTATCGCGCAGACCGAGGCGCAGAAATCCAGCGACCTTTTCATGAAGTGCCGGTACTTAGACGAGATCACAGGCGGACGGGGTGTGGTGTTCGCCACCGGTACGCCCATCTCTAACAGCATGGTGGAGCTATACACCATCCAACGGTATCTGCAAATGGGAGCATTGCAGGAGCAAGGCTTCCAGCATTTTGACGCATGGGCTGCCAACTACGGTGAAACGGTCACGGCTATCGAGCTTGCCCCGGAGGGGACGGGCTACCGTGCCAAGACCTGCTTTTCCAAGTTCAACAACCTGCCGGAGCTGATCTCCGTATTCAAAAATGTGGCGGACATCCAAACGGCGGATATGCTGAACCTGCCCGTGCCGGAGGCACACTACCACAACATCGCCCTGAAGCCGTCCGAGTATCAAAAGGAGATGGTGGCATCACTGGCGGAGCGGGCCGAGCAGGTACGCAACAAACAGGTGGACAGCAGCGTGGACAATATGCTGCTGATCACCAACGATGGCCGGAAGCTGGCATTAGACCAGCGGCTCATCAACCCTATGCTGCCCGCCGACCCGGAGAGCAAAGCGGTCAAGTGCGCGGAGACAGTATTTGATATCTGGCGGCGCACGGCGGAAAAGCACTCCACACAGATGATTTTCTGTGACCTGTCCACACCCAAGAGTGAAGGCGTTTTCAGCGTTTATGATGACATCCGCAGTAAGCTGGTGGAAATGGGCGTGCCGGAAAACGAGATCGCCTATATCCACGACGCCAAGACGGAGGCGCAGAAAAAAGACCTGTTCGCCAAGGTGCGCGCCGGTCAGGTGCGGGTGCTGTTGGGCAGCACCCAGCGCATGGGCGCCGGTACCAACTGCCAGCAGAAGCTGGTGGCATTGCACCATTTGGATTGTCCATGGCGGCCATCTGACCTTCAGCAGCGGGAGGGACGCATCATCCGGCAGGGCAACGAAAATGCCGAGGTGGACATTTACAGCTACGTCACCGAGGGCACCTTCGATGCCTACCTTTACCAGTTGGTGGAGCGGAAGCAGAAATTCATCGCGCAGATCATGACCAGCAAGTCGCCGGTGCGCTCTGCTGAGGACGTGGACGATCAGGCCCTCTCCTATGCGGAAATCAAGGCGCTGGCCAGTGGAAACCCTCTTATTAAAGAGAAAATGGATTTGGATATCGAAGTAACGAAGCTGAAGCTGCTGAAAAGCAGCCACCTCAGCCAGCGGTACGCACTGGAGGATGCCATCAGCAAGACGTTCCCTAAGTCTCTTGCTGAGACGCAGGAACGTCTCGCCGGGTACGGCGCGGATATTGCCGCAGTCAAGGCGCACACCGCGCCTAATGAGGACGGGTTTTCGCCCATGACGCTGGCGGGTAAGGTCTACACCGAGAAAAAGGCGGCTGGCGCGGAGCTGCTGTTGCTATGCCAGAATATGCTGACGCCGGAGGCGATGCAGATCGGCTCTTACCGCGGACTGACACTGGAGTTGTCCTTTGACAGCTTTTCACAGGAATACCGGCTGACCATGATCGGGCAGCTGCGCCATGTGGTGACGCTGGGTACCGATGTGTTCGGCAATATCCAGCGCATGGATAATCTGCTGGAATCGCTGCCCCTCAAGGAGCAAGCTTGCCGGGAAAAGCTGAGTGATCTGCATAGCCAGCTGGAAACGGCGAAGGTGGAGGTGTTGAAGCCATTTCCGCGTGAGGAGGAGCTGCAAACAAAGCTGGCACGGCTGGAGGAGCTGAACGCCCTGCTGAATATGGACAAGCGTGAGCCGGAGGTCGTAGCCGAAACGGAAGCACCGGATAATAGCCAGCAGTCTCCGACAAGAAAAACGACAGAGTTAGAAAGGTAGGTCAATATGGGATACCAGGAGAGTCTTCTTTATATTGAGCCGCAGTGGAAATTCGAGAAGCTGATACGTACATACGAGAAGGCAGAGCAGACCGGCTATTACCGTGTGGCCGGCGCAGAGCCGCGTTCCGTAGTCGTTCTCAAACAGCCTTTGGGCAGTATACCGGCAGGCAGGCGGCTGCTGTGGGTGTTCGGCGGCGAGTGGAAAAGCAGGGCGCGTGTTCGCGTGATCCCAGTGGAGGAGGTGCTGCGGCCAGATGATTACCGGCTGGAGGGCATTGACCTGGACAGCGCCGCGCCCAGCGAGAACGCCTATATGCGGCGGTATAGCGTGGAGAACTATGCGCACCGTATGCGGGCAGGACTGGCAAGGTGAAATAGTTTGACAGCAACCGTAGACTTTGGTATGGTGCGCATGGTGATCGTGCTGCGTATGCTTGCGGGGCGCGCAGCCGGGAAAGGAAACTTCTGCACGGAAGTTCCCTTTTTCACGAAATAAAAATAGGGAACAAAACGGGCGCTCACTAATGCAGAAAGTTCCCTATTTGGAAAAGTGTGGTTTTGTCACAAGGGGCATGACGACGAATCAGGGAGAACCTGATGCTATAATAAAAGTGGACACGGAGGGGTAGAAAAAGCCTGTCCGTGGAGTATCATAAGGGCGAGTATTCTACCGGAAGGGAGCTCGTCTTTATGTCTAAACACTTGAATCCGTTGGAAAAGGAATTCCTGATCCGGCAGTACAAAAGCAACTACCGTATCAAAATGAGTGACTTCTGCGAAGCAAACCGCATTTCAACCGGTGCATTCCAGAAGTGGATTAAGCAGTATGATGAGGGCGGCTTGGAAGGTCTGGCTCGTGCAGATAGCGAGATCAAGGATGTCCTCCCGGAGGGAATTGACCGAACGGAGGAATCCTACAAGCGTGAGATACTCAAGCTGCGAATTGAGAATGAACGGCTTAAAAAAACTATGTCGTGCAGACAACGGATACTGGGGAACAGGAGTTCATTCGTTTAAGGCCGAAGAATTCGAAATCGTAGAACTGCTGTCCAGAGACTATGAGGTTCAGGAACTGTGCTCTCTCATGGGCGTCAGTCGGTCTGGCTATTACAAGTGGAGGAAACGGGACAAGAGTACGCGGGATCTGAGGCGTGAAGAAGTTATCGCGTTAGTCTCCGAAGTCCATAAGGCCCATCCATCCCACGGCTACCGTTGGGTAGCGGCTTTTATACGAGTCAATTATCAGCAGGATATAAGCGATAACTATGTGTACAAGGCCTTTCGTTTTCTGGGAATAAAGGCAAAAACCAAGCATCAAGTACATTATCGCCCCAGGAAAATACGAGATTTGTACCCAAATCTTATCTTCACAACTTGGGATACCGTAGATCGGCCTCGCCAGGTCATTGTGTCAGATATGACGGTATTGAAGCCGTGGATATTTTATCTTGAGCTGACACTCTACTTTGATGTGTTTACGAAACAGATACTCACATGGAAACTATCTGAACGCCGTGGCGGGCGGGAGCAGTATCTGGACGGTCTTGCGGATGTCGTTGAGCTGCTGCGTGGAAAGAAAGGACCAACCATTATCCATACCGACCAAGGCTCTGTGTATTCCTCAAAAGCGTACAACGAACTGATTCAGGACAGCAACATTGTCCGCTCCATGTCGCGGGCAGGTAAACCAACGGACAATCCTGTCAATGAGGCTCTAAACGGTTGGATAAAAGAAGAACTATTCATCGATTTTCGATTAGAAGAATGCCGTACGAGAGATGCTGTGAAAGATGTCCTGTGCCGCTATGTTGCCTTTTATAACCGGCAGCGTCCCTGCTTTGCAATCGGCTATGACACACCGGATAACTACTGCAAGCGTTTCTATCGAGGTGAGCTTGAAAAGAAGGATACCTTTTCAAAGCGCATCCTGACCGAAGAGCCCAAATTCGTGCAAAAGCGGAAAGATACAGAAAAATAACCCTGTGCTGTGTCTACTTTTGATTTTGTCGCTCTACTCTATCCAAAACTACTATCCCTTGCAAACAAGGACATTACAAGGCTTCGAATCATCGTGTCCACTTTTGAAAAAGGATTTCGGCAAAAATTATTGTCCGTGTCCACTTTTGAAAAAACAACTTCCGCAAAAATGTTCCTCATGTCTACTTTTGAAAAAGCAAATCAAAAATAAATATTTTTCGTGTCTACTTTTCTTGACTACTACAACCTCATCATCTGTGTCTTTGAAAAGTGACAACAGCTTCGACACAATTATATTGAAAAGTTGCTCTTTGCGGTGTATACTACGGTTGAAAAGTCAGCACAAGGAGGGACGATGATGCTGTTTCGGAAAATCGAATCTCTTATCGAAGATCATCTGCAAAGCGATTCAAAGAAAATCCTTCTGATAGACGGTGCGCGTCAGGTCGGAAAAACCTATATCATCCGACATGTGGGACATAAACTGTTTGAAAACTTCATCGAGATCAACATGGTGGAGGACTCCATCGGCCCACGGTTATTTGCCGAAACGAAAACCGTCGAGGACTTCTACCTACAAGTCAGTATGCTGGAAGGCAGCAAGATGAAGCAGAAAGACAACACCCTGATTTTTATCGACGAGATCCAGGCATATCCTCATCTGCTGACGCTGCTGAAGTTTCTGTCCCAAGATGATCGATTCACTTATATTGCCAGCGGCTCCCTGTTGGGGGTGACTCTGTCGCAGACAACATCGATCCCCATGGGAAGCATCCGTAAAGTTCGGATGTTCCCTCTGGACTTCGAGGAATTCCTCTATGCCAACGGGCTGAACGAGTTTGCCGTGTCTGCCATGCGGAAGAAGTTTGAACGACTGGAAGCCCTGGACGAGCCGACCCACAATAAGATGATGGACTACTTCCGAAAGTATCTGTTGGTCGGCGGTCTGCCGGATGCGGTCAATTCCTATCTGGAAAATCACAACATTCAGTTCGTCCGTGAGATTCAACAGGAGATTCATGATTACTATGCCGCCGACGCATCCAAGTATGACGAGGAGCGCAAGCTGAAGATCCGCCGTATCTATGACCTGATTCCCTCCAACATGGAGAATAAGAAAAAACGTGTCGTAGCACAGAGCATAGAAGATAAGAAGGGGAAGACCTTCGCAGATTATCAAGACGAGTTCGAGTATCTGATCAGTGCAGGCATTGCCCTCAATGTTCAGGCTATCTCTAACCCAGTATTCCCTCTGGTCGAGTCCACGGGGAAAAACCTGCTGAAGCTATACCTGAATGATGTGGGCGTCCTGACCGGCATCCTTTATGGCAATAACATCCGAGCTGTGCTGGACGATGAAGCCAGCATTAATCTCGGCTCCGTCTATGAAAGCGTCGTAGCTAGCGAGCTTATCGCGCATGGTTACGAACTGTTCTATTATGATAATCGCCATAAAGGTGAAGTAGATTTCCTCATCGACGATTATGCCACCTTATCCGCCGTCCCCATTGAAGTAAAGTCCGGTAAGGACTATACCATCCACAGTGCGCTGAATAACTTCGTAAAGAATGAAGACTATCATATTCAGAAAGCCTTTGTTGTGTCCAATGAGCGAACAGTCTCTACGAAGGGGAAAATCATCTATATCCCCATCTACTATATCATGTTCTTCCAGCACGGTCTGGAGGATAGCGAAGCAATGCAATTTTAAGTCAGGCAATAATGCCTTGACTGCGGCCAGCATTTAATATCAAAGCAGCCAAACAGCTAAAGGCAGTGGGCTATATTGCAGCCCGCTGTCTTTAGCTCTGCCTATTTCAACAGACGCAAAACAGGAGATGATCACGGAAAAAGGAGGTGATGTCCTATGCCGTTTATCCCGCCAGAGCAGTTAGCCCGCGCCCGTGAGATGGATCTGCTGACCTATCTGCGGTGCTGTGAACCGGATGAACTGGTCAGCGTGGGCGGCAATGCTTATGCAACCAAAAGCCATGACAGCCTGAAAATCTCCAACGGGGAATGGTACTGGTGGTCACGGGGTGTTGGCGGCAGCAGTGCGCTGGACTATCTGACCACTGTGCGGAAGCTGTCGCTGCCGGATGCTGTGCAGCGCATCCTGAGCGCTGGCGGCGTACCTTTGGCAGAACCGCCGCGCCGGAAAGCCCGCCCGACAAAATCATTTTCCCTGCCGCCCAGACACGCCGATAACCGGCGTGTTTTTTCATACTTGCGTGGGCGCGGTATCGACCCGGAGATCATCAACCACTGCATCAAACACGGCCTGCTCTATGAATCGGCACAGCATCACAACTGTGTGTTCGTAGGCTTTGCCGGTGACAGACCGGCCTATGCCATGCAGCGGGGGACGCTGCAAGACAAGCGTTTTGTGGGCGAGGTGGCCGGCAGCGACAAGCGGTATTCCTTCGCAGTGCCGATGACACCGGGGGACAGCCCTACCCTGTGCGTTTTTGAAAGCGCCATTGATGCCCTTTCCTACCTGACGCTGCTGAAGCAGCAGGGGCAGGACTGGCGCAAGGCAAACACGCTGTCGCTGGGAGGTATCTCCACAGAGAAGGGGCGGGGCTTGCCACCACCTCTTTCGCAGTGCCTAAAGACTGCGCCACATATCTCCCGCGTTGTGTTGTGTCTGGACAACGATGCGCCGGGACGGATGGCGGCGGCATTGCTGCGAGAGCTACTGAGAAGATATGAGGTCATTGACAGACCTCCGGTGCGGGGAAAAGACTACAATGATCTGCTGCGGTATCGGCGTGACGCGCAGCGCGGCGAAGCCCGCTGATTTCTTTCTTCGGCAGGTATTGCAGGACGCGGCGCAGAGCGCCGCTGTCCTGGCAAGCATAGCATTTTGACAGCAAAACGCGCTTGTTAAGGGGCGAAGCCCCCTAAGACCCCCATTAAAAAAGGAAGGAGTAGAACACATGAGAGAAATTGCAAAGCGCGTCTCTCTGCGGCTGGACAGCACAGAGTACGCACATTTGAAGCAGCTTTCCATGGATACCGGCCTGAAAATGGAGCCGGTGATCCGCAGGCTTATTGTGGGCGCGGAATTACGTCCCCGTCCGCCCGGCGAGCTGACGGAGCTGCTGCGCCAGATATCCGGCGTGGCCGTAAACATCAACCAGATCGCCAAGGTGGCCAATGCCAGTGGTTTTGTCCGCATGGAGGATATAGCGCATATCAAGATGATGCAGAGAATGCTTTGGCAGGCGGTGAAAGAACTCTGATATGGCCATCACGAAGATCATCGCCATCCGTGACCGGCTGGATAAGCGGGTAAACTATGCTGTCAACGGAGAAAAGACTACGCTGGATACGGGTATTACTTATGCCGCAAATCCAGAGAAAACGGAACAGCTGTTCTTTACGTCTGCCATCAACTGCGATAGTTGTGAGACCGCCTTTGCAGAGATGCAGGCCACGAAGCGGCGATTCGGCAAGCTGGGCGGCGTGGTGGGGTATCATTTCATCCAATCCTTTGCGCCCGGCGAGGTGACGCCGGAGCAGGCACACCGTATCGGCGTGGAATTTGCCGAGAGGCTGTTTGGCAAGCGGTATGAGGCGGTCATTGGTACGCACTTGGATAAAGCGCATCTGCACAATCATGTGGTGGTGAACTCTGTGTCCTTCGTGGACGGCAAAAAATACCACAGCAGTCCCGGCAGCTATTATTTTGAAGTGCGAAGCACATCCGACATCCTGTGCTGGGAAAACGACCTGTCTGTAATCGCGCCGCAGGGCAAGGGGAAACACTACGCCGAATGGAAAGCGGAGAACACCGGCAAGCCCACCATCCGCAGTATCATTCGCGGCGATATTGACCGATTCATCGGAGAGGCGTATACATACGAGACGTTTCTGATGCTCCTGCGGCAGGAGGGGTATGTGGTGCGGAACGCCCCCAGCCGTAAATATGTGACCGTGCTGCCGCCGGGCGGCAAGCGGGCGATACGGCTGGATAGCCTGGGCGACGGGTATACGGAGCAGGACATCCGTAGACGGCTGGCCGCCCAGCGCGAAGGCAGCACACTGGCGACACATACCTTTACGCATACGGGCAGACGGTATCGCATCAAAGGTAGGCGTCCCACAGGGACACAAAGGAAGATAAAAGGGTTTCAGGCACTCTATCTCAGATACCTGTACCTGCTGCGAGGGACGCATCGGAAGAAGAACTTCCGGCGCGTCCCTTTTTCCGTGCGGCAGGAGGTCGTCCAACTGGAACGCTATGACCGGCAGTTTCGGTATCTGTGGGCGAACGGCATGACCACGGCGGAGGATTTGGAGCAGCGGATCGCCGCCCTTGAGCGGGAGATATACGACGGTGAGCAGCAGAGAAAACCACTATATCGGGAAAGGAAAGATGCAGAAGATGAGGCGTACAAAACACAGTGCAGTGCAGAGATCGACCGCCAGACCGCCGCCCTGCGGGAAAAGCGAAGGGAGCTTGCCATGTGCCGCAGGATACTGGAGGATGTGCCTTTGGTATCCCGGCAGGTGCAGCAAGCCGAGGCGGAACGGCGGGAAGAAGTGAGAAAGGAGGCGCAAAAGCGTGAGTACCAACGGTGAAACCGCCGATATGGTGGTGCGGGAGAGCATCCAGATCACGGAGAGTGCTGTTAAGCTGGCGGGGTTGGGTGCAAAGAACCTGGCGGCTCTGCTGGTGGCAGTAGCCAAGGACAACCCTAAGTTGTCTGGCAAGACGGGACTAAAGCGGCTGATCCAGGACGGCGAGGAGCTGGCCATATTCTCCGTCAAGCAGGAGGATCTGCGGGGCTTCCAAATGGAGAGCAAGCGGTACGGTGTTTTGTTCTATCCCATTATCAATCGGGTGGAGAAAACCGGCACAGTAGAGATCATGGCAAAAGCCAAGGACGCCCGACAGATCAACCGCATCTTTGAGCGGATGGGCTATCCTGCGCCGGTACGGGAGGATGACACCGCAAAAAAAGCGAATCCCCGCGCTCGGTCAGAGAGCAGCTTCAGAGAGCGCGGGAATGGTGCCAGAACGTCTACCGAGATGGATAAGCCATCCGTGCGGGCGAAAATGCTGGAGCTGAAGAAGGTATCCGAACAGATGGCGCGGCAGGCAAGAACCATTGCCGCGCCGGAGCATGAACAGAGATAGGAGATTATTATGGCAAATTTGAGTGAATTGATCCGGCAGAAGGAGCAGCAGACCGAGGAGTGGAAGCAGCGGAAGGCAGATGAGCGCGATAGCCTTAACGAGATGAATGACGCCGCCGCACTGCGTGTGACGGAGAGTACCGGCGCATTCCTGCACTATTTGGATGTACAGGCGGACAACCCGCGTTTCAGCGCGTCCAATGTGCTGCTGGCGATGGAGCAGAACCCCGAGGTGACGGTGTTCAACAGTGTGAAGGGTTGGAACGGTCTGAACCGCAATGTCATGCGGGAGGAGGTGGGTATGAAGATCCGCGTGGGCGATACCTATGTCAGGGACGGGCGACAGTACCGCGGCTACAAGGTGGGGCGTGTGTTCGACATCTCCCAGACCGCCGGGCGCGGACAGCCGGCAAAGAGTCAGTTGACAGACGGCAGCGATGCCATGAGCAAGGCACTGTACCAGCTTCTGACGGTGTCGCCCGTCCCCGTTGTGACCGGTGACGCCCGTGGGCAGGACGCACTGTATGACCCCAGCCAACAGCAGATCATCGTCAGCGGGTATATCCCAGACAGCGCGGCGTTTCGCGCCTTGAGCCGCGAGATCGTCCATGCGGGTATTCATGATCATGGGAACTTCCCCTATTACAGCCGTGAGTCCTGTGCGTTGGGCGCGGATAGCGTCAGCTATATGCTCTGCCGCAGCTATGGCGTTCCCTGCGAAAAGCCCAAGCCCGTTGGGCTTGTGGAAATGTTTGATGGATTGGAAGCACGTGACAGAATGGGTGTTATTGCTGATTTTCAGCAGACCTTCTCCGCGCAGCGTGCCGCCATCCAGCGCGGCCTTATGCCGCCGCAGCAGGAAAAGAAACAGGAGCAGAGCGTAGAGCGATGAGCAAAAATTTGACAGCAGATATTTATGACCACATAATGGGGGTATCTTAAAACGAAGGGATGATGTTACCATGAAACGAACGATTTTCTGCGTGGCTCTGACCCTCTGCGCGGCGATGTTGGCGGGCTGCGCGGTGCAAGCATCGGACAGGGTGCAGTCGCCGATCTCCGCGCAGACGGAGGTGCCTCAAATGCGGAAAGCAGACGATGCAGCGGAAGTGGTGACTGCGCTGCTGCCACAGATGGAGGATGAGAGAAGTAAAGCCGAGGGCAGTGCGGACGCGCCGCTGCCGGTCGAGCGGGCAAATGCATCAGAGAATGCGGATAAAGTCGCGGAAAAACAGCCTACAGCTGTTGAAACGGCACCGCCCACTGCACCGGAAGAGCCGGCGACACCCACGCCTGCGCCGGAGGATAAACCTGCTCCTACGCCTACACCTGCACCTACCCCGGCAGAGAAACAGGGGGAACAACCTGCGCCTGTGCCCGAACCTGTCCCTGCGCCTAAGCCCGCCGCCAGCGGGAACATCTACTCCATCGCGGAGGCTATCCAGGCGGGCAACGAGTACGCAAGAGCGCAGTACGGCGTGACCATCGACACCAGTATGACCGCCGCTGACTCCAGCTTCTTCCCCGGTACAGCGGACAGCGTGGCATGGCTGGCAGAGAACGGCGGACAGGCGGCACTGACCGCCGCCGTAAAGGGCAACGTGGACGCCACCTTCGCCTGCCTCGCCGCCATGGATGGCGCAGAGACGGTCAGCGCGTATGCGCGATTCAACTGCACCGTCCGCTACGACGCGGCATCGGACGAGTACATCGTGGTGGTGCTGTACGGATAAACCAACTAAACACTCAGCCAAAAGGCCGACAGCGTATGCTGCCGGTCTTTTGCGTTGGGAGAAAGGACGAACATGAAGAAAACAATTCCTAAACTGTTGACGCTGGTATGCCTTTTAGTAGCAATCATGGGTCTGTCCATCGTGACCGCCCACGCAGCCACAGTCACAGGCACGGTCAGCAGCGGTAACGAGTACCGCTACCATGAGGACAAAACGCCCGTACCGCAGTGGGGCGCGTTTACCAGCACAAAGCTGAAATACTTTACCAGAGACGATACGGGCGTAGCCCGAACATTTACCGATAGTTATTCCAGACATACGTGAGAGGCCACCGGCAAGGTAAGACACTATAGTTCTATCTATAGGTCTGCCTTAGGCCGCCTGGCATAAGGACGGCATTTTGGTGCTCGGCGCGGGTGATGCCTATACCGGAACGTTTATGCCCTTGCTTTTTGACAGAACGTAGAATATACTGAAAGCAAAAAGTCGAGGTGTGTCTATGAACCTGCTGATGACATTGGATCGGAACTATGTTCCGCAGCTGAATGTAATGCTGTTCTCCGCGCTGCATTGCGACAGTGCCGCGCATTTTGACGTGTACCTGCTGCACGACGAGGGACTGTCAGAGGAGGATGTGGCGGGAACGCGAGTACTGCTGGGACAGCGGGGGACGCTGCACCTGATACGAGTGGACGAGGACGGTCTGGCGGACGTGCCCACCTCTGACCGCTACCCGAAAGCCATTTACTACCGTATTTTTGCGGCCAAATATCTGCCGGACACGCTGGAGAGGGTGCTGTATCTTGACCCGGACATCGTGGTGCGCCAGAGCCTGCGGGAGCTGTATGAGATGCCGATGGGCACGGCGTTCTTCGCCGCAGCCACCCACATCCGCGGCTTTCTGCACCGTTTCAATGAGCTGCGTCTGGACATGGACGAGGACAGCCCCTATATCAACTCCGGCGTCATGCTGATGAATTTGCAGGCACTGCGGGCGGAACAGGATACGCAGGCGGTATTCGACTACATGGACGCCCACAAGGGGCGGCTCATGCTGCCGGATCAGGACATTATCAGTGCCCTGTACGGCCAGCGCATCCTACCGCTGGATCCCATCCGCTACAATATGACGGAAAAGCTGTTTTCCCTCCATCGGCGCAACGGGGACGGCATGACGCTGGAGGACGTGCGGCAGCAGTCCGTGGTCATCCACTACTGCGGGCGGAACAAGCCCTGGAAGCCTGGATATATGGGGGAATTGAACGTGTTTTATAATGAAGCAGTCTCTCAAATGTCAGAGAACGGTCATCATTGAATTATTTTTGTATCATATATGGCAATAAAGTGCGGCAGTTCAGCAACTGAACTGCCGCACTTTTGCATCACCCCACGCCGCGTCAAAGCTGATGGCGCAGCGTTTGTCCGGGCACTCCACCGAGTAGATGGGTAGCTGCCGGGCAGAGGCCGCCGCCTTCAGGGCCGCCGGAGCCTCCACCGCCAAGAAGATGCCCCCTGCTGCCAGCAGGCACAGCCCCGCCGCCAGCCACCGTCTCCACAGCACCACCATGCGCAGTTTTTTCCGTTTTCGCATTCTCCTCACCCTTTCTGCCATGATCTATGCAGTGGAGGTGCAGAAAAGAAGCAGCGGATGCGATGTCTGCAGATCTGTTATCTGCCGGACTTGCGCCGCAAGATCATGTGCAATTGCCGATGGACATCCTTTTCCAGAGTGAACTTAAGTTACACCTCTGCTCCGATTCTGCAATAACTTCAAAACGACAATTTACTTTTCCTGTGGGCTCTCTGCGCACCTTAAAACTTGACTTTTTTCTTTCAAGCAGAATGCCAAACGGAAAGCAAATCATTATGTGACGCCAAAGAAAAGCAGCGAATAAGCTGACAGTAACTAAATATATTTAGTTATATTCAAAGGAAATCTCCTTGATAAATGTGCAATTTAGACAGCATTACAGTCGTGTATTTGCTATTTTTGTAGAAAAACCACGAGATGGCTTGACAGTAAAAATGTTGCAGCATATAATGCGAATAACAAAAAGTTAGAATATTTAGTTCGAGGGATGCTTATGCAAAATAAAGCTGTACGCCTGCATGGCACATTGGATTTACGCCTGGATACATTCTCTATCCCGGAAATCAAGCCGGATGAGCTCTTGCTGCACATCGTTTGTGATAGCTTGTGTATGTCGTCTTATAAGGCGGCAGCATTGGGCTCCGGCCACAAACGGGTGCCTGACGACATAGATGTACACCCGGTCATTGTCGGGCATGAGTTTTGCGGCAAAATTGCCGCGGTGGGTGAAAACTGTCGTGATAGGTACTCTGTTGGACAAAGAATTTCTCTGCAAACAACGCTTTCTGATACCTATGCGGCCCCGGGCTACTCGTATGAGTTTTGCGGCGGAGACAGCCAATATGCGATCATTCCCGCGCCCTATACAACCCGTGACAATGTGATCTCTTATAACTGCGACAGCTTTTTTGGCGGCTCGCTGGCCGAGCCCTATTCCTGCGTGATAGGTGCCTTTCATGCCAATTACCACAACACCCCGGGGGCGTACCGCCACGAAATGGGAATCAAGCAGGGCGGAAACATGGCCCTGTTGGCATCCACCGGGCCTATGGGAACAGCGGCTATCGATTACATTTTACATTGTAACCGCCGCCCGGCGGTTTTGGTGGTGACCGGCCGTACACAGAGCGTGTTGGACCGGTGCACAGCGCTTTTTCCGCCGGAAAAAGCGGCAGAAAATGGAGTGACCCTGCACTATCTCAATACGCGAGATTGCGAAAATGTGGCCGAGGAGCTACTGGCCTTGTCAGCAGGACAGGGCTATGACGATGTCTTCGTATATGCGCCGGACGAGGCCCTGCTTAAAACAGCGGATGAGATACTGGGCTTTGACGGCTGCTTGAACTTCTTTGCCGGCCCGGCGGACAAGTCACTCTCCGCCCCGATAAACTTTTATAATGTACATTATAATCTGCATCATTTTTGCGGCACATCCGGCGGCAATACCGATGATATGCGAGAAGCCATCCAAATGATGGAGGCAGGCAGACTGACGCCGGCAGCACTTGTTACACATATCGGCGGCCTGGATGCCGCGGCGGAGGCAACTTTACACCTACCTGATTTGAAGGGCGGCAAAAAGCTGATTTACACAGGGATAAGCCTGCCGCTGACAGCAATCGCTGATTTCCAAAAGCTGGGTGAAACGCAGGCGCTTTTCCGTGGCCTGGCCGAGATCTGCAGCTGCAGCAACAATCTGTGGAGCGCCGAGGCCGAGGCATATCTCCTACAGCACGGAAGCAAGCTATGACTGCGGCGGAAAAGAGGAGCTTTGATGGAGCATTATTACATAGGTGTCGATGTAGGTGGGACAAAGATCGCCTTTGGACTGTTCGACAAGGAGCATCGCTTGATAACGCGCAGCCGCATCCCCTCTGATCGCGAGATCGATGGGCCAAAGCTGTCCGCGCTGCTGCTGCGGCAGTGCGATTTGCTGCTGGAAACTGCAAATGTGCCAAAGGCACAGCTTTCGGGTATTGGCGTAGCGATGCCTTCCTATATTCTGCAAAAGGAAGGGCGAATTTTAAAGACCTCCAATTTGCCCAACATACGGGATTTTCCGATGCGGGATTACTTAAGCTGCCGGACCGCGGCAGAGGTGCGGCTGGAAAATGACGGAAACGCGGCGGCGCTGGCCGAATTTCACCAAGGTGCTGGACGGGGCTTTGAAGATATGCTCTACTGCCCTGTCAGCACCGGCTGCTCCAGCGCCATTGTTATCAACGGCCACATATTCCACGGCTCTTATGGGTGGGCCGGAGAAAGCGGGCACGCCCTCATCACACCGGGAGATGGGCCGTACTGCGGGTGTGAAAACCGAGGGTGCTTTATGTCCCACATTTCGGGCTACATGATCGTGCAGCGTGTGATCCAGCGCATACAGGACGGCGCACCAACGGAATTGCCGGACATGGTAAAGGGCGATTTGTCCAAGCTGACGGCGGAGCACATCCTGCGAGGTGCGCAAGCCGGCGATGCACTGGCCTTGTGGGCTGTGGACCATATGGCGCATTATATGGCACTGTGGTTATTCGATCTGTATCAAATTTTGAACATCAATTGCTTTGTTTTTGGCGGCGGTTTGGTTCATTTCGGTCCACTGCTGTTTGACAAAGCTTTTGAAGAATTTCAAAGGTACAATAAGAACGATTTGCCGGTTTATTTTCGATTTGCCCAGTTAGGCGGAGATGCCGGCATCATCGGGGCGAGCCGACTTTTTTCTTAAGCTAAGCGGTATTATTATTAATGTTTTGATAGGAGATTTTAATCATGAAAACAGCTGTTGTAGTGGGTGGCGGCCGGAGCTTAGGCGCATTTCTTTCTAAGCATTTGGCGACCGAGGGATTCCGTGTGGCCGTGCTGGATATTAACGCCGAAAATGCGTGCGCCGTGGCGCAGGAGATCGTTAGCGCCGGAGGAGAAGCCAAGGGTTACTATGTAAATGCTTGCCAGGAAGATTCCGTAACGGAGGTTTTTGCGCAGGTGTCCGCTGACCTGGGCGCGGTTTATTTGATGCTGTATGTGGCGGGAATTGCCCGCAGTGCAAAAATTACGGAGTTTACGCTGAAGGACTTTACCTGCAGCGTAGATGTAAATCTGACGGGATATTTCCTCTGCGCCCGCGCGGCGGCGCGCATCATGATCGACAACGGGATCAAAGGCCGCATCATTCAGATCAACTCCAAGTCGGGCTGTGTGGGCAGCAAGTATAATGCCGGCTATTCCGCATCCAAGTTCGGCGGCGTCGGACTTACGCAATCCATGGCCCTGGATCTCGCGGAGCACGGTATTACCGTGAATTCTCTGATGCTGGGCAACCTCCTGTATTCCGATATGTTCCAAAGTCTGATCCCCAGCTATGCCAAAAAATTGGGCATCCCCGAGGATCAGGTGGTGCAGACATACATTGACAAGGTTCCCCTAAAGCGAGGCTGTGAGTTCCAGGATGTTGCCAATGTGCTGGATTTTTATGCGTCTGAAAAAGCGTCCTATTGCACCGGGCAGTCTATCAAGATCACCGGCGGACAGGTTATGTGAAGTGTGTGCCATGCAGATTATTCCGATAAGCAGCCCGGAGTTTCTCCCGTATGGGCGTATCGTGGCCGAGGTGAGGGGAAGTTGCTATGCGGCGCTTTTGAAGGACCGCGCCATTCCGAAAGAGGTGGAGTATATTCCAATGGACCCGGCACTGCAAGCGCTTAGCGACACGGAGCACATTCAAGTGCAGACCTTTGGCTGCCTGCCGATCCAGGCCGGTTACTGCGCCGGGCATAACAGAAAGCTAAATGCATTGGAGTACCATGCTTGCTCAGAAGTAAATATCGCTGTTACCGACCTGGTATTGCTTTTGGGCCATCGGTATGATATAGATGAAAAAGGAACCTATCATACGGAAAAAGTGCAGGCGTTTCTCCTGCCTGCCGGCACGGCAGTGGAGCTATACTCATCGACTCTGCACTTTGCACCGTGCGGCGCAGGAGCGGACGGAGCATTCAAAGCGGTTGTGATTCTGCCTGCCGGTGTGAATGCGCCGTTGATCAATGAGGATTGTGCCGGGGCGCTTTGTGGCGTAAGCAAATGGATCTTGAGGCACCGAGAGTATCAGGGAGAGGGTCTCTGCGGCGCACTGATAGGTGAAAATCTCTCTATTTAGCAACAGGGCATACAACGAATTGAGGAGGCGGGATATGGAACAAAATGAATACCTGCTGGAAATGCTGAACATTGACAAGTCGTTTTCCGGGGTGCAGGCCCTTAAAAACGCACGGCTGCAGGTACGCCCGGGGACTGTACACGCTCTTTTGGGAGAAAACGGCGCCGGCAAGTCCACATTGATGAAGCTGCTGCTGGGAATATACCACCCCGACCAGGGAACCATCCTCTTTAAGGGAGAAACCCTTAAGAACCATTCTCCGCAGCAAGCGCTGGACAAAGGGATTTCCATGATCCATCAGGAGCTTTCCCCGGTGCTTGATATGCGCGTATGCGACAATATTTTCCTGGGTCGCGAGCCGGTAAAATACGGGCTGGTAGATGATAAACGCCTTTTTCGCGACACAGAGGAGCTGCTGCAGAGCTTGGGGATGACCGATTTGGACCCCTTAGCAAAAATGTGCGACCTCAGCGTGGCACAAACGCAAATGGTGGAGATCGCAAAGGCCGTGTCCTATAAGGCAGATCTGATCATCATGGATGAGCCGACCTCTACAATCTCGGAAGCAGAGGTGCAAATTCTCTTCTCCATTATTCGCGACCTCCGCGCCCGGGGCATTGCAATTATTTATATTTCGCACAAAATGAGTGAAATATTCGAAATCACCGACGAGATCACCGTATTTCGAGATGGCGCATACATAGCCACGGGCAAGACCTGCGATATGACGCAGGAGGAGCTGGTCACCATGATGGTGGCACGCAATCTGAGCCAGTATTATGTTAAAACCCCCCACGAGATTGGAGAGAGCGTGCTGGCTGTGGAGGGAATGTGCCTTCCCGGACGGCTGTACGACATCTCCTTCTCTCTGCGGCGCGGCGAGATATTGGGCTTCGCGGGGCTGGTGGGCGCAGGACGCACAGAGATCGTTGAGACGCTCTTCGGCCTTCGGAAAAAGAGCGCCGGCACCATCCGGATCAAGGGCGAGGAGGTGCAGATCAACTCCATACAGGATGCCATCCATCACGGCATTGCCTTGGCTACGGAGGATCGCAAAAAATACGGGCTGTTTTTGGGGCTAAGCGTGCGCCAAAATGTGTGCGTTTGCTGGCTGGATCATCTCTGCGACAAGCTGGGCTTTGTTCGCAAGAATAAAGAATATCCCGTGGTGGCCGATATGATACGAAACCTGAAAATCAAAACCCCATCCCAAAGCCAACAGGTAGCAAATCTCAGCGGCGGAAATCAGCAGAAGATTGTTTTGGCAAAATGGCTTTGCACAAGCCCTGATATTCTTATTTTGGATGAGCCGACCCGCGGCATCGATGTGGGTGCCAAGGCGGAGATCTACGGAATCATGGATGAGCTGACAAAGGCAGGAAAGTCCATTATTATGATCTCATCCGAGATGCCAGAGATCATTGGTATGTCTGACCGGGTGCTGGTTGTCAGCGAAGGCCGAATCAAGGGCGAGCTGACAGGCAAGGACATCGATCAGGAGAATGTTATTCGGTACGCAGCCGGCTAAGGAGGAACGATTATGAAACCGCTGACTTCACTGAAGGTGAACAGAAAAACCATTCTAAGCAAGTACGCCATTTATATGGTGCTGTTTGTGATGGTCGTTGTGCTGTCTATTGGAACAAACAGCTTTCTGACCACGCGGAATATTTTGAATGTGCTGCGGCAAATTTCCATGAATGCCATCTTGGCCTTTGTCATGACATATGTGATCATTTCCGATGGCATCGACTTGTCCGTGGGCTCCACCATCGCATTGGCCGGTGTACTGGCGGCCAATTTTGCCCATCCGGGCGAGCACGCACTGATCGTGCCGATTGCCGTGGCGTTGGGTGTCGGCCTTTTGGTAGGCCTCATCAACGGCGTCATTATTGCCTACACGGGAATTCCTGCCTTTATCGTTACGCTGGGTATGTGTCAAATAGCCCGCGGCGCGGCATTCCTTTACACAGACGGTTTTTCCGTTATCAACCTGGGCAGCAGCTTTAAGTTCATCGGACAAGGCACCCTGCTGGGGATTCCCTTCCCTGTATATCTGCTCTTGTTCTGCGGCATTTTTGCCTATCTTTTCCTGCACCGCACCAAGTTCGGGCGCCACATCTACGCCGTTGGCGGCAATGAGAACGCAGCGCGCGTGTCCGGCATCAATGTGCAGAAAACCAGAATCCTCGTATACACCATCTGCGGCTTGTGCGCCGGAATCGTCAGTCTGATCCTAACCGCACGCACAAACTCGGCAAACCCCAATGCCGCGGATGGCTATGAGTTAGACGCCATCGCAGCGGCGGTCATCGGCGGAACGAGTATGTCGGGCGGAAAGGGTCTCATTTTGGGAACCATCACCGGCGCACTGATCATCGGCATCATGAACAACGGTCTGGACTTATTCAACATATCGTCTTATGCCCAGCAGGTAGTCAAGGGAGCCATCATAATTGGCGCTGTATTGATTGACCGCATCAACGAGAAAAAGAAATGATGTAAACCCATTCCTGCACGGCAGGGAAAAACAATAATACTAAAAAAACAGGAGGAACAACAGATGAAAAAGGCAAAGAAGTGGATGGCACTCTTGCTGGCGGCGGTTATGACAATGGCGGTGCTGGCAGGCTGCGGAAAGCAGGAGGCAACCGACGGCGAGAATTCCGGCAGTGGAAAGCTCAAGATCGGCGTGTCCTACTATGCACTGTCCGGTGAATACAACGCCAACCTGAAGTCCGCGATGCAGAGCTATTTTGACGAGGCCGGCTTGGCTGACAAGGTCGAGCTGAGTGTTACGGATGCCGGCGGAGATGCCAACACGCAAAATTCTCAGCTGGAGAACATGATCGCCAGCGGCGTGAATGCGATCATCCTTATCCCCGGTGATGCAACCGCCCAGGCGGTAATGGTGGAAGAGGCCCATGCGCAGAACATCCCTGTTATCGAGCTGTGCACCAAGACCGAAGCGGAGGATTATCGGACCTCCTTTGTGGGCTCCGATGATATCGTGGCGGGTCGTATGCTGATGGAATACCTGGGTAACTTGGTAGACGGCAAGGGCGACATGATCATTTTCCACGGCCCCACCGGCGTGTCTGCTGAGATCAACCGTCATACCGGCGCACAGCAGATGATCAAGGAAAAGAATTGGGACATTAAGGTCGTGGCAGAAAAGGTCTGCAACTGGAGCCGTGAGGAGGCTATGACCGCTATGGAGAACATCATCACCTCCGGCATGAAGTTTGACATTATCTTTGCCGAAAACGATGAGATGGCTGTGGGCGCCCTGTCCGCTCTGAAGGATTCCGGGCTGAAGTATGTGATCGGCGGCATTGATGCGATCCCCGACGCCGTTCAGGCTGTGGCTGACGGCGACATGGACTGCACCTTCTTCCAGGATTACATTACGCAGGCCAAAACGGCGCTGGATGTCGCCATTAAGGCCGCCTCCGGTGAGCAGGTGGATGCCTCCTATGACATCGACTTCGTGTTGATCACCAAAGCGAATGTAGCTGATTTTCAGTAAGCATTCATAAGCGATGCAGCAAGGCAAGCCCTCCCGCAGTGTGAAGCGCTGCGGGAGGGGAGCCCCTTTCGGATGAACTGTAAACAGCCGCCCAAAACACAGGAAAATTCCCGCGGCGGCAGATAGGAGCTTTTTATGGACAACTTTGTATTCCAAAATCCAACGAAGATCTATTTCGGCAAAGGATCTATCAGCCATTTGTCAGAGGAATTGCAGCATTACGGAAAGAAGATCCTTCTTACCTCCGGCGGCGGCAGCGTAAAGCGCTCCGGGCTATACGATACCGTGCTGAATATCCTGCACGCTATCGGAAAGGAAGTTTTTGAGCTCTCAGGCATTGCGTCCAACCCCAAGCTTACATCTGTGCTCGAAGGCCGAGAGATTTGCCGCAGAGAGAATATTGACTTGATCCTTGCCGTCGGCGGCGGCAGCTGCATTGACGGCTCCAAGGGTATTGCGGCTGCCACCAAGCTGGAGGGCGATGTGTGGGAGGAGTTCCTGAAGGGCTATGACCTGACAGAGGCCGTTCCTGTGGCAACCATCCTGACATTGCCGGCCACGGGCACGGAGATGAACGGCAACGCCGTCATCAGCCGCTGGGATACCCTGGAAAAGGTACCCATTTACGGCCCTGCCATCTATCCCGTTTTTTCGATTTTGGACCCGGAGTATACCTATACAGTTCCCCGGTCTCAAACGGTATACGGTAATATCGACATTATCATCCACGCCCTTGAGCAATACTTTACACATACCCCTGAAACGCCGGTTTTGGACTACCTGACGGAGGGCCTGGTGAAGACGATGGTGGAGAACACCTACCGCGTGCTGAAGGATCCATGCGATTATGATGCCCGCGCCAATATCATGTTTTCCGGCACAGTAGCCAACAACCACTGGATAGGTGTCGGCAAGGTGCATGACTGGGCCTCCCACAAAATCGAGCATGAGCTCTCCGCACTGTATGACATTTCTCACGGCGCGGGCCTGGCTGTGATTTATCCCAACTGGATGAAATATGCTATGGAGGAAGACCCCTCCCGCTTCGTGCAGTTTGCCGAAAAGGTGTGGGATATTGATCCTGCCGGCAAGACGGACAGGGAGATCGCAATGGCCGGAGCCGACAAGATGCGGGAGTTTTTTAACAGCATCGGAGCCCCTGCTACGCTGGCCGATCTGCATGTCGATCCTGAAAAAATCCCCTATATGGCTCAGCAGGCCGTTCGCTTTGGTCCCTTGGGCGGCTATAGAATTCTGAACAAGGAAGATGTTGAGAGCATTCTGAAGCTCTGCATATAAAGAACATGAAAACAAAAGTAATCATCGGCGTTGCCCCCACGCGACGCGACGCTTTTTTGAAAGAAAGCGCCCATCAGGTCAGAGATGCGCTCAATGCGGCACTGGTGGGCTACGATGCGGAATTTATATCCATCTCCGGCGTAAACGAAGAGGATCTGCTGTTGGACGATGCATCCGCGCAGGCGGTGATCGAGCGGTTTCGCAGCGCAAGGGTGGATGGAGTCTTTTTCCCCCATGTAAATTTCGGCACAGAATTTGCTGTGGCGCAGGTGGCGCAGGCACTGCAGGTGCCGGTGTTGCTTTGGGGCCCTCAGGATGACACGCCCTCATCGGATGGTATGCGAAGCCGCGATACGCAATGCGGGCTGTTTGCTACGGGAAAGGTTCTTCGCCGCATGAATGTGCCCTTCGATTATATCCCGAATTGCCGAATAGAGGACCCCCGTTTTCGCTTTGGCCTGGATGCCTTCATTGGTGTTTGCCGCGTAATCAAGGCAATGCGTGGTCTGCGGATCCTTCAGATCGGCCCTCGCCCACAGCCGTTTTGGTCTGTCATGTGCAACGAAGGGGAGCTGCTGGAGCGTTTTCATATTCAGCTGTCCACGGTGACACTGGGAGAGCTGGTCGCCTTGGCCAAGCAAATTGAGGCGGCGCGCCCCAAGGAGCTTACAGATACATTGTCTGGTGCCGTTTGCGATTATTCGCCTTGCGGCGGTGAAGAAGTCAAGGTGCGTATTGCCGCGCTTAAGTGCGCGATGCAGACGCTTTGCCAACAGCGCGGCTGCCGCGCCGTGGCAATTCAATGCTGGGACGAGCTGCAGGCGGAGTGCGGGCTTATGCCGTGCAATTCCAATGCGCTGCTGACGGATGAGGGCATCCCCGTGGCTTGTGAGCTGGACATTCACGGCGCTATCAGCTCTGTTATTCTGCAGGCGGCAGCCAATGCGGTGCCCTTCTTTGCAGATATGACAATTCGCCATCCCGAGGATCCCAATGCGGAGCTCTTGTGGCACTGCGGCAACTTCCCCACCTGCAGCATAGCGGATGTCAAGCACGCCACCGTGACGCCCAATGTTTTGCTGGCGCACCACTGTCCCGGGACAGGGCATTATCGCCTGAAGGATGGCAATCTGACGATTTGCCGCTTCGATGGTGACCACGGTGAGTACCGCCTCTTTATTGGTGAAGGGCATACGACCACTGGGCCTGAAACCACAGGAACCTATGTTTGGCTGAAGGTGGAAAACATGGATCTGTGGGAATACAAGCTGGTAACGGGGCCGTATATTCATCACTGCTCCGGCGCATACGGCCATGTGGCACATATTCTCTATGCTTCTGCGAAGTATATGCCGGGGGTCCAGGTCGAATTGGCCGACAAAACCCCGGAAGAAATGCTGTCTTACTGGCTGCGCGGCGGCAAGTGAAAAGCAACTAACAGTATACAGGATGTACAAAACTCTCTTGCCTTTGTATGTCCTGTATACTATAATATCTGATATCAAATGTAAAACGAGGTCAGGAGGACCGCAAACAGGAGAGACTGCATGGGCATCAAAAACATTGAAATAGCCAAACAACTGAACATTTCAACGGCGGCGGTATCCTTGGCGCGGAACAATCGGCCGGGTGTGAGCGCTGCCACACGCGCCAGCGTCAGGCGCATTGTGGACGAATATAATGCCGCACACCCCGCAGAGAGCATCCTGCCGTCTGACCAGGAGCTGCTGTTTGTGGTGCATAAAACGCATGGGCAGGTGATCAAGGACACACCGTTTTTCAACGAAATGATGGAGGCCATCCAGCGGGTGGGCTTAAACGCCTCTTATACGATTCCTGTGGTCAACTATACCCAGGGAGAGGACAGCTTTTCGTTGCTGAGCTTATGCAACCGTGAAACAGCCAAAGGGATCCTGCTTTTGGCTTCGGAAATGAATGAGGATGAGTTTCAGCTATACAGGCAGATTGAAAAGCCGCTGGTCGTGATTGATGCCCATTTCCCGACCGCATATGTGGACTGCATCGGTATTGACAACGAATATTTGGTGCGTCAGGGGGTGCGCTATGCGCACAAAATGGGGCACAGACACATCGGCTTTTTGGCAAGCCGCGTTTTCACTTATAATTTTTTAGAGAGATTGGCTGCTTATCGCACCGCGATGAACGAGCTGGAGCTAGAGATTGGTGAGCAGGATATTGCATATTTGCACTGCACCGCCAATCAGGCCTTTGAAGATATGCGCCGATACTTGGCCGCTTGTGACCCGGCTGAATTGCCCACCTGCTTTGTGGCTGGCAACGACCTGCTGGCGATGGGCGCCATCAAGGCTCTGAAGGAATATCAGATACGCATCCCACAGGACGTATCCATTATTGGTTTTGATGATATGCCGATCGTTGCAATGATGGATCCGCCGCTGACCTCGCTGCATTTCAACACCTGTGATATTTGCCAAATGGCGGTGCACAGATTGGTGCAAAAAGTACAAGGGGATGCCTCCTGCTGCCGCGCCGATATACGGGGCTGGCTGATGCCGCGGGACAGCGTATATGACCGCGCGGCGGCCGGCGGCAAGCGGCGTTGATTTGAACCTCTCCCCTATCTCTCCCCTATTGCGTAAAATAACAGCGTGCGGCAGCGCCTTTGCGCTGCCGCACCTTTCTATCGTCCCCGGCAGATATACCCTCTCCCCGGAGCCGATG
>OICT01000176.1_pt1 | contig 36693 bp, 40 predicted proteins | sample 1581331 | NCBI WGS metagenome assembly OICT01 (sample SAMEA3882544, study PRJEB24775) | human gut metagenome | biome: human-associated habitat; feature: intestine environment; material: feces | place: Netherlands | collected 2009/2010 | reverse complement strand
CGCGCTGGTGTGCTGGGGAATCGACAGATAAGCAGAATATTTTGCTGAAAAATGCGGTTTGCTCACACGGACGGATAACACGAAATCCTGCGAACTGACAAAAACTAAGTGAATAAAAGTAAAAACCCCGTTTGTTGGCTGCAAGCGGGGTTTTGTGTTTCCTGACTCTGGAAAAGTCAAAGGGGAAAGTGTGTTTGATTTTAGCAAACTGATTCGGGAGATTCGAGTGATGGCTGAAAAATTATCCACCTGGAAGTTCATTCTTATCTGGCTGGTGTTTGTGATTATGGCCTCCGGTTATTTCATCGGTCAGATACGCTGGTGGTGAAATGAACCGCGTACTGTGCGTGGTCATCATTGCCCTGCTGGTGGCCTGTGGTGCGCTTAGTCTGGGGCTGAATCATTACCGCGATAACGCCATCACCTACAAAGCGCAGCGCGATAAAAAAGCCAGAGAGCTGGAGCTGGCAAACGCCACCATTACTGATATGCAGGTGCGCCAGCGCGATGTTGCTGCGCTCGATGCAAAATACTCGAGGGAATTAGCCGATGCGAGAGCTGAAAATGAAACTCTGCGTGCTGATGTTGCCGCTGGTCGTAAGCGCCTGCGGATCAACGCCACCTGCCACGGTACCGTGCGTGAAGCCACCGGCACCTCCGGCGTGGATAATGCAACCGGCCCCCGACTGGCAGACACCGCTGAACGGGATTATTTCACCCTCAGAGAGCGGTTGATGCTGATGCAGAAGCAGCTGGAAGGGGCACAGGACTATATCCGCACTCAGTGCCTGAATTAACAGAGCCAGCTTAATCGCTGGCTTTTTCATATCTGAATTTCACCGCGCATCTCACGCGCATATCACATCCCCGAGCCTTTCAGAAAGTTGAGCCTGAGAACTGCCGTATATGGTGGCGACCATCTCGGGGCGGCTTTTCTGTGAGACAGGCTCAATTTTCTGAAAGGTAAAACGCGATGAACTATCCGACGATTGTTGACGGTATTGATTTTCGCCAACTGGTAACAGCGGCAGATGGCGAACCAATAACAGACTCTTTTCAGATCGCTAAGGCGTTTGGTAAGCGTCATGCGGACGTATTGAGGGCGCTGAAAAATTGCCATTGCTCTGAAGATTTCCGGAGAGCGCATTTTTGCGTTGCCGAAAAAATCAATGAGTTAGGGATTTTCGACAAGAAGCAGATTTACTACCGCATGGACTTTAGCGGCTTCGTTATGCTGGTTATGGGATTTAACGGGGCAAAAGCTGATGCCGTTAAAGAAGCCTATATTAATGCCTTTAACTGGATGTCCGCTGAACTCCGTAAGTTCAGTGAAAGTTATGAAGCTGAACGCAACGCTGTAATGCTGGAGTACATGAAAGAGAAAGATGTTGCCAGTATGTCAGGTCGTTTGCTCAATCGCTGGGGCAGGGTGAAGAAGCCTCAGTTGCTGGCAAGGCTGGACAGGCTGGAGCAGCAGGGGCAGATTGCGTTACCCGGATTTGATAAAGGCATTTCAGCCTGACATAGCCATGCGCCGTATCGTCGCCGTATTCCTGCATTAACAGAGACCGCAGCCCGACAGGGAGACTCCTCTGCGCGAGTGTGCGGGGATAATCAAAAACGATGCACACCGGGGTTTACCGCGTTAACGGAGCGCGGCGTTGTCCCCTCATGGTCGCTGGTCCGGTGCGATGGTGGAAGAAACCGGACGATGTGTTACCTCGCAAGCTCTGTTATGTCATGTGTCTGATTTGTGATTTAAGTCGGATAATTGTCGTTGCCATTAAACAGAGGATTGATGACCGACAGGGTGGCATTGTTAGAATAAGACTTATTCTTATCTGTGCCGGGAATGAAAATGAAAAGAAATCTTCCGTTAATTATTTTGTTGTCTTCTCTGGTTATGGGCTGTACGCAACATAAAACAGATATGCCCCGACAGTTGGTTAAGGCATTACCACAATATCCGGCCTATGCAGCGGCAAATTATATAAAGGGACGGGTTGATGTGAAGTTTGATATTGGTGCTGATGGTACTGTCACCCGAATTGAGTTTATCCGTTCAGAGCCGCACCATTTGTTTGATGAGCAGGTTGTAAAGGCGATGGCAAAATGGCGATTTGAGAAGGACAGGCCGTGTAAAGGCGTGAAGAAAACGTTTATCTTTAGTCCTTCTGCACCCTGATTATTTCATCAGAAATTAATTATCACTCTGTTGTTATTCTGTACATCCCGGCAGGGTAAGTCTTGTTCCGTCGGATATGAAGATGAAATATTGTTGGAGGACAGTGGGTACCTGCTCCTGTAACCGAACGTTCATTTCTCGTTATTTTTCATGCTGGCCGGGCGCAGATGCGTTGCATCTGTTGCCAGCCTTCTCCTGCAGGCTTCAATAACCCACGCTGAAAAGTTACCGGACCCTTTATGCTCAAGGGCTATGTTGATTTGTTCAATTATGTGATTGGGGAAACGGATATTGCGGGTTGTGGTTCTGCGGGTCCGGTTTTTCGATGACATATTTATTTCCTTTACTGATTGTCATATGACGGGGATTTTACATGGCTGAGCTTCGTACACTCCAGAGCAGAATCAAAACACTGAATACCCGACGGGTGAATATTCTGAAGGGGGAACAGCGTCGTGTCAGTGGCAGTGCACGTGTTTCCCTCAAGCGTCATATCTGGCTCAGGGACGCCGGGCAGTGCTGTCTCTGTGGTCGTGTGGTTGACCTCTGTGACAGTGAACTTGATCACCGAATTGCACTTCAGTTCGGTGGTGGTAATGAGGAGACGAATCTCTGGACGCTCTGTACCGAATGCCATCGACAAAAGTCTGCTCGTGAAGCGGCGGGTGGTATGCCGGACCCGACGCTGCCGGAGGTGTCCGGAGGTAGTGGCAGAGCGGACGACATCATCGGACTGTAACCCGACCCGGGGGGGGATCATCCGGCGTAAAAAACGATCGCTCCGGACACCGCGCCCCCTCTCACGCAGAGAAAAAATTCCCGTTTCAGGGCAGTTAACATGTTAACTGGCTGCCCGGGCATTTTTGCGGTTTTTATCTTTATTATTCAGTTTGTTGTGCGGAAAAAATGTTAACTGGCTTTTTCAGCAAATGTTAACCAGGCAGCAGTTAACATTTGCGGCATGAGACGCCGGGAAAAATGGGCTGAACCATACCCGGCTGAGTGCGTTCTGGACCCGGGAGGAGGCTGTGCTGACAACGCAAAAACGAAAATTTGCGCTGGCGCTCATGTCCGGGAAAAACAAAACAGCGTCAGCCATTGCCGCCGGTTATTCGGCGAAGACCGCCAGGGTTAAAGGCTCACAGCTGGCAAAAGATCCGGAGGTGCTTGCGTTTATAGCCCGTAAACAATGCGAGACGGTGGAGGTGGATGAGGTTCCTGTTTACCGGCAGAAAAAATCAGAGCAGGAGGATAAACCCCGTCGCCGTGAGGCGGCTGCAATACCACAGCCGGACGAAAACAATCCGGAGATGCCACCGTCCGCGGTGATGTCTCCTGGTATTGAATATATGGAGGATGGTCTTCCCGATCCGGTGAAAGCCATGGGGCGGATCCTGGTGGAAAACCTCTGCATTGATCCGAAACTGGCACTGGATGCGGCCTGGCGTCTGGCGCAGTTCACGCACCATAAAAAAGGGGATACCGGGAAAAAATCGGCAAAAGGTGATGCCGCGAAAAAAGCGGCTAACCGTTTTGCGGTGCCACCGCCACCCCGACTGGTGGTGAATAACGATAATGAGGGAAACGGATGATACCTGTATGGAGCACAGCCTGCCCGGACTGGGCAGAGCGCCTGAAAAAGGGGCTGTCGATTATTCCGGATCCGATTTATCCGGACGAGGCCGCACATGCCCTGGCGATTTTTAAACAACTGCGGATAGTGGATGCACCTGGTAGCCCTACGTTCGGGGAGTCCTGTGCACCGTGGGTGTTTGACCTGGTGGCGGCCCTGTTTGGCTCCTACGATGCGCAGACCGGTGTACGCCATATCAAGGAAGTTTTTATCCTTATCCCCAAGAAAAACAGCAAGTCCACGCTGGCTGCCGGGATCATGATGACGGCGCTGTTACTGAACTGGCGGCAGGCGGCGGGTTACACGATTCTGGCCCCGACTGTGGAGGTGGCGGCCAACGCCTTCAACCCTGCCCGGGATATGGTACGACGTGACGATGATCTGGATGACCTCTGTCAGGTGCAGACACATATCCGGACCATCACCCATCGGGTGACGGACACCACCCTGAAGGTGGTGGCAGCCGATCCGAATACGGTGTCCGGTATCAAGTCCGTGGGGACACTGATTGATGAACTGTGGCTGTTTGGCAAGCAGTACAAAGCGGAAGACATGTTACGTGAAGCCATCGGCGGGCTTGCCTCCCGTCCGGAAGGATTTGTGGTGTATACGACCACCCAGTCGAATGAACCGCCCGCCGGGGTGTTCAGACAGAAACTGCAGTACGCCCGGGATGTGCGCGACGGCAAAATTCATGATCCGCACTTTCTGCCGGTGATATTTGAACACCCTCCTGAAATGGTGGAAAGCGGGGCTCACCTGCTGATGGAAAACCTCGCCATGGTCAATCCGAATCTCGGCTATTCAGTGGATGAGGCTTTTCTGTGCCGGGAGTACCGTAAAGCCAGGGAAGCCGGTGAAGATACATTCCGGGGGTTCATGTCAAAACACGCCAATGTGGAAATTGGTCTTGCCCTGCGTTCTGACCGCTGGGCGGGTGCGGATTTCTGGGAGCAGCAGGGCAGGCGCGTCAGCCTGGACGATATCCTGCAGCGCGCTGATGTGGTGACGGTGGGGATTGACGGCGGGGGCCTGGATGATCTGCTGGGAATGTACGTGATTGGCCGTGACAGGGAAACCCGCGAATGGCTGGGCTGGGGCCATGCCTGGGCGCATGAAACCGCGGTGGTCAGACGGAAGAGTGAGGCGTCCCGGTTTCAGGATCTTGTTGCCTGTGGAGATATGACCATTGTCCGGCGTGTCGGGGATGACACGGCGGAAGTGGCGGAGTATGTGCGTCGTATTCATGAGGCTGAGTTACTGGATCATATCGGTATTGACCCGTCAGGTGTGGGGCAGATTCTGGATTCACTGGCGGAAGCCGGGATCCCCGACGGAATTGTTGTGGGGATAAGCCAGGGCTGGAAGCTGGGCGGGGCCATCAAAACCACCGAGCGCAAACTGGCTGAGGGAGTGCTGGTGCATGGTGGTCAGCCACTGATGGCCTGGTGCGTTGGCAATGCCCGGGTGGAGCCTAAAGGTAACGCCATCCTTATTACCAAACAGGCCAGCGGACGGGGGAAAATTGACCCGCTGATGGCGCTGTTCAATGCGGTATCCCTGATGTCCCTGAATCCGGAGCCCAAAAAGAAAGAATATGCGGTTTTTTTCATATAACCCTGTTCACCCTGTAACCATCATGGACCGCTGCGGCGGTTTTTTTATTTTCAGGAGGCTGATGTGACTCTTAAACGGGCCTGTTCCCTGCTGACGGTGAAATCCTTCAGTGAGGATGAACGGGTGATCACCGGGATTGCGTCAACGCCTTCTCCGGATCGGGATGGTGACATCCTGGAGCCGGAGGGCGCGGAGTTTGGCAGTGCGATCCCGTTTCTCTGGCAGCATGACCATTCCCGCCCGGTGGGGCAGTGTACGGTGCGCCGGGTCAGCGAAGGGCTGGAAATCACGGCAACACTGGTGAAGCCCGTACCGGATATGCCGTCGCAACTGGCTGCCCGGCTGGATGAGGTCTGGGCGGCCATTAAGACCGGGCTGGTCAGGGGGCTGTCCGTGGGCTTCCGTCCCCATGAATACACCTTTCTGGACGGAGGTGGACTGCATTTTCTGCGCTGGGAACTGATGGAGGTGTCTGCCGTTACCGTGCCCGCGAATGCGGAATGCACCATCCGGACCATTAAATCTTACGACCGCCCGTTTTCTGCCGCGTCCGGCAACCGGAAACCGGTGGTGAAAATCGCATCTTCTGCCGGCGCTGCGGCACAGTCAACAACCGTTTTTCATAAGGAAAAGACCATAATGAATATTGGCGAACAGATTAAAAGTTTTGAAAACAAGCGTGCAGCGCTGGCAGCCTCCCTTGAGGAGGTCATGACCAAAGCCGCAGAGGAAGGGCGCACGCTGGATGTGGAGGAGGAAGAGCATTACGACAACACCGCAGCGGAAATCCGTCAGGTGGATGCGCACCTGAAGCGCCTGCGTGAACTGGAAGCCGGTAAGGCCGCCACGGCGCAGCCGGTGAAACAGGCCGGTAACGGGAATGTGGCCGCGGTGGCTTCTGCGCCGGTGATCCGTGTGGAGCAGAAACTGGATAAGGGGATTGGCTTCGCCCGCTTTGCCAAATCGCTGGCTGCGGCTAAAGGCGTCCGATCTGAAGCCCTGGAAGTGGCCCGTCGTCAGTATCCTGATGACAGTCGTCTGCATCATGTCCTGAAATCGGCAGTGGGCGCGGGGACCACCACGGATCCGCAGTGGGCAGGCAGCCTGTCTGAATATCAGGAATACGCACAGGACTTTATTGATTACCTGCGTCCGCAGACCATTATCGGGCGATTTGGTCAGGGCGGGATCCCTGCACTTCGTCAGGTGCCGTTCAATATCCGTGTGCACGCCCAGGTGTCCGGCGGTGCTGCCGGCTGGGTGGGGGAGGGTAAGGCAAAACCCCTGACGAAGTTTGATTTTGAATCCATCACCTTCAGTCATGCGAAGGTGTCGGCCATTGCGGTACTGACGGAAGAATTGATCCGTTTTTCCAGTCCGGCTGCTGATGCACTGGTCCGTAATGCGCTGGCGGAAGCGGTGGTGGCGCGTCTGGATACAGACTTTGTGGACCCGAAAAAAGCGGCGGTGGCAGATGTCTCCCCGGCGTCCATCACCCATGATGTGAAGGGCATGGCATCAACCGGTAACCCGGATGCGGATGCAGAGGCCGCGTTTGGTCAGTTTGTGGCAGCAAACCTGCAGCCCACCGGTGCGGTCTGGCTGATGTCCAGCACCAATGCCCTGGCACTGTCCATGCGTAAAAATGCGCTGGGTCAGAAGGAATATCCGGACATGACCCTGCTGGGGGGGACCTTCCAGGGGCTGCCGGTGATTGTCTCTCAGTACGTGGGTGACCAGCTGGTGCTGGTGAATGCCCCGGATATTTATCTGGCGGATGACGGCGGCGTGGCAGTGGATATGTCCCGCGAGGCATCACTGGAAATGCAGTCTGAGCCGACCGGCGACAGTACCACGCCGTCGCCGGTGGAGCTGGTTTCCATGTTCCAGACAGGCAGCGTGGCCATCCGTGCGGAGCGCTGGATCAACTGGCGTCGTCGCCGTACCGCGGCGGTGGCGGTGATCACCGGAGTGAACTACGGCAGTGCGTCCGGCGGCTGAGTCTGATAAGGAGGACGGGAGGCGTGCGCCTCCCGTAACAGGTTATGGCAAAGATCCGATATCTGCAGGGCACGCATGATGCCCGGGCCGGGGATATCCGTGATGTGGCACAGCCGTGTGCGGAGGTGCTGGTTCGCCTGGGAAAGGCGGAGTACATCACGGTGCGACGTCCGGCAGGTCAGAAAAAGAAACGTGATGCGGAGCATGGCGAATGTGGAACCTTTTACGGCGAACCCGAAAAAACCAGAAATCAGGACGTGACGTAAGAGAGGCGGGCTGGACCAGCCTGTTTCAGGCGGTGGCTGAGCCCTTTTCCGGTGCCTGGCAGCAGGGCGTGAAAGCCGATCCTGAAGCCGTCCTCTCCTTTCATGCGGTGTTTGCATGTATTTCGCTGATATCCCAGGATATCGCCAAAATGCGGCTACGTCTTATGCAGACGGATGCGCATGGGATACGCAGGGAAACGCGCCGGGGGGATATTGCCTGCCTCTGTCGTCGTCCCAACGCCCAGCAGAACCGTATCCAGTTTTTTGAACTGTGGCTGAACGCCAAACTACGTCACGGCAATACGGTGGTGCTGAAAATCCGTAACGCCCGGGGGCAGATCAAAGAACTGCGCATTCTGGACTGGAGCCGGGTTGAACCACTGGTGGCGGATGACGGCGAAGTGTTCTACCGCATCACGCCGGACCGGAACTGCGGGATCACTGAGGCGGTGACGGTGCCTGCCCGGGAAGTGATCCACGACCGGTTTAACTGTTTTTTTCATCCGCTTATAGGGTTGCCGCCGGTGTATGCCGCCGGGCTGGCCGCCACGCAGGGGCATCATATTCAGGAAAATTCGACGTATTTTTTCAGAAATGGCGGCAGGCCGTCCGGGGTGATTGAGATCCCCGGCAGTATTACGGAAGAAAATGCGAAAAAACTGAAGAGCAACTGGGACAGCGGGTATACCGGCGAAAATGCGGGGAAAACGGCCATTCTGAGCAACGGGGCAAAATACAACCCCACAACGTTTTCACCGGTGGATGCGCAGACGGTGGAACAACTGAAGATGACCGCTGAAATTGTCTGTTCGGTGTTCCGTGTCCCGGCCTACAAGATTGGCGTGGGACAACCGCCTTCCAGTGACAACGTGGAAGCGCTGGAGCAGCAGTATTATTCCCAGTGTCTGCAGACGCTGATTGAGTCCATTGAACTGTTACTGGATGAGGCGCTGGAAACGGGAGAAAACGAGAGTACGGAATTTGATGTCACCACGCTGCTGAGAATGGACAGCGAACGGCGCATGAAAACACTGGGTGAATCGGTGAAAAATACGCTGCTGACGCCCAATGAGGCTAGGAAGCGTGAGAATCTGCCGCCCCTGGCAGGAGGCGATGCACTGTATCTTCAGCAGCAGAACTACAGTCTGGAAGCGTTGTCCCGCCGTGATGCCCGTGAAGATCCGTTCGCGTCTTCCGGGAAAACGTCGTCAGGCACACGCCAGGAGGGCGCGTCTGACGGTAATAAGGCCATAAGCGAAACAGAGCGTGATGCGGTGAAGGCGATGTTCAGGGGGATACTGCGAAAATGAATGAACGTGAACTGTCCATTATCCGTGCGCTGGGTGAAGAATTCTCCACAGTGCTGGCGGATTTACAGCGCACATTTGAGGGGAAGATGGCCTCGCAGGCACAAGCGTTTGAAGAGAAACTGATTTCCCTGTCGGCGGTATTACAGAAGCATGTGACGGTGGATGAGGTGCGTCCGGTTCTGCAGGCGATGGTGGATGAGGCTGTGGGGGCCATTCCGGTACCGCGTGATGGTCGTGATTATGATCCGGATGTACTGCAGCAGGCGGTGAATGATGCGGTCGCAAATATTCCTGTACCGGCGGACGGTAAAAGTATTACCCCCGATGATGTGCGTCCGATGCTTGAGCAGATGGTGAAAGAGGCCGTAAGTCATATCCCTGCTCCGCGTGATGGTCGTGATTACGATCCGGAAGTACTGCGGAAGGCGGTTCTGGAGGCGGTGAATGCCCTGCCGGCTCCGCAGGACGGGCGTGATGCCACGGCACTGGAAATACTCCCTGCCATTGACGATCAAAAATCCTTTCCCCGGGGCACGTATGCCACACACCAGGGCGGACTCTGGCGGGCGTATGAAAAAACGCACGGGATGCGGGGATGGGAATGCCTGGTTGACGGGGTGGCCGATATTGACGTCAGCATGACCGGCGAACGGTCGTTCACTGTGGTGGTCCGGCAGAGCAGTGGCCAGCGTACGGAAAAAACATTTTCCCTGCCGGTGATGCTCTACCGTGGTGTGTTCAGAGCCGGTGAAACCTACCACCCCGGCGATACGGTGACGTGGGGGGGCTCGCTGTGGCACTGCAACAGTATGACCGAAGATAAACCCGGAGAAGCTCATTCATCAGCCTGGACCCTGGCTGCAAAACGTGGGCGGGATGCAGGAGGCGGAAAATGACGGCATTACTGACACTGGAGGAGATCAAGGCACATCTGCGTGTTGACCATGACGCGGATGATGAGATGCTGATGGACAAGGTTCGTCAGGCTACCGCCGTGCTGCTGGCCTACATTCAGGGCAGCCGGGATAAAGTGATTCGTGAGGACGGTGAACTGATCCCGGGCGAGGCATTAACCCGGATGAAGGGGGCTGCCATGCGCCTGACCGGGATGTTGTACCGGAATCCGGATCTTGCTGAGCGGGAAGACCTCGTGCAGGGGGAACTGCCGTTTTCTGTGTCCGTGCTGATTTACGATTTGCGTTGTCCGACGGTGTTATGAGGAGGGGGGGATGGCAATATCTGCAGGTCGTCTGACACAGATGATAAGTGTTCTGAACCCGGTGTTAACCCGTAATGCTGCCGGAGAAATGACGGAAGAATGGGTGTCATGCGGGAAAATTCATGCGGATATCCGGGGCAGGAGCAGCCGGGAGCGGATGCAGTCCGGTGCGGAAATGACGCAGGCGGAAATCCGCATCTGGGTGCGCGGTCAGTCCGGTCGGGAAATCACGGCGGCGTCACGACTTCATGTGCTGAGTGGTCCCTGGCGTGACTGTATCCTGAATGTTGTCGGGGTGCCCGTGCCGGATGCGACCGGCGGGCGCCTGGAAATTCTCTGTCGGCTGGGAGGGGAAAAATGATCGAAACCCTGCTGGATTTTTCGGGACTTGAAGAAATAAGCCGTGATTTGCAGCTTCTGAGTGGTGCAGAAAACAACCGGGTACTGCGTGAGGCAACCCGCGCGGGGGCGAATGAACTGAAAGAAGAAGTGGTGTCACGGGCACCGGTGCGCAGGGGAAAACTGCGCCGCAATGTGGTGGTCCTTTCCCGGCGCTCCCGCGATGGCGGGATGGAATCCGGTGTCCATATCCGTGGTGTTAATCCGGACACCGGTAACAGCGATAACACCATGAAGGCGGATAACCCGCGCAATGCTTTCTACTGGCGGTTTGTGGAAATGGGGACCGTGAATATGCCACCGCACCCGTTTGTGCGCCCGGCGTTTGATGTGCGCAGTGAACAGGCAGCTCAGGTGGCGATTGCGCGGATGAACCGGGCCATTGATGAGGTACTGAGACGATGACGGAGGCGGATTTGTATCCTCATCTGGCGCATCTTGCCGGCGGGCAGGTGTACCCGTATGTGGTCCCCCTGCTGGATGGCAGGCCGTCGGTGGCGCTTCCGTGGGTGGTTTTCAGCCTGATTTCATCGGTGTCTGCGGACGTGATGGGCGGGCAGGCGGAGTCCTCAGTGTCGGTGCAGATAGACGTTTATGCCGGGACTGTGACGCAGGCGCGTCAGATACGTCAGGACGCCCGTGAAGCCATAATGCTGCTGGCCCCGGGGTCCGTCAGTGAAATGCAGGACTATATTCCGGAAAACCGCTGTTACCGTGCAACCCTGGAGTTTCAGGTCACGGTGTGACTTTTTCTTTTTTTCTACAAAACCCATACCCCGCCGCGTGCGGGTTTTTTATTATCAGGAGGCAGAATGTCTGCTTTGTATGAACGCTCACAGCTGACGCAGGTGATGATTTCATCTGCCCCGGCGACTGCTGAAACTATGGATAAGGCGGAATATCTGCGCCTGGACTGCACCATCAAGGAAGTCCAGTTCACCGCCGGTCAGAAACAGGATATTGATGTGACCACGCTCTGCTCCACAGAGCAGGAGAACATCAACGGTCTGGGGGCGTCGTCCGAGATTTCCATGTCGGGTAATTTTTATCTGAATCAGGCCCAGAACGCCCTGCGTGATGCCTATGACAATGACACGGTGTATGCGTTTAAGGTGCAGTTTCCGTCCGGTAAGGGCTTTAAGTTCCTGGCGGAAGTGCGTCAGCACACCTGGTCATCCGGTACCAACGGCGTGGTGGCAGCAACGTTTTCACTGCGTCTGAAAGGCAAACCGGTGTCCTTTGTGGTACCGCTGGCGTTTGTGAAAAATCTGGATAAAACACTTACCGTGAATACCGGTGCGCTGCTGACAATGTCAGTCAGTGTCAACGGGGGAACGCCGCCTTATAAACACGCCTGGAAGAAGGATGGTCAGCCGGTTGACGGGCAGACGACAGACACCTTCAGTAAGCCAGGTGCGCAGTCCGCTGATGCGGGGAAATATACCTGCGTGGTGACCGATTCGGCAGAGAAAGCACAGAGTGTGACGTCTGTTGAATGCACCGTGACAGTGAGCGCAGCCGCCGGATAAGGGGATGGGTCATCATGAAAAAGGATCTGAAAACGCTGGCGCTGGCCAGACTGTCAGGGTTTCGTCATAAAACGGTGAAGGTGCCGGAATGGGGTAATGTCAGCGTGGTGCTGCGGGAGCCTTCGGCAGAGGCCTGGTATCTGTGGCAGGAAGTGCTCAATGGTGATGGAGAGGATGACGATACCCTGTCGGTGGTGGCGAAAACCCGCCGTAACCTGGAAGCGGATGTGACGCTGTTCTGCGATGTCCTGTGTGATACGGATCTGCAGCGGGTGTTCACTCCGGACGACCGTGAGCAGGTGCTGGCCGTCTATGGTCCGGTACATGCCCGGTTGCTGCGTCAGGCACTGGAACTGATCGCTGATGCAGAGTCGGCCAGAAAAAAGTAGCCCGCCCGGAAATTCGCTTTCTGATGCGACTTGCGCTCCGTCTGGGGCGCACCTTATCCGAACTGCAGCACAGCCTGAGTGCGAGCGAGGCGATGATGTGGATGGAGTTCGACAGGGTATCCCCGCTGGGTGATGAGCGCGGGGATATCCGTAATGCACAGATCGTGAAAGCGGTTTTTGGGGCACAGGGGATGAATGTTGCACTGAAGGACGCCATGCTCTGCTGGGGCGAGGATGAGGATAAGCCGGAGGTGGATCCGTTTGCGGCGCTGGAAGACGCGCTGAGCTTTGCAGCACAGTCATGAATGATGAGAACCGCTGAGGCGGTTTTTTTACGCCCGGAGAAAGGTGAATGGCGACGTTACGTGAACTGATTATCAAAATTTCGGCAAATTCGCAGTCATTCCAGTCGGAGATCCAGCGGGCTTCCCGCATGGGCAGTGAATATTACCGGACCCTGCAGAATGGCGGGCGTCAGGCTGCCGCAGTCGCCCGGGAGCAGCGACGCGCCCTGGCTGAGCTGAACAGCCAGTTGACGGAAATCCGCGCTTCAGCTGCCGGAACGGCGGGGGCATTTGCAGGTGCCTTTGCCACCGGACACCTGATTTCTCTGGCCGATGAATGGAGTTCCGTGAATGCCCGACTGAAACAGGCGTCGCAGTCATCCGATGAATTTTCGTCATCACAGAAAGTGCTGATGGATATCAGCCAGCGTACGGGCACGGCATTTTCAGATAATGCGGCCCTGTTTGCCCGCTCGGCAGCCTCAATGCGTGAATATGGCTACAGTGCTGATGATGTGCTGAAGGTGACGGAGGCCATTTCCACGGGGCTGAAAATCTCCGGTGCCAGTACGGCAGAGGCGGGCTCGGTGATCACCCAGTTCAGCCAGGCGCTGGCACAGGGTGTGTTACGCGGTGAGGAATTTAATTCGGTCAATGAAAGCGGAGACCGGATCGTACGTGCACTGGCTGCGGGTATGGGCGTGGCCCGTAAAGACCTTAAGGCGATGGCGGACGACGGAAAACTGACGGCGGATAAAGTCGTTCCTGCGTTAATCAGCCAGCTGGGGGTATTGCGTGATGAATATGCCGCCATGCCGGAAACGGTCTCTGACGGGATCACAAAGGTGGAAAACGCCTTTATGGCCTGGGTGGGTGGCGCGAATGAGGCCAGCGGGGTGACAAAAACGCTCTCCGGCGTGCTGAACGGTGTTGCCGGTAATATTGATAATGTGGCAACAGCAGCGGGGGCGCTGGTTGCCGTCGGGGGTGCCCGGTACTTTGGCAATATGGCCTCCGGAGCGGTGTCTGCCACGGCAGGACTTGTGACGGCAGCACGTAATGAAGTGGCACTGGCGGAAGCACAGCTCAGGGGGACGCAGATTGCCACGGCGCGGGCAAGGGCAGCCGTGTACCGTGCACAGCAGGCTGTGGCGGCAGCCCGCGGGACGGAGATGCAGATTGCTGCAGAAGCCCGTCTGGCGGCCACACAGGAACGCCTGAACAGAAATATTGCTGCCAGAACCGCAGCCCAGAATGCGCTGAACAGTACAACGGCGGTGGGCTCACGTCTGATGACTGGTGCGTTGGGACTGGTTGGTGGCGTACCCGGACTGGTGATGCTGGGGGCAGCAGCATGGTATACGCTGTACCAGAATCAGGAGCAGGCCAGGGAGTCAGCGCGCCAGTATGCACTGACGATAGATGAAATCGCGCATAAAACGCCGTCAATGTCTTTGCCTGAAGCCTCAGATAATGAAGGACGAACACGGGCGGCGCTGGCAGAGCAGAACCGGCTGATTGATGAACAGGCCAGCCGGGTGAAATCCCTGCAGGAAAAAATCGCTGGATATCAGTATGTTCTGGCTAACCCTGGCTGGACAACCGGTGACGGATTCATGATAAACCATCTGACATCGGTGAAGACCGTAACGGAAGGGCTTTCTCAGGCAACAGAGCAGCTTGCCGTTGAGCAGTCCCGTCTGGCACAGATGCAGGAAAAAGCGCAGTCCATTCAGGATGTGCTTGCCGGGCTGGAAGACCGTCGTGTGGCGTTAATTCGTCAGCAGGCGGCAGAGCAGAATAAGGTGTACCAGTCCATGCTGGTTATGAACGGTCAGCATACGGAATTCAACCGTCTGCTGGAGCTGGGGAATGAACTGCTTCAGCAGCGTCAGGGACTGGTGAATGTACCGTTACGGCTGCCGCAGGCCACCCTGGATGATAAACAGCAGAGCGCCCTGACAAAAACAGAACGTGAGCTGGCCCTGTCCCGACTGAAGGGGGAGGAAAAAGAGCGTGCCCGGCTGGGGTATGCGGCGGATGACCTTGGTTTTGTGGGGGATTCGTATCAGGAGGCGAGACAGCGTTATATCAGTAATGCTCTGGAAGCCTGGCGTAATAACGAGGCGAACAAACCTAAATCCCGGGGTGGAAAATCAGAGACGGAAAAAGCGGAAGACAGTTTTTCCCGGCTACTGAAGCAGCAGAAAGAGCAACTGGCACTGGCGGGTCAGAATACAGAGCTGGCGAAGCTGAAGTACCAGACTGCGCAGGGCGAACTGAAAACCCTGACGGAGATGCAGAAGCAGGAACTGCTGCGTAACGCGGCCCTGATTGACCAGCAAAAAATCCGGGAACAGTTGCGATCCCGGGAAGAGACCCTGAAGAATGATAATGTGGCTGCGCGTGCATCAAATGAAGCCGAACTGCTGGGGTACGGGCAGGGAGAACGAGCCAGGGAACGCATGCGGGAGTTGCAGCAGATCCGCGACAGCTTCCGCCAGAAGGATGCGGACCTTCAGTCTCAGTATCAGACCGGGGATATCAGTGAGGATTTTTACAGACAGGCACGGGCACAGAACGCGCAGTATCTGAGCGAACGCCTTAAGGACCAGGCAGCCTTTTATGCCGAATCGGATGTGCAGCGTGCGGACTGGCAGAAAGGGCTGCAGGAGGGGCTCAGTAACTGGGTGGACAATGCATCCGATTACGCCTCTCAGGCAGCACAGCTGGCAACGGAGGGGATTTCAGGACTGGTGAATAACATCACGGAGATGCTGAACGGAAACAAAGTGGAATGGCGCAACTGGGCCTCATCCGTACTGCAGGAAATATCAAAAGTTCTTATGAATGCGGCCATTGTCAACGGCATTAAGATGGCGGCAAACAGTATGTCCGGTGCAGGAGGATTTTTCGGCAGTATAGGCAACTGGCTGGGTGGCGCGGTGGCAAATGCAAAAGGCGGCGTTTATACCTCGGCAAACCTGAGTGCATACAGTAACAGTATTGTGGACACGCCCACGTACTTTGCCTTTGCAAAAGGGGCAGGGCTGATGGGGGAAGCCGGACCTGAAGCCATCATGCCCCTGACCCGGGCAGCGGATGGTTCACTCGGCGTGCGTGCGGTGGGCCGCATGAACGGCAGTGCGGGTCTGGTGTATTCCCCGGTCTACCACATCGCCATTCAGAATGACGGGGCCAACGGTCAGATAGGGCCGGAGGCGGCAGGCAGCCTTGTTCAGCTGATTGACCAGCGGGTGCAGGCGGTGATGCTGTCCATGCGACGAGACGGAGGAATGCTGAGTGGCTGAGATAAAAACGCTGCATCTGGTCCCGCGTGAAGGGATGCAGGTGAGTGAGAAACCGTCGGTGGTGAGGGTCCGGTTTGGTGACGGTTATGAACAGCGCCGACCGACGGGACTGAATGCCCGACTGAAGACATTTCAGGCAGTGTTCCGGGTGACGGATGAGGCGACCCGGCGCTGGCTGGATGAATTTTTATCGTGGCATGGTGGTTACCGTGCCTTTTTGTGGAAACCCCCGAAACATAACCGGACGGTCAGGGTGGTGTGCCGGGAGTGGAGTATTACGGATAACGCCAGGTACAGCGATTTCAGTTGTATGATGGAACAGGTAATAAGATAAGTTTTTGAGAAAAAACCTAAAAGCATCGTTTATTAATTTGCTTGCTTGTTATTTTTGTTTTGTCTTGACATAAAGTGCTATCAAAGTTGTTTTTTTACATTTTGAAACAAAATAAAAATTGAACCCGTAATTTAATTTACAATATTTTGAGTTTTGTTCATGACATCTCTATGCATGAATAGTTCAGTTTAAATAAGGATTAAATCATGAAAAAAATGACAGTGGCACTTTCAGCTGTGGCAGCAGCTGTAATTTTTGCAGCGGGGGCGCAGGCTGCAGAAGTATACAATAAAGATGGCAATAAACTTGATGTGTATGGGCGTGCAACTGCACTCCATTATTTCTCCAGTGATAAGGGGGATGATGGAGATAAGACATACGCACGTCTGGGCTTTAAAGGTGAAACTCAGATTAATGACCAGTTGACTGGTTTTGGTCAGTGGGAATATCAGTTCTCTGGTAATAAAGCTGAATCAGAGGGTGCTGCGGGTAATAAAACCCGTCTTGCATTTGCAGGTCTGAAGTTTGGTGAGTTTGGCACCATTGATTATGGTCGTAACTATGGTATTGCGTACGATGTTGGTTCTTATACTGACGTATTACCAGAGTTTGGCGGTGATGGCTGGACCCAGACCGATAACTTCATGACAGCCCGTACTTCCGGGGTATTAACCTATCGTAATACAGATTTCTTTGGGCTTGTCGATGGCCTGAATTTTGCGGCACAGTACCAGGGTAAAAATGATCGGGGTGATCTCCGGGAAGCTAATGGTGATGGTCACGGTTTCTCAGCCAGTTATGAATATGAAGGTTTTGGTATCGTTGCCGCATATATTAATGCGGACCGAACCAATAATCAGGAAAAAGGTCTGAATGGTACTCTGACGATTGAACAAACTGATCCTTTAACCGGTAAAGTGACTGAAAAGCAGATCGTTGTTGATTCCGGTAGTGTTGCAAAAGGTAAACACGCTGAGATGTGGGGAGTCGGACTAAAATACGATGCTGACAACCTTTACCTGGCTACAACATATTCCGAAACTCAGAATCTGACGACCTTTGGTGATAAAGGAGTTGCAGATAAAGCGCAAAACTTTGAAGCGGTACTGCAGTATCAGTTTGATTTCGGTCTGCGTCCATCTCTGGCATTCCTGCAGTCTCGTGCTCAGGATGTCATTGTAGGTGGTAAAAACTATGGTGACCAGGATTTGGTTAAGTATGTTGACGTAGGTGCGAAATATTACTTCAATAAAAATATGTCCACCTATGTTGATTATAAAATCAATCTGGTTGATGAGAATAAGTTTACCAGGGATGCGGGCATTGCAACGGATGATATCGTTGCTGTTGGTATGACTTATCAGTTCTGATGATTACTGGTAAATAAATACAGGCCATCTGCCCTCACAGATGGCCTGTATCAGTGGAAGTTATATTTCCACTGGTCACTGCGATCAGCTATTAGCTGATTTAATTTTCATTTTATTACCTTCATCGTTTTTGATTTTTTAATTGAACTATTTTATCAGGGGCGCATTGCGCCCCTTTTTTTATGGGTGGATGTTTATGCAGGAGATCAACGAAGAAAGCCTGAATGAGTCGGTTAAATCAGAGCAGTCACCGCGGGTGGTGCTCTGGGAAATCGACCTGACGGTACAGGGCGGTGAGCGGTATTTTTTCTGTAATGAGCTGAATGAAAAAGGGGAGCCGGTCACCTGGCAGGGGCGGCAATATCAGGCGTACCCGATTGAGGGCAGCGGCTTTGAGATGAACGGAAAGGGCAGCAGTGCCAGACCGTTGCTGACGGTGTCCAATCTGTTTGGTCTTGTCACCGGAATGGCGGAGGATTTGCAGAGCCTGGTGGGGGCCACGGTGGTCCGCCGCCGGGTGTATGCCCGTTTTCTGGATGCGGTGAATTTCGTTGCGGGCAATCCGGAGGCGGACCCGGAGCAGGAGCTGAGTGACCGCTGGGTGGTGGAGCAGATGTCGCAGCTGACAGCCATGACGGCCTCGTTTGTGCTGGCCACACCGACCGAGACGGACGGGGCGCTGTTTCCCGGTCGTATCATGCTGGCGAACACCTGTATGTGGACCTACCGCTCTGATGAGTGTGGTTACACGGGCGGGGCTGTGGCGGATGAGTTCGATAAACCCACCACGGATATCCGTAAGGACAGATGCAGCAAGTGCATGCGCGGGTGTGAACTGCGCAGGAATGTCGGCAATTTTGGCGGTTTCCTTTCCATTAATAAACTTTCGCAGTAAATCCCGGTTTATGACACAGACTGAATCAGCGATTCTGGCACATGCCCGGCGGTGTGCGCCTGCGGAGTCGTGCGGCTTCGTGATAAGCACGCCGGAGGGGGAGCGGTATATCCCTTGTGTGAATATTTCCGCAGAGCCGGAGGCGTATTTTCGTATCGCACCGGAAGACTGGCTGCGGGCAGAGATGCAGGGGGAGATTGTGGCACTGGTCCACAGTCATCCCGGTGGTCTGCCCTGGCTGAGCGAGGCTGACCGGCGGCTGCAGATAAAAAGCGCACTGCCCTGGTGGCTGGTCTGCCGGGGTGACATTCACAAATTCCGCTGTGTGCCACATCTGACAGGACGGCGCTTTGAGCACGGGGTGACGGACTGTTACACGCTGTTCCGGGATGCTTATCATCTGGCGGGGACTGAAATGCCGGATTTTCATCGCGGGGATGACTGGTGGCGCAACGGCCAGAACCTGTACCTGGACAATATGGAGGCCACGGGCTTTTACCGGGTGCCCCTGTCCTCTGCACAGGCGGGCGATATTCTGCTGTGCTGCTTTGGCGCATCGGTGGCCAACCATGCCGCCATTTACTGCGGCAACGGTGAACTGCTTCACCATCTGCCTGAACAACTGAGTAAACGGGAGAGGTATTCCGAAAAATGGCAACGACGAACGCATTCTGTCTGGCGTCACCGCCACTGGCACGCATCTGCCTTCACGGGGATTTACAACGATTTGGCCGCCGCCTCAGCCTGTATGTGAACACGGCAGCGGAAGCCATCCGCGCACTGTCGATGCAGGTGCCGGGCTTTCGCCGTCAGATGAACGAAGGCTGGTACCAGATACGTATTGCCGGTGAGGACACGGCACCGGAGGCGGTGTATGCCCGCCTTCACGAACAGCTGGGTGAGGGAACGGTCATCCACATTGTGCCGCGACTGGCCGGTGCCGGAAAGGGTGGACTGCAGATTGTGCTGGGGGCGGCAGCCATCGTGGGCTCTTTCTTCACTGCCGGGGCATCGATGGCGTTATGGGGTTCAGCCCTGGCAGCCGGTGGTTTTTCTGCCACCACGATGCTGTTTTCACTGGGTGCCAGCATGATTCTGGGCGGTGTGGCCCAGATGCTGGCCCCGAAGGCAAAAACACCGGATTACCGCGCAACGGATAACGGCAGACAGAACACGTACTTTTCCTCGCTGGATAACATGATTGCCCAGGGGAACCCGATGCCGGTGCCTTACGGTGAAATGCTGGTTGGTTCACGACGGATATCCCAGGACATCAGCACCCGTGATGAAGGCGGTGACGGGAAAGTGGTGGTTATCGGACGGCAGGGGTAAAAAGAATAAAAAAATCCCGCAGTGATCGCGGAGCTGCGGGAGATTCAGACAAATGAAGATTAGTGTTAAGGAGTTGTTTTTTATGTCACGGCAAAAAAACACTAACGCAGCGAAATTATCAGCGCCACAGTCAGTTTGTGAAAATGTGAAGATATTCAGAATTTTTATTCCGTCATGATGCAGGCACCCTCCGGGGTGCCTGTTGTTTTTATACATCAACAGTGTCCGGCAGCGGACGATGAAGGGGGATTCCGTGGGCAAAGGCGGCGGCAAGGCGCACACACCGCGTGAGGCGAAGGATAATCTCAAATCCACGCAGATGATGAGCGTGATTGATGCCATCGGTGAGGGACCGGTGGAAGGCCCGGTGAAGGGACTGCAGAGTATTCTGGTGAACAAAACCCCGCTGACGGACACGGACGGTAATCCCGTGATACACGGTGTGACCGCCGTCTGGCGTGCCGGGGAGCAGGAGCAGACACCGCCGGAAGGCTTTGAGTCCTCCGGGGCGGAAACCGCACTGGGCGTGGAGGTGACGAAGGCAAAGCCGGTGACGCGCACCATCACGTCAGCGAACATTGACCGTCTGCGGGTGACCTTCGGGGTGCAGTCACTGGTGGAGACCACCTCAAAGGGTGACCGTAACCCCTCTTCTGTCCGCCTGCTGATTCAGCTTGAGCGTAACGGTAACTGGGTGACAGAAAAGGATGTCACCATTAACGGCAAGACCACCTCGCAGTTCCTGGCGTCGGTGATTCTGGATAATCTGCCGCCCCGGCCCTTTAACATCCGGATGGTCAGGGAGACGGCGGACAGCACCACGGACCAGCTGCAGAATAAGACGCTCTGGTCGTCATACACCGAAATCATCGATGTGAAACAGTGCTACCCGAACACGGCCATTGTGGGGCTGCAGGTGGATGCGGAGCAGTTCGGCGGCCAGCAGATGACGGTGAACTACCATATCCGCGGTCGCATCATCCAGGTGCCGTCAAACTATGACCCGGAAAAACGCACGTACAGTGGTATCTGGGACGGCAGTCTGAAACCGGCATACAGCAACAACCCGGCCTGGTGCCTGTGGGACATGCTGACTCACCCGCGCTACGGGATGGGAAAACGCCTGGGGGCGGCAGACGTGGACAAATGGGCGCTGTATGCCATCGGGCAGTACTGCGACCAGACGGTCCCGGATGGTTTCGGGGGCACAGAGCCGCGGATGACCTTTAATGCGTACCTGGCACAACAGCGTAAGGCGTGGGACGTTCTCAGTGATTTCTGCTCGGCGATGCGCTGTATGCCGGTATGGAACGGCCAGACGCTGACGTTCGTTCAGGACCGCCCGTCGGATGTGGTGTGGCCGTACACCAACAGCGATGTGGTGGTGGATGATAACGGCGTGGGGTTCCGCTACAGCTTCAGTGCCCTGAAGGACCGGCACACGGCGGTGGAGGTGAATTACACCGACCCGCAGAACGGCTGGCAGACCTCCACGGAACTGGTGGAAGACCCGGAAGCCATACTGCGCTACGGACGCAACCTGCTGAAGATGGACGCGTTCGGCTGTACCAGCCGCGGTCAGGCCCACCGTGCCGGGCTGTGGGTGATAAAGACCGAACTGCTGGAAACGCAGACGGTGGATTTCACACTCGGGTCTCAGGGGCTGCGGCACACACCCGGTGACATCATTGAAATCTGTGATAACGACTATGCCGGAACCCTGACCGGCGGACGTGTCCTGTCCATTGATGCTGCCACCCGCACCCTGACGCTGGACCGTGAAGTGACACTTCCGGGGACAGGTGCATCGACGGTGAACCTGATTAACGGCAGCGGTAAGCCGGTGAGTGTGGACATCACCGCACACCCCGCGCCGGACCGGATACAGGTCAGTACCCTGCCTGATGGTGTGGAGACATACGGGGTGTGGGGACTCTCCCTGCCGTCACTGCGCCGTCGCCTGTTCCGCTGTGTGGCCATCCGGGAAAACACGGACGGCACCTTTGCCATCACGGCAGTGCAGCACGTACCGGAAAAAGAGGCCATCGTGGATAACGGGGCCCGCTTTGAGCCGCAGTCAGGCACCCTGAACAGCGTTATCCCACCGGCAGTGCAGCACCTGACGGTGGAGGTGAGCGCAGCTGACAGTCAGTATCTGGCGCTGGCGAAATGGGACACGCCGAGGGTGGTGAAGGGCGTGCGCTTCAGTCTGCGCCTGACCAGTGGAAGCGGTGAGAACAGCCGCCTGCTGACCACCGCCATCACTGCCGATACGGAGCACCGTTTCAGTGGCCTGCCTCTCGGGGAATACACCCTGACGGTCAGGGCGATTAACAGCTATGGTCAGCAGGGCGAACCCGCCACCACCACGTTCCGGATTAACGCACCGGCAGCGCCTGCCGGTGTTGAACTGACGCCGGGGTATTTTCAGATAACGGCGGTACCGCGTCTTGCGGTGTATGACCCGACGGTGCAGTTTGAGTTCTGGTTTTCGGAGGCAAAAATTGCAGACGCCGCACAGGTGGAAACCTCTGCCCGTTATCTGGGGACCGGCAGTCAGTGGAGTGTCTCCGGTCCGCACATTAAGCCCGGAAAGGATTTCTGGTTTTATGTGCGCAGCGTCAATCTGGTGGGTAAATCCGCGTTTGTTGAAGCCAGTGGACGGGCCAGTGATGATGCTGCGGGCTATCTGGAGTTTTTCCGGGAAAAGATAGGAAAAACGCATCTGGCAGAGGCGCTGTGGGCAGAGATTGACAACAGTCAGCTGAAGGACGAGATGGCGGAAATGCAGACCACCATCACAGAAACCCGCAATGAAATCACACAGACGGTCAGTAAAACGCTGGAGGACCAGAGCGCCACCATACAGCAGATACAGCGCGTGCAGAAGGACACAAATGATGACCTTGCTGCACTTTACATGCTGAAGGTACAGAAAACAAAAAATGGCATACCCTATGTTGCCGGTATTGGAGCGGGGATTGAGGATACTGATGGCCAGCCCCTGAGCAACATACTGCTGCTGGCTGACCGTATTGCGATGATTAACCCGGAGGACGGCAACACCACGCCGTTATTTGTGGCGCAGGGGAATCAGTTGTTCATGAACGATGTGTTCCTGAAGCGGCTGTTTGCGGTGAGTATCACCTCGTCCGGCAATCCCCCGACGTTTTCCCTGACGCCGGAGGGCAGGCTGACCGCAAGAAATGCTGATATCAGCGGTAACGTGAATGCGAATTCCGGGACGCTCAACAACGTCACGATTAACGAGAACTGTCGGGTTCTGGGAAAACTGTCCGCGAACCAGATTGAAGGCGATCTCGTTAAAACAGTGGGCAAAGCTTTCCCCCGGGACTCCCGTGCACCGGAGCGGTGGCCATCAGGGACCATTACCGTCAGGGTTTATGACGATCAGCCGTTTGACCGGCAGATTGTTATTCCGGCGGTGGCATTCAGCGGCGCTAAACATGAGAAAGAGCATACTGATATTTACTCCTCATGCCGTCTGATAGTGCGGAAAAACGGTGCTGAAATTTATAACCGTACCGCGCTGGATAATACGCTGATTTACAGTGGCGTTATTGATATGCCTGCCGGTCACGGTCACATGACACTGGAGTTTTCGGTGTCAGCATGGCTGGTGAATAACTGGTATCCCACAGCAAGTATCAGCGATTTGCTGGTTGTGGTGATGAAGAAAGCCACCGCAGGCATCAGTATCAGCTGAATTTTATAACCCATATACGGGCGCCAGAAATGGCGCCTTTTTTATTGCAGAAAAGCGAGAGGTAATTATGCGTAAAGTTTGTGCAGCCATTTTGTCCGCAGCCATCTGTCTGGCCGTATCCGGTGCGCCTGCATGGGCGTCTGAGCAGCAGGCCACGCTGAGTGCGGGGTATCTTCATGCCCTGACGAACACTACCGGTAGTGATGATCTGAACGGGATTAACGTGAAATACCGTTATGAATTTACGGACACGCTGGGGCTGATTACGTCATTCAGTTATGCCAATGCTTAAGGTGAGCAAAAAACGCACTACAACGATACCCGCTGGCATGAGGATTCTGTGCGTAACCGCTGGTTCAGCGTGATGGCGGGGCCATCTGTGCGCGTGAATGAATGGTTCAGCGCTTATGCGCTGGCCGGAGTGTCGTATGCCCGGGTGTCGTCTTTTGCCGGTGATTATGTGACCCTCACGTCAGATGAGGGTAAAAAGCAGGAGCACCTGACCCGTTCGGACAGCGGACGCCGCAGCCATACCGCACTGACATACAGTGCAGGCGTGCAGATTAACCCGACAGAAAATATCGTGGTCGACCTGGCTTATGAAGCCTCAGGACGTGGTGACTGGCGTACGGATGCGTTTATTGTCGGCACCGGATACCGGTTCTGAGAGTATATGACGATTTATCTTCTGCAAACATTGTTATAATTCGCAGGTTCATCCGCCTCATGTGATGAACTGCGTTTGAGGAAACGTAAAGTTACACTGTCCTGAAGCCCGTGGCGTCACTGCTGCGGGCTTTTTTTTATGGGAGAAATCTATGACAGTCAGAATATCGGGCGTGCTGAAGGACGGCACCGGGAAGCCGGTGCCGGGATGCACCATAGAGCTGAAAGCGCGACGCACCACAGAGACAGTGATAGTCACCACGGTGGCGCAGGGGCAGCCGGGGGAAACCGGCAGTTACAGTTTTGATGTGGAGCCGGGGTGGTACCGGGTGACGCTGAACACGGAAGGGTACGCCCCGTCGTATGTGGGTGACATTCTGGTGAAGGCGGATTCTGAGCCGGGAACGCTGAATAAATTTCTGATGGAACAGGATGAGGCGCAGTATTACCCGAAAGCGCTTGCAGAGCTGGAAGCGGTGGCAGCGGAAATCCTGAAGCGTGCTGAAGCGTCGGCGGCGAGTGCAGAGGAAGCGAAGAAACGGGCAGAGAATGCCCGGGGACCGGCGGGCGAGAAGGGGGACACAGGTCCACAGGGTGCCACAGGGGCACAGGGACCAGCCGGGGCAACGGGGGCGGTCGGACCAAAAGGTGAGCCGGGGCCAAAGGGAGAACGGGGAGAAACAGGTCCACAGGGACCGAAGGGCGATAAAGGTGACCCGGGCGGACCGCCGGGGCCGAAAGGTGACACCGGCCCACGTGGAGAGGCCGGACCACCCGGACCACCCGGACCACAGGGTCCGGCAGGGCAAACCGGCCCGAAAGGGGATAAAGGTGAACCCGGCGCAACAGGTCCGGCAGGTCCCGCAGGCCCTCGGGGAGAAACCGGCCCCGCAGGTCCTGCGGGTCCCGCAGGCAGTGTCGCCAGTGTTCCGGATGCCAGCACATCACAGAAAGGTGTTGTACAGCTGAGCAGCGATACCAACAGCGATGATGAAACAAAAGCGGCAACCCCAAAGGCTGTGAAAGCGGTAATGGCAGAAGTGCAGGCAGCAAAAACGAAGGCAGAAGAGGCAGCAACCCGGGCAGCAGTCCCCGGACCGAAGGGGGACAGGGGGGAACCTGGCGCACCTGGTCCCAAAGGTGATGCAGGCCCGGCAGGCCCCGCAGGAAAGGATGGTACCGCCGGAGCGGAAGGTAAGGCAGGTCCGGCAGGGCCACGAGGTGAAAGGGGACCCGCGGGGGCACAGGGTGTTCCGGGGCCGGTTGGTCCGGCAGGTCCTGCGGGTAAAACGGGGCCACGAGGTTTGCAGGGAGAAACAGGAAGACAGGGCCCGACAGGTCCACAGGGCCCGACAGGTGAACCCGGACCACAGGGACCACAAGGGCCAACCGGAAGGCTGGTACCCGGGGAAATTTACAGCATCGGAACATACATTATTGCCGCAATAATCCCGTATGCAACCGACATCGGCAGAACCTATCAGCCAGGAGAAACTGTACAGGGTTCACGCCTTAAGCGATGCGCCATAATCAAAGATACAAGCGGGAACTATATGAAAGCTAACACCGATGGCATTGACGGCAAACTATCCTCAGTTCCGGGCTCATGGATGGTGTGTAATGAAATTACGTCGACAAATGACAATGAAGGCATCGGGCTGTTCCAGCGCGCATACTGACTGACAGGAGATGACATGAATGTGGAAAAAAATAAGCAATCCGCAATGGGCAGATAAAGATCACACTGCTGTGAATTGCATGGTGAAGTTTGAGCACATTGAGCAGGCGGTTCCTTTCACTGCAACAGCCAGCGATACCGAAGCATACGGGCGGGATATTTATGCCGCTTGTCAGAAAGGAGAGGCCGGTGAAATTGCAGAATATGTACAGCCATCCATCAGCCCGGAAAAAGCCAGAGAACTCAAAACCGCCGGGATCAACGCCTGGCGTAATGCGATGGAAGCGGCGAACTACACGTTTGAGCACAATGGGCGTAAATGGGACTACGGGAAGTCAACGCAGACGCGTCTTGAGCCGTCGGTGGCGGCAGCGAAAGCGGGGAAACTGCCGGAGGCGTTTTTCTGGACGGATGCGGACAATAATGACGTACCGATGGACGCTGAAACACTGATTGCTCTGAGTGCTGCTGCAGAGCAGGCGATGTTTACCAAAGGTCTGGAAATTCATGTCAGACAGCGCACGATGAAAAAAGAGATTGAAGCGCTGGGTGATGCGGAAGCTATACTGGCGTATAAGGTCGGCATGGCTGACAGGTGAAAAAAAGAGGGGCGCTCCAGCCCCTTGCTACAAAGCTATGGCTAAATAAAGAATACTCAGGTCGAGGAAATAATCTGGCAATGATAATTAAAGGAGATGCAACGGCCTCCTTCACCCCTGTCAAAGATAAAAAACTGGGGAGTGCGTGCTCCCCGAGAGCATGATACTTGTGGTTGATAGTTATTTTTATCCGGCGACAAAGATATTGAGATGAGGGCGCGGATGCAATACAGAATTTTCGTATTGCATGGTAACTGCTGATTCCTGAAACTGAAAGTCGTCATGAAACTGTAAGCGAAAAAACGGGGAGACGGCACGCTCCCCAAGGTCATACATGAGATAGTGGTGTTTTTATAGTCGAAAGAATAATTGCATAAAAAGAGTGTAAATTAAACATTCAGGGGATACAGAATTTTCGTAGGCTGAGGGATTGCTGAAAATAATTTAGTGCGTCCTTCAATGGTCATCAGATTGTGCTGATGTAAACAGTTAAGCACAATTTGATTATTTGACTTTCTTCTTTTTGTGACTAACTTCACAATTAAATATGTAACCGTATACAAATTGTTGATGAATAAAGAGACAGCATAAGTGGCAGGCCAGTCGTAATGCGGATATCCCTTCGCGAACGTGATATCACCGACGTTATAGTAAGGAAATTCCGAAAAACTTTATATTAAAATTCGGAATTTCTTCAAGAGTAAGCTCATGAGAGCGGCGAGACATCAGATTTTCTTTATATATCCGATGTTGAACTGTTTTATTTGTATACAGATAATTTTATAGGGTATACCACATGAGCAAGAAATTTACAAAAACTATTTTGTCTGCAATAATGACAGGTATTTTTATTGGTGCTAGTGCTAGTGCGGTTGCACAAGAGTTTAAATATGGCGTGTATAGCAAAAATCATGATCATGACCCAAAATTTATTAGCAGTGATAAATTTGTTTTTGTATATGATGATGAATCAAAAAAAGCAGAAATTCGCTTTGGTTCTAATCCATATAATAATAATTATGCCAATAAAACTATTATAAAAAATATCCAACAGGATGGGACTTTTGATGTGGTGACTGCAGATGGATCTCTTACATATAGAGTATATGATAAGGATGTTGCAGCACTAATGCGAGGTGTTGTGGCAGGGGGGATTACGCCAGATAAAAAATTAAATCTATATGAAACAGATGTTTATAACCTTGTGAATAAAGTTTGGGCAATGGAGAAAGCGGAAGCCAACGTCGGCTTGGATAAGTATGGAAATGTGGCAGCAGATCCGAGTGAAATAGAAGAACACATGTCTTTACAGCGCTATCTGGCAGGGGAGGCCGCCAACTCCACCATTGTTGCGAATGAGCTTGATGCTCAGAAAGGCGAGCTTGAAGCGCAGAAGCAAAATCTTGGTAAACTGACCACGCGTACCGACAAGATTGATGCTGCGGCTGCTGCAACAGCTGCAAAAGTCGAATCCCGCACACTGGTTGGTGTGAGTTCTGATGGCACCCTGACCCGTGCAGAAGGTGCAAAGAACACCATTTCTGTTAACGATGGTCTGGTGGCCCTGTCTGGTCGTACTGACCGTATTGATGCAGCAGTTGGTGCCATTGATGGCCGTGTCACCCGTAACACGCAATCCATTGAGAAAAACAGCAAGGCGATTGCAGCCAATACCCGTACGCTGCAGCAACATTCAGCACGTCTGGACAGCCAGCAGCGCCAGATTAATGAAAACCATAAGGAAATGAAACGAGCAGCAGCACAGTCTGCGGCCCTGACAGGTCTGTTCCAGCCGTACAGTGTGGGTAAATTCAACGCCACGGCAGCGGTTGGTGGTTACAGCGACCAGCAGGCACTGGCAGTGGGTGTGGGTTACCGCTTCAACGAGCAGACCGCAGCGAAAGCAGGCGTGGCATTCAGTGATGGCGATGCCTCCTGGAACGTTGGTGTGAACTTCGAGTTTTAATTGCTGAAGGTGACATGAAGTATGACGGCAGGCGCAGGACTCTGGTCTGCCGTTTTTCATGGGGCATAAAAAACAGGAAGGTGCTGCGATGAAGGTGATTCTGGCTACCAGGAATCGCTATCTGGAGTATGGTCTGCAGGCGTTACTGAAGGAACACAGTGTGATACTGGCGAGGGAGTTTTTCCTGCCGGAGAACCGCCGTTATATCCCGGACTTTGACGAATCCTGGCTGATAATCAGTGATGGCCTGCTGGGCAGGCTGATGCGGTGTATGTTCCAGGGGCGTCATTTTCTGCAACTGGATGCGGAGTTGCTCCGTGATGGTGAGCAGATAAGTGATGCCATACATAACGGCGTCTGGACGTATAACAGTGCTGCCCGCCCGCTGACGATGTCAGAGATGGTGGTGATGTTCGGTTATGTCTACCGCCAGTCGAGACCCTGCCGCCTTGCCAGTGAAATGGGTATCCACACGAAGACGGTGAATACCTTTCTGTATACGGGAATGGCGAAAAACGGGCTGTATGGTGTGAGCGTCAGACGGCTTGTTGGTGCCTGATGGCGGTCCTGCCGGATGCGCAGAATCTTCTGATAGTTCAGAAGGTGCAGATGATGAATAAAGAGAGATGCCGGACAATCGGAAGAAAACGTTACACCACAGGCGCAATGTGCTTCATGCTGTTTGTGTGGCTTGGTGGTGTGCTGGCTCTTGTTGCTACAGCTGCGGTGGTAATGCAGTAAAAAAGGGGAGCAACATGCTCCCCGACCAGAAGAAAGACGTTTGATAACAATTAGTGAGTTGTTACGTCTTGTCCAGAATATCATAGCAACACTCTGTTGCAGTGATACCGATCGCGATTTTAGCGAATTCCATCATAAATCCCCTGATTTTTAAGCCTGAAGCAGTCAAAGGAATTTCTATGCCCTATATCGATATCACCACGATGCGTGGGATGATGCCGCGCGTTGTGACATCCATGCTGCCCGAGCATTCCGCTGTACTGGCGGAGGACTGCCATTTCCGGTTTGGTGTTATTACACCAGAACGTCAGATATCCGGGGTTGAGAAAACATTCACAATTAAGCCAAAAACAATTTTTCATTACCGTGACGATTTCTGGTTTGCATGGCCGGATGTGGTGGATGTGATCCGCAGTCCGATCGCTCAGGACCCCCACGGGCGTATTTACTACACTGACGGGCGTTTTCCTAAAGTGACGGATGCGACCATTGCCACAAAAGGGGACGGGAATCACCCGACATCATCGTATCGTCTTGGGATCCCCGCGCCGACGACAGCTCCTGTCTGTACTGTCCAGCAGGGCGGTGATGTTTCTGACGATAACCCGAATGATGATGAAACCCGGTTTTATACGGAAACCTTTGTCTCAGATTATGGTGAAGAAGGTCCGCCAGGTCCGGCGTCTCTGGAGGTAACACTCCGTACTCCGGGAACTGCGGTACAACTGACGCTGGCTCCGGTGCCATTGCAGAATGCCAGTATTAAACGTCGTCGTATTTATCGTTCTGCCTCAGGGGGAGGAGAAGCCGATTTTTTACTCGTGGCTGAACTGGATGCATCCGTGCTCAGTTACACGGATAAAATACCGGCGAAAAATCTTGGACCTTCGCTGGCGACATGGGATTACCTGCCGCCGCCGGAGAATATGACAGGCCTTTGCCTGATGGCGAATGGTATTGCCGCCGGATTTGCCGGTAATGAAGTGATGTTTTCGGAAGCGTATCTGCCGTATGCATGGCCGGAAGTGAATCGTCACACGACGGCAGAAGATATTGTGGCTATCTGTCCGCTCGGAACATCACTGGTGGTGGCGACAAAGGGTGAGCCTTATCTGTTCAGTGGTGTATCGCCTTCCACAATTTCTGGCTCCAGAATTCCTTCAATGCAGGCGTGTCTGAGCAGGCGGAGTATGGTCGCGATGGAGGGCTTTGTGCTGTATGCAGGAACAAATGGCCTGGTGTCTGTTGATGCAAACGGTAATGCCGCTCTGGCGACGGAGCAGATTATTTCGCCGGAACAGTGGCAGAGTCAGTTTAATCCGGTCTCCATTGTGGCTTATCCCTGGCGTGGTGAATACATTGCCTGTTACACGAAACCGGATGGTAAGCAGGATGTGTTTGTCTTCAACCCGGCAGGTATGGATATCCGCTACCTCAGTACACCTTTTGACTGCGCATGTGTTGACCTGGTTAACGATGTTATGCGGGTGGTATCAGGACAAAACATGTCTGCGATCGCCGGAGGGAGTTTGCCGTCGACAATCAGATGGCATTCAAAGGTATTTTCCCTTCCGGAAAGAACCTCTTTCTCCTGTCTCAGGGTGAAGTCTCCGACGCCAGAGCGGGTGGGAATTACTGTGCTGGCAGATGATGTTCCGGTGATTCACCTTGCACCTGGAAGCTTTTCGGGAAGCGTTGTGAGATTACCTGCTGCAACCGGGCAAAACTGGCAGATACTGGTTTCCGGTTTTGGTCAGGTTGAACGTATTACACTCAGTACATCGATGTCGGAGCTGCCGGTATGACAAAAAAACCGTGGCGCGCAGGAAAGGATTTATCTGCGGTTGTGGAAAATATGGAGATAGGGACAGGACAACGTGGCGATGGTCGTCATGCTTTTGTAACCCGTGAAGAACTGGTCGGTCTGAAGCTGGCCCGTCGCCGGACTTCAGGTGGTGCCGCATATGCCCTTAATCCGGGGATTGAGATGGACAGCTCTGTAATGGTCGTTGATTTCCCATCGAAACCTCAGAATTTTAAGGCGACAGGGGGATTTGGCTCGGTACTGCTTGAATGGGATATGCCGAATTATCGCGGCCATTCACTGACTGAAATCTGGCGGGGTACGGAGGATGACCTTGCTGATGCCGTGCTGGTTGCCACGACGCCTGGGCAGGTCTACGGCGATCCGGTTGATCCGGGATGGTCGGGATTTTACTGGATCAGGTTTGTGAATGCCGCAGGCGTTAAAGGGCCGTGGCACGCAGTGGCAGGCGTGGCAGCACAGACACAGATATCAGTTCAGGCGGTGATTGACCAGATAAAAGAAGAGGCGGCGAAGTCTCCCGTCATAGAAGAGCTTCGCAAGGAAATAAAAAACGCGCAGGGGCAGGCTGTAAAGGATGCTGCAATTAAGACAACCGAAGTTGTGGGGACTCTCAGGGAAGAAACGACAAGAACGATTGGTGGTATTGAAACCCGCATTAGCACACTGGATTCGTCAACCAGTGAATCGCTTAATGAGGTCGACAAGCGCATCACTAAACTGGATAAAGAAGGCGGTGAGGCCTTCCTTGCGATGTGGTCAAAAAAAGCGGGAGTTGATGGCATCACTGCGGGGATCGGGATTGTCGCCGGAAAAGACAGTGAAGGCAGGCCTGTAAGTCAGGTTGCAATTTCTGCGTCGCAGCTGTTTGTCTTTGACCCGAACAACCCGGATAACACCGCCTATCCGTTTGCGGTATCAGGTGGCAAGGTCGTGATCCCGAAAGCGATGATTTATGACGCGGTGATTGAAACACTGGTGTCGCGGAAGGTTGTGGCAGATGAAGTAAAAGCCGGGGTAAGTATCACTTCGCCAGTTATCCGGAGTGCCGTTATTCAGAACGGAAACTTTCAGGTTGATTCTCAGGGTAACCTGAATATTGGTGGCCTTTTTAGTGTTACGTCGCAGGGGCAACTGACAATTCGTTACTCTAATCAGAATGTTGGGCTGGTGATCCGCAATGATAAAATTGAAGTTTATGACCAGAACGGACGCCTGGCTGTTCGCATAGGCAGGTTAAGCTGAGCCGGAGGCTGACATTGGCAGAATATGGTTTTGCAATATACAACAGAAACAATGTTAATGTTACGGGCGTGCTTACTCCCATATTTTTCCTGGACAGGTTTACGGCGGAGTCGGGATCAAAAACGTATACGAATAAACCAGAAGGGAAAACATTGCAGGCAGTCTGTTCATTATTTCCGTGGAATAATGTATTTAAGGACCGGAAAGTACCGAAGATAACCATTAATGGCAATACGGTGACGTGGTCGAATCTTGAGCAGGGGATGGGGTCATATATTTATACATTCTGGGGGTGAGTTGTATGTATGGTTTAAGCATTACGAAACCAGATGGCAGCTTGTGGATAAGCCCGGGGTTTACGCCTCAGTGTCTGATCAATAAGGGAACTATTCCGGCGACTGAGAAGGCTTTTTTTAAAACATCAATCCCGTCAGGAAAAAGTTGTTTTTTCTTTATCAGAACAGAGAAAAAGGCCGATGTCATGTACACACATGAACAGATTGATGGATATCATGCCTTAAGGCTTCATCAAATTGTCAGGGGAACGAATCCTGGTGTTACGACTGTTTATGCTTTTGCGAATATGGTTACTCAACCTTCTGAGTATGGTATTGCCATGTATAACCCGTCGGGTGAGATGATTTACCATGGCGAAATGATGCTGCTTGACGCGAAATTAATACCAGTTGATATCAAGTTTGAGAAGGATCTTGGATATCCATGCGCAATTATGCCTGCACTGGTTGGGTATTATAACTGGCAGCGTACACCTTATGACCGACCGATTTACACCACATCAACGGGGGCTACAGGAAATAAAATATATTCCTGTGAGCATTATTCCGGTCGTGCAACATGGGATATTCGGAAGCCGTATATAGATAAAGTGTTGGTCATTAATTCATCAATGTATGACTGATATGCCTGTCAGTATGAATATTAAGTAATAAAACTAAATTCATCTTAGATAATACGGGGTTATTTTATTATAGGAAAAGTCTAAAAATGAAACATACCAGAATTATTTTTGCGTGCACAACTTTTGTGATGAGTTTTGTAGCAGCCCCTGCCTGTGCAGCACAAGGTGACAGTACAGTTTCTTTCGGATACGCTCATCTTCAGCTCTCTGGACTGAACAATTTTGTTAAGGATTTAAGTCTTTATAATCTTGATACTTTTAACCGTTTTACAAACAGACACTACTTCAATTCAGGCGAATATGCAGATGCTTCTGTCCGGGGGCATGATGGCAAAGGCAAATCTCCTCAGGGGATGAGCATCAGGTATCGTTATGAGATAACGGATGAGATTGGTGTTATAACATCTTTTACATGGGCGCGTTCTATGACTAATGCGCAGGCATTTATTGATATTAACCCAGGAGATGAATCCAGAGAGGTTAAAAATCCGGCAGCTTCAGCGAGAACTGATATCAGGGCTAATTACTGGAGTCTACTATCCGGTCCTTCGTGGCGGTTTAACGAATACCTCAGTGTGTATGCAATGGCTGGTATGGGGGGTGCAAAAGTCACCACTGACTTGAAAATTAACGACAATCTTAATCATGGTGCCGGTAGTTTTTCTGAAAGCAAGAGTACTAAAAAAACAGCACTTGCATGGGCTGCTGGTGCACAATTTAACCTGAATGAAAGTGTTGCTATGGATGTCGCGTATGAAAGCTCCGGATCCGGTGACTGGCGCACGAGTGGGGTTATTGTAGGCATTGGCCTGAAATTCTGAGTAATACCCGACAACATGTCATAACCCGCTGTGATAGCGGGTTTTTTGTTGCCCGTGCAGGGCAAAAATCGTAGATTATGCGCGGGTGCCTTTCGGCTGATGGCTGGAAGGTGAACCTGAAGGCCTGATGTGGAAAGGCCCCGAGTCAACTTTAATGTTAACCCGAGGCCCTAACCATCATACCTTAAGCAAGTAGAAGGTTAGCGCCTCTCCACTCAGGAGGCAAGCGCTATGTCGCAAAAATCGCTCATCACCGTCACAATTTGTATGACGGTGATCTTCACCATCTGGATGTTACACGGCTCGTTGTGTGAGTTCCGGCTGAATTTGTGGGGAGCGGAGTTTGCGGCGTTCTTACAGTGTAAGCAGTAGGAAAACCGCGACGGGGACGAAAGTCCCCGTCAACTGGTTGCTGAGGTTCAGCCGATATGGCACCCGTTTCTGGTGAGAGAATGGACGACACAATTCTCCGGTATATGCAGCGTGTTGTGAGAAATTCCCGCAACCCTGAATTTATGAATGAAGTTAAAGACGCCTGCCTTAAAAAGCAGGCATTTTGCTTTGAGGCACCGGATGGTTTTCTGGTGCTGCGTTCTGTGCTCAGTGACGACGGTATCCCTTATGTTCTGGTGTTGCTGGGTGTGTGTACGGGGAGTGCCGGTGTTGAGCGTTATCTGCCGGAGGTGAAGACATTAACCCGTCTGGCTGGCGGACGCTGGGCTGAATTCCACACGGCAAGGCGGGGATTTATCCGGCTGGGAAAACGTCTGGGCTTTGAGCGAATGCCGGATGATGAGGATGGCTTCATGGTGTTCAGGATAGCGGTCTGACTGCCACTGTATTCATTATCGTGTGTAAACCAATTGCAATTCACATTCTGACCCTGCCCCGGCAGGGTTTTTTGTTATCCAGGGGGCCATAATGGGCGGAAAAAAAGGCGGTGGTGATACCAAAGTAAAACCAACAGCAGCGCAAATAGCACAGGAAGAAGTGGCCTGGAAAGGGTGGCAGGATTATCAAAAAATCCTCCGCCCGGCTGAAGATAACTTCATGGAAAAGGTCGATGACCTGAACAGTGAGCAGCAGTACGACAATATTGCTGGCACCACAAATCTGGGGTATCAGAAACAGTTTGGCGAAGCACGGAAGGAGCTGGCGGGTAATCTTGCTCAGTCCGGTGTTGACCCGTCCAGTGGTCGCTTTAACGCGGTAATGAATGCGAACCAGAGTGATCAGGTAACCGGGCAGATTGACACAACCACACGGGGGCAGGTATCGCAGGCAGATAAGTATGTTGCCGGGCTACAGGATGTTGCGGCTCTCGGTTCCGGTCAGAAGGCAGATGCGTTACAGAGTTTTAACTCCTTGGCTGACAGCAGTCTGGCAAAAGCCAAATCGGATGCACAGGCGGCGTTTACGAAACAACAGGGGCGAGCTTCTCTTGTTGGCGCTGGTCTGGGAGCTGTAGGTGCGTACGCGATGCATAAGGCTGGCGGTAACGGAGGTGGTGGCGGCGCTAAAACGCCAGGCACCGGCGCTAATGCTATTCAGCATCAGGCTCAGAACTGGAGACTGTAATTATGGAGTATGGCAAATACGAAACTCTCGCAAGGGCTGGTTATTCAGGCGCAGCCCGCCCACAGGGTGACTGGCAGACATCCGCCGCGCTGACACGCCAGCAATACGACGACTGGCGAACCAGATATTTGCCCCGCGTGGCAAGGCTGGCTGACCTTGGTGAGAACAACAGCCTGATGAATGCACAGCTTGCCCGGGTAGGTGGCCTTGCCACTTCCAGTCTCCGTACAGCGCAGATGGCACAGGATAACCAGATGGCGAGATACGGGGTAAACCGTCCGGATAATCCCAACAGTAACACGCTGGGTTTACGTAATGCACTGGCAATTGCTGGCGCGAAAAATGGTATACGGGAAGCAGAGCAGGATCGCCAGATGAACATACTGACTGGTGCTTCTGCACCTGCAAGACAGCAACTGAGTGTTGGTGGACAACTGGTGTCAGGGTAAGGGGAACGATATGGGATACGGTTTACTGGATATTGCGAATCAGTCACGTCGAGAGGCATTACAGGGAATAAGTGACGCCGACAGGCGACGTGAAGAAATTGAGGCTGCTAACAAGCAGATGGCGGCGCAACAGAAAGCGCAGAACAAGCAGAATATCGGTACGGGCATTGGTACGGGGGCGGCTATGGGCGCTGCCGTTGGTGGTCTCCCCGGTGCGGCTATTGGTGCTGTCATAGGTGGTCTTGCTGGCTCGTTGTTTTAAGGAGTGGTGAATGAGCGGATTTGCACAGGGGTTACTTGCCGGATTCAGCACGGTTGACCAGGCAATGACCCGTCGTAAGGAGCTTGGTTTGCGAGAAGCACAGCTTGCTCAGCAACAGAAAAATAACGAGCGAGATTTTGAGT
>OICT01000165.1_pt1 | contig 37961 bp, 39 predicted proteins | sample 1581331 | NCBI WGS metagenome assembly OICT01 (sample SAMEA3882544, study PRJEB24775) | human gut metagenome | biome: human-associated habitat; feature: intestine environment; material: feces | place: Netherlands | collected 2009/2010 | reverse complement strand
ACAATGCCAGGTTTGCTGACCGCAAATATCGGGAATGCCTTAAGGAGTCCCGCTCCGGTATCAGCATGACCAGACAGGAACTTCACCAGAAAGACAGGATCATCAGTCCTCTGATCGAGCAGGGACAGTCTCCTTACCAGATCATTACGAACCATCCGGAACTGAAGCTGTCTGTGCGTAGCGTTTACACCTATCTCGACATGGGGATCCTGACCGCAAGAAACATTGATTTGAAGCGTAAAGTGAAATTCAAACCACGAAAGGTTCACAAAACACAGATCTCTGACCGCCGTGTTTTCCAGAACCGGACCTACGCCGATTTTCAACAGTTAGAACTGTCTTCCTTTGTGGAAATGGATACCGTGCATTCTGCCTCCGGTTCCTCCAAAACACTGCTTACTTTCTTTTTTACAAGAGAAAAGCTGTTTCTTGCATTCCTGATGAACCGTAACACAGAGGGTGCTGTAAGACTCATCTTTGACCGATTGGAAAAGCGCTTTGGTACTTATGATTTTCAGACACTGTTTGAATACATTCTCACTGACAGGGGATCCGAGTTTGGAGATCCGGAATCCCTGGAAACCGGTTTTACAGGGATCCAGCGTACCAGTATCTATTACTGCGACCCTATGCGCAGTGGGCAGAAAGGCGGTCTAGAGCAGGCACATACCATGCTCCGGATGATCCTGCCCAAAAAGACAAACTTTGAGTTTCTGACCCAGTGGGATGTCAACCTGATCGTAAGCCATATCAATTCCACCCCGAGAGAAAGCCTTCAGGGCAGAACCCCTTACGATGTAGCACTGGAAACTCTGGGAGAAGAAACCTTAAAAGCATTTCAGCTCAGGCGCATTGCCCCTGACGAGGTCAATCTGACGCCCAAGCTGATACGCTTTACCCGATAATTCATTGAAAAAACCTGCTGTCAGACTGGAAGTAAACTTTTCACATTTTTTGAATGTGGCCGGTGGAATTTAGCCTGACACACTACCTTCCAGTGGTCCGTTTAGCATGCCATAAAATCAAGAGATTTTCGATAAGTTGAGCTAATTATAACAGAAAATGCAGGATTTTGCTCAAAATCCTGCACAAAATCAGTAAAATTTAAATCCTGATGGAATTTACTCTTTCACTGGAATTTAACTTTTCAAGTCAGCATTTCTGATGCAAACTATTAGCTAGATGATTTAATCAAAATAAAATAATTAATATCCGATTTCTTCAAGGATCGCATCAATCATCCTCGCATTTGCCAGGGAAAATCCCCTGGTCACTGCCGGTGTTTCCTTTCCTTCCACACAGCGTCCCATCTGTTCAACTTCAAGGCGGTAGTTCTGTGGAACAGAGATGGTTTTCATCTCTTCCCTGCCATCAAAGAAAGTTATTGTGTAACTTAATTCCCCGTCTCCATTAAATTCAAAACCCGTTCCTTTGATACTGCCTTTCGTTCCCTGGATTTCGAACCGGTCGATATGCCTGTCAAGGTCCGTTGCCAGTGCCATGCCGCAGGAAAATGCTGCCTTTTTACCGTCCGCGTATTCAAATATAGCAGATGTAAGCGTATCAATTTTTTCTTCCGAAAAGCTGGCGATTGCTCTTACCTTCGCTGGTTCATCACCCAGAATACGCAAGATCAGGCTGGTATTGTAAACACCAAGATCATAGGTGCAACCGCCAAGGGTATCTCTTCTCATACGGATATTCTTCGGGTCATAATCCGAAGTGATGTAGGCAGACTCCATATAGCGCACATCTCCAATGGTCCCATTTTCAATCTCTTTTCTGACCGCAGCAATGTACGGGCTGTGCTGGTATGCAAATGCTTCCATCAGGTATACATGATTTTCTTCTGCAGCTTTAAACATTTCTTCTGCCTGTGCTTCTGTCGGTGCAAGCGGCTTTTCACAGAGCACATGTTTGCCGCTTTTAAGAGCCCGAATCGTCCATTCATAGTGCATGGTATTGGGAAGCGGGATATAAACAGCCTCTACTTTTGGATCTGCAAGTAATTTCTCATAGCTTCCATAGGCTTTTTGAAAGCCATAGGTTTCTTTGAACCGTTCTGCTTTTTCCATGTTTCTTCCTGCAATTGCGTACATTTCACAGTTTTCTGCCTGCAGCATGCCTGGGAAAGTACTCCTCTCACAGATGAATGCAGTTCCCATAACGCCCCATTTGATTTTTCTCATAGCCTTTGCCTCACTTTCCATTTTTTAACCCCAAATTTTCACTACAAGATCTATTAACTTTTCCTAGTCAAAAAAACTTCCCTCAAATACCGCTGTCAGCAGTGCTCCTGTACACCCATAAACGGTCGCTTCATCTTTAAAACCGGATTTTACCACCTGTATCTGGCGATATTTCCGTTCAATATGCCGTTCATTAACCAGTTTCTCTATCTTACAGAGATATGGATCTGGAATCCAGTAACCCTCATGGCCGATGATAATCTTCTGTGGATTCAGGCTGTTGACAAACCCTACCAGCGCACAAGACAGTTTCTCTGTCATTTCGGTAAAGACCCGATCCATATCCTGCTGTCTTTTGGTAAATGTATTCCCTTCACCTTCCTTGATTGCTTCATCCATTTCCTGGCAAAATCCCCAAAAATCTTTCATATCCCCAGTTACTTTTTGAAGCTGGCTTTCAAGTACATTGCTGGAAATATAGCGTTCCAGGCATCCCCGGTTTCCGCAGCTGCATGGTTCTCCCTGCCAGTCAATGCTCGTATGCCCCAGTTCACAGATCATTCCACTGGTATTCGCATACAATTCCCCATTTACAACCAGTCCGGAGCCCACACCGTTCGCCAGATCTACATAAATAAAATCCTCACAGTCCGTTCCTGCGCCATAATATTTCTCCATGATCGCGGCACAGTTACTCTCCCCATCAAAAAAGACTGGCATATGACAATGTTCCTCTATTTCCCTGGCAATTTCCAGGTCATGCAGCCCATAAAAATTCGGCGGTGCCAGGATCTTACCCCGATTCTTATCCACCGGCCCGATTGCGCCGATTCCAATCCCGTATATCTTCTCATCTCCCAGTGTTTCCATAATCTGATCCAGTGCATGAAAGATGTGCTCCATCAGCTGAGGTGCTGTCTCTTCAGTTACCGGAAAACAAATCTTTTTTAGCAGTTTCAACTGTATATCGCAGAGAATCACACTGCAGATTTCCCGATAAAGATGCACACCGATCAGCTTCGGTGCCTTATCTGAAATGCATAGCTGTACCGGATTGCGTCCCTTTCCTTCTACCTGTACTTTTTGCCGTTCCTCAAAGATCCCTCGTTCCAAAAACTCATTCACGATATAAGTGACGGTCATCTTGGCAAGTCCCGTTTTCTGCGATAACTCGATCCTGGAACTGCATTGTCCTGTCGCGATCAGTTTTAGGATCAGCCCCCGGTTTCTCTGTTTTAAAAGTGTATTGTTGACTCCTGATTTCGCCATTTTTCCTGCTCCCATATGCTTTTGGTCTTATCTTACCACAAAATCATTTCGCCATCGTATTCTTCCATAGCCCGGATTCCCCAGATTGTCGCAAATCCTGCACCATGTGCCACATCAAACATTCCTCCAAGTTCATGTTCCATCATATGACTTGCCCAATCGCCGCCACCTACTTCGAGAATAAAATCCCCTCCATGCATTGTGATGCTTTTATTTAGTACAACGTTTTTACTTTATATTTATATAATACAATCTTTTTACTATTCGTCAAGATAGAACACAAAAAAACTACAGATTTTTTTCTATAACTTTTCCCGGTGAAATATAGAAAAAAGGATACAAGACAATTTGTCTCATATCCCATAAAACATTTCAAATTTCTTCAGCTCCTATATAAATCGTAAGTATTGTTTATAGTTTTATTATACAAGTGGATCAAAGGCATTTGAGGTTAATTTTTTATTCAATCAACTGAAAATATTAGTATTTTCTCTCGATCATTCTTCCCTTCAAACAAATCTTCTGTATTGATCTCATCGTAGAACATCAATTGTTCTTCGGTCATGAGACAGCCAAGGTATTCTTCTGACGGATAATAAAACATCAGTAAAATTTCTCTTGGTTTCTCATAATATGACTCATAAATTCCAGCAAGAACTTTGCGCAGGATTTCCACAGAAAACGGATTAAAAAAATAACATCTGTCCACTTCAGACGGGACTGTATATTTTTCTGCACTGGTCAGTTCAAACGAAACCTTCCTGCCTGATACAGCATGTTCTCGGTTTGCTTCGGCACTCTCAAAAATTCGCTCATCATACTCAACACCAATAGATCTGCATCGCGTCTGATAAGACAGATAAAAACATACTCGTCCCTTTCCTGTACCATAATCCAGAAGCACATTTTTCTTCGTTATCAAGCCATTGTTTGCCAGCCGCTCCAATACACAATACTGCGTCGGCTCATATGGATATCGATACTGATCCGAACGAGAATCGTCCCGTCCGGTGGTTTTGATCTTCAGCAATTTATCCCATTGTGTTTCATTTTGGTTCATAAAATCATTTCCAATCCTTCCATATATCCGGCTGATATCCGAGCGTAGACTGCTTTCCATTTCTGACCACCGGTGTCTTGATCACCTGCGGATTCTCAAGTACCTTTTCCAGTTTATCCTCATTGGCAATATATTTAATCAATGCAAGTATATCTTTGTCCTTGCATTCCCAGTTAATCATATTTTCAAGACCACCGTTTGCCTGTGCAACAGAAGTAAATTCACCCTTACTCATGCCTTTTTCTTTCATATCAATAAATTGAAATTTAATACCACGTTCTTTAAAAAATCGTTCTGCTTTCTTCGTATCGTTACATTTCTTTGTACCAAAAATCTGTATGTTCATAGTCTCCTCCTGTCTTTTTTTAGATACTAATACGGAATTCTGAAATAATCCAAATATGCCTTATAACGATCCTGCGCAGTAAGACACGTATCCATCAAATATCCCTTTTCACGGTTCCATTCCTTCAAACCACGATAATAAAACATTTTTAAATCATCTTCGATGATAAACGGAACAATATTATGTTTCAGGCATTCCTTAAACATAAGCAATCTTCCAACCCGTCCATTTCCGTCCTGAAACGGATGTATACGCTCAAATTTTACATGGAAGTCTAAAATATCTTCAAAAGTTATTTCATTTTTACGGGCATACTCACCCAATAATACTTTCATCTTTGTAGAAACTTCTTCCGGAGATGCTGTAGCCATACCTCCTACTTCATTTGGAACCCTTTTATAATTTCCCACTGCAAACCAGTCTTTTCTCGAATCACTCGTTCCATTCTTCAAAATCAGATGTATATTTTTGATAAACTTCTCTGTCAAAGTTACCTTTGCATTGTCAATAATCAAGTCTATGCATCTGAAGTGATTTGCTGTTTCAATTATATCATCTACATTGAAAACTTCATTTTCCATACCAATCGTATTTGTCTCAAAAATATACCTGGTTTGATCATGAGTCAGCTTACTTCCTTCCATATGGTTGGAATTATATGTTAACTCAATCTGCGTTTTATGATAAATTCCTCCAGAATACTTTTTCGCTTTCTCTTCCTGTAAAATATCTAATAAAGTACGCGGCGATTTCACTCTCTTATTTGCTCTTTCCGGTTTTTTCGCATTCTCCGGAATGTTCCAGGTCTTTCCTGTAAGAAAAGCATCCGGTACACGTCCCTGGGCACAATAATTCCGCACACTTCGCTCTGAGATATTCCATTTTTTCGCTGTTTCCGCCACTGAAATATACTTCATATGCACACCTCTGATTCATAATTTAGTTGCATATAGTATATCATATTATCGGCAAAAATATTCAAATATATTCAATATATTTCGTGTTTTTGCCGTTTCATTATCTATAATCCTTTGATACATCCAGATAAACCCGCTTACCGTTGATATAATCTGCATAGGCAACTTCCGGATCTTTTCCACGAAACACCGTGCATAAACCACACATATCACAATCTGCAATGCATCTGAAAGTATTTTTTATATATTCTCTGCGTTCTTCTTCTGTAGAATTTTCTATTTCCGGTGGTCTCATAATTACACCTACTTCACGAGCCCTGTGTTGCTTCTGTATTCTTCATTAAGCTCACGCAGTTCTTTTTCTCCATTAATGTACGGTTCATAAAAAGCATCTACCGCTCCGCCGCCCAGATTGTCACAGCCATTACAGAAATCACATGCACCACCACACTGATTCAGGCTCTCCTGAACAATACGAATTCTCTCTTCTTTTGTTGTATCCTTAATCAGTATACTTTTTATTTCCATAATCATCATTTCCCTTCACTGTTTCAGCTTCATTATAAATAACGTTTAAATGCCCTTTTCATTTTTATGCAAGTGTCCATTATGTAATCAAACTGCTCCGGCCATGTCGCTCTGTCATCCAAATCAACCGTTTTTTCAATCAAAATACGACTTGCTTTTCTTTCCGGCAATTCTTTCCATTCTAATTCCATTTCCATATTTTTCTCTATTTCATCTTTATGAGCAAACAAACTCTTAAACAATTCTTTGTCATCATTTATATACAGCTCAACATCAACCGCTTTTCTTTTCTGGATCTGCGACACAGCGATATGGCAGGCAGATGAACCGATGCTGAAATCCATCCAATGATCCGTTGTCGGTTTTCTTTTATTAAAAATCCTTGAAAAATTTGCATCACTAAACGCATAATCATTGAATGCCTGCCAGTATTCCAGTCTTTGTTGCTGGGTTGAATTGGCTGACGCTGTTTTTCTGATTTCCTTTGTCCAGTCATTTGGTCTTTCAACAACTGTAAAAGCTGGTGCTATCTGTGAATCTCCAATCTGAAACAATTTTATTTCACACAAAAAGAATCCAATTTTATCATCTGTATGATTATTCAGCCATTCTACTGCTGCTTTATGTTCCTCACGAGCATGTTTCACCACCCAGATAACCACATCTGCACCTTTTCCTGATGCATATGTAATTAATTTTCCAAGATGGTCATGATCCGTATCCTCTAACTGATTTTCAATTATAATCTTCCTGTCTGTTCCCGTTTCAGAAGCATAAATATCTACATTAAAATCACCAACCGAAGATTCAGTCTCATCCACAGTAATATCCAAACCTACAGCATCTGCCAGCAGATCTACATTCTCAGCTACCCATGGAGTAAAATTCAATGCCTCATGCGGCCATATACTTCTTAAATCTGTAATTTCCTTTAATGTTCCAAGATTCGTCATTGCTCTCTCCTTTTATTAACCTTTAATCTTCTGGTTTTCCTTCGATAGCTTAATCTAAATAATATTTTAATACAGGATTCCAAAATAATCCAAATATCTCTCAGTCATTCATGTATTCATAGTAGTCCGATTCATCTGCAAATAATCTGTACACACCATCTACCAGCCCCATGTAACCATCTGTAACGAAATACCCTTTCATGAAATCCACCTCAGCCTTTCTGAAATCTTTTACTGTCACTTCATTTGATATCCCTATTATCTCAGAATGGCTGTGCATAAATCTGCACCGCCAGAAATAAATGTACTAAATAAAAAAAGAAGAAGCTCACAAGCTTTCGCCTGTGTAACTTCCACTTATATTGATAAAAATTTATATTTTAATATTCCCATTCGAGCAGATCTAATTGTCTCAAATATTTCTGTCCTTTTTCACGATCCACCATATTAATAAAATATGCTATACCATATAAATGCTCTTTATAAAACGATTTATTACATTCTATGTGCCTCATATGCTCACAAACTCCGTATTTTCCAATAAAATATATCGCATTTTTTATTTCATTTTCCATCTCTCTGGATATCGATATTTTATTATTTACAATCAATCCTGTTACTTCCTGTCTCTGATTTTTATACTGCAATCTTGTTTTCGTTTTATTGATTGTAAAATTTTCTTCTGCAACGATTTTTCTACCAACGGTATGATAGAAGCAATGCTTTTCTTTCCTGAAAAAGTTATATCATCCGCATATCGACTGTAGTCTGCTCCAATCGTTTCAGCCAATGTGCCTAATCTCTTATCAAGCTTTAATAATAAATGATTCGCAATAGATGGACTTGCTGGTGACCCCTGTGGCAATACATTCTCTGCATTTGTACACAATTTAGACAACAAATGTGCCACATCCTTTCTATAGCCAACATATCTGAACATCAAAAATATTTCTTCATATGTCACACTTGGAAAAAAATCCTTTAAATCCATCCCTATAACCAGTTCTTTTCCTACATGTTTTTTCGCATTGTCTACAATTGAAAGATTTTTTCTAAATCCTGTTGCATATTCCGACATGACTAATTTATCTATAATCTCATCTTTAATCCATCGTTGAATTTGTTTTAATCGCTCACAAGGTGCTTCTATTGTCCGATACCCTCCAGATTTTTTGGGAATCTTAAAAGTCCTATAAAGCTCCTCTTTTTTATCTCCAAAAAAGAAATACTGTTCCTTTTTATATATTCTAAATATTTTTCTTAAATGTCTTAGATTATAAATAACCGGAACCTGATTTTCTTCCAATCTTTCTTTATAAGCAATAACTCTTTCATAAACTGCAGGTTCTATTATTCCTTTTTCCAACGCTATTTGTAAATTCTCTTCTTCCATATAGAAACAGACATTACTATCTACTATAACTGTTATTGTCCCGGTACCTACGGTACCGGTGGCGAAGCCGTCTTTAGCATGAAATGCTAAAGACACTATTGGGAGTCCCACGATGGGCGAAGCCCCGTGAGCTATGTGTTGCCAGGCAGAACTGACGCAACACATAGCTTACGTTCAAGCACCGTGTTTAAATAGAATAATCACCGATTATTCATTTTCTAGAAAGTAATGTCTGGATTTCTCCTTTTCAAAATTTTTGCGGTATATATTTCGTTTGTTTACTAAATTCCTTTATCTCTTCTTTTTTCTCTTTAAATCTTTCTTGCCCCTTCTTGATACGACTCATAAATATTCTGGAACGTAACTTCACATCCGGAAAAAAGCAACCATTTCTGTTATATACATAGCCTTCATCCAACATTGTTTTTAACGCATTATATGCCTGATCTGAATTCAACCCAAATTTTTGTTTAAAATCTTCTACAGATATTCCCTTTTCCTGTCCCAGACAATACAGTAACATAATTTTCAACTTTGTTTCCGGAATGCCATATATAACAACTTCCTGATCTCTTCTTTTTCTATTTTGAGCTTCCCTTTGCATTCGCGACAAAGAGGTTCTTTTTCGCTCTCTTCTGGGAAAAAGAGCTACGAACTCTCCCAAATTTTGCCAAAACAACCCTAAGGTGTTATTCGGTGTATTATAATAAAAAGTTATTAATGATTCTACATCCTCATATCCCAAAATATAATTTTCTTTTACTTCCTGTCGTTCACATATTTTTATATAATCACGTTTCTTATATTCTGCCTCAATTTTATTATATATGTAATCAGTCTTAAACACTTCCTCTGTGCAATCCAAGTAAAATACTTTTATCGGAATACCGAGCTCTTTTTCATATTCCCGAATCATTTTCAGTGCTCTTTCGGTAATATGTAATGTCAGAAAATAGACTTGTGAATTTTTCACTTCACCATTTGTCTGCAACATCTTATTTACTGTCTTGATAAAGCTCTTTCCTGTTCCTGAATAATCATCAACAATTACCAGCTCTTTCGGAATCTGGCCAGCCTCTAACAACCCAAGTATATTGTTTTCTGCATTAGAAATATTATTCTTCAGCCAAAAAGTTGTAAACAAAATATCCGAAAACGCAATTCCCTGTTCTTTAATTATTTTAGTAAATACAAACAACTTCATTTATATCTCCGGTAAATTCCTTTTCAAATAAATTATATAATTCTACAACTTTTTTTGCAATCTGTTCTTCACTATAATAATAGAATTCAGATAGCAATTCTAATAAAAAGGAATGTTCACATGTTGGAAACGCTTTTAGCCACGCATCAATTCTTTCAGCAAATTCTTCTCTGACTCTCATACCTCCCCAGCTGGCTGTTATATTTTCGTACTTCGGATGTTTTCTTCCATTTCCCATAAATAGAATTTCTCCTTAAAAGGTATATAAAACTTCAGGAAACTCTGCTAGTTTCCCATAATTAGGAATTCATTATTGTGCCTCTTCCCAATAACTACTCGTTAAAATAGTATTTGACATTTTCCTCAAATGTTCTTGTAAAAACTGATAAATCCAACTTATATCTAAACATCATTCTTTTAAGATATATAAATTTCTGTGTAATTTCTTCATTGTCCAAAATCGGACACGGAAGCAATTCTTTTTCCTCTACTGAAATTTTATTTTTTTGATAATATTCTTTTTGACTTTCTAATCCACTCCAAATACAAAAATAATTCATCAGTTCTCCTAGCCACATATATTTTTTACAAATATGTAACTCTTCAGCGAATTTTTTTATCTCTGTATTTATATTTTGAATAAGCGGAGCAAAATCGGGACACAAGAAAAAGGGATTTATACACCAATAATCATCCTGACACTGTATTAATAACTGTGCCACCTGATACAAATCACTTGCTTCATCATGTATTTTCTCAACAACTTTGGAACTTAAAATAATTCGAGGATAAATTGCCCTTTTTTCTTCTAATTCGACAGCCTCTACTAATCCCTCACTTACCATACAGATATGCGCATCAGACACATCGCTATAATACTTTCCATATCCTATTCCACCACGGAACCAAAAACCTGCTTCCATAAGTAAAGCCATCACCGCTGCTACACGCTCTAGCAATTTTGACCAATCTATAGAATATAGAATAATTGAGTCAGAAAAAATAATCTCTTCTACTTCTGTTGAATTATTTTCCTGATTTAATGATTCACTTACTGCTTCCCATATTTTTTTATTGTATTCAGTAAAACCATGATAGCTTCTAATATAATCTTTATAGTAATTTACTGCATCTTCAAAGTTTTTCGTTTTCTCTTTAAAACCAAGTATATCAATAAAAGCACAAAATCTCTTTTCAAATTCCATCTAACTTTCCCCGTAATACTGCAAAATTATTTTATACAATAGACACGCCTAATACTCCCAAATCTCATATCCCTGCCGTCTTGCTGACTCATACACCGGCAACATATTCTTCTCCAGAATATTATAAAATTCTTCCTCTGTATTCCCCTTCCGGTACAGTTCCTGCCCAGCCCAGATAGAATGCAGATTATCTCCATAACAGACTTCAAATCTTTTATGTATATTTGCATTTTCATGAATCATCCCATACAAGATATACTGATTATAAGCAAAATCTTTAAAGAAAGGATTCCATTTCGGAAGGCGATTACTCTTTGAAGAATTCAAAGAAGATTCCATCGGCATGAGATTCCATAGCTCATCGTTCATTACAAATGACCATGGAATAAAATGATCCACATCGTACTGCTTTGGAACAATTTCACGTCCAGTAAACACATCTCGAATCTCTCGTACTTCCAGAACACCCTCCCACAATTTTCGAACATTGGATAGCTTACGCATTTTGTCATTCATAGGAACCAGTTTATAAATAAGTCCTGGAACTTCCGGATTATTATTTTGCAGCCATTTGACTTTTTCATATTGAATCCATCCAAGAATATTTACCGTATTATCCTGAATCATTTTAATCCAATCCTGATGAAAACGAACCTCTTTCTTTAACTTGCTACTCTCACCTAAAACGTATGGAAGTGGTGTTATATTATCATTAATTTCTTTAATATACGTCGTCATACGGCGAATGCTATTCCACTCAGTCTTTTCTTTACTGCGTGCAAAAAATCCTGCCAGAGCTCTGTACGGAACCATATTTGTAAGCTGTTCTTTAAACCTTTTCAGCTCTGAATTATATTCACCTATAGCATTTTTAATTTCTATTTTCGAAGCATTCGCCGGAAGTGTACTGAGTTCTGTCAATTGCAGAATTGCTCGTTCCAACCCATCACGTACCATTCCATCTGCCTGTAATCCACTAAGATGGATGTGAAATTCCCGCACAGAATACCAAGCATTTGCAATCATTTCGTCGATAATCGCATCAAATGTTGTTTCTGTAATACCTTCAGAAATCAGATTTACGATTGCTTCCAACCAATAAAATTTATAACAAAAGGACGGATCTTTCAACATCTGTGAAAAGCCCTGTATATCAAGTTCGTTGTAATATTGAACTTTAATATTTAACACATTTTCCTGCGTAGGATAATATTGAGCCATCTTTCGTCCCCTCTTCCATCTCTGACATCACCGGTTATCCACATTTTCTGTATGCACAATTCCTGAATATTTTTCACAAATTCACAAAAACTTTTTTCTGTGAAATCAGAAAAAAATCGCCCGTTTTGTTCGCCTTCAAAATTCCCATATTTAAAAGATATATAAATAACTCCATCTACTTTTACTGCGTTACACATCTTCTGTAAAATATCCGCCAACTCTATTTTCGGCACATGCAAAATAGAGGCACACGCCCAGATTCCATCATACTTTTCCTTTTCCTGCAGTTCCTGAAATAGCATCTGTCGAACTTCTATTCCCGTAAATTCACTCGCAATCCTGCACAGCTCCATAGATCCGTCTACTGCATCTACTTGATATCCATGTTCGAGAAAATATTTCGTATCCCTCCCCGAACCACAACCAAAATCAAGGATATATGATTCTGTCCTAAGTAAATTCAAAAATTCACACTGCACTTGCGAAAAATCTACAGAACACGTACTTTCAACGAATTTTTCTGCATTTGTGTTATAATACTCCAAAGTTTTATCGCTCATTTATTATTGTCCAACTTACAATCTTTCCCTGACTTTCTCAATCAAGGTAACATCCGCCGGCAGCCATTTCACATCATCAATAGACTTCTTATTCAGCCATCGCGCTGCCTCATGTTCCTTCAGCACAAGATCACCTTTTACAATTTCGCACCAAAAGCAATCCATAGAAAGATGAAAAGCCGGATAATCATACTCTATTGTATCGATTAATTCCCCTACTGAAATTTCTGTATCCAGTTCCTCTCTAATTTCTCTTTTTAATGCATCTTGTGGAGTTTCCCCTTCTTCAATTTTGCCACCTGGAAATTCCCAGCCATCTTTAAATTCGCCATATCCCCTCTGTGTTGCAAAAATAATTGGTTCTCCATTTTCATTTACCGCCTTTATTACGGCAGCCACTACTCGTACTGTTTTCATCTTTATGCCTCACTCACTATATATTCGTAGATGTCTTCTCTTACCGGTACATCCAGCTTGTAATTAATCTCAAAAGCATCGTCTCCAGTCTTTTCCATTTTAATCGGAATCGGTTCACCTTGAGCAAATACTTCTCCCAGAAAATAAAATTCCTTTGCCTCTTTATCGTCCTTATTCTTTCTTACGAATAATAGAATCTTATTTTCTTTATCTGATTCTGTTCTTTTGAAAAAATGATCCGCATCACTGGAATTTACCTTTCTTGGATGCTTTGATAACGCAATCAAATTCTCCCTCGTTACAAATCTATCTTCATATGCTATTGCGTCTTCTGCTTTATCATAATTGATAAACACCGGCAATGTTTTCGTCGTAGCATCATAAAAATATCCACCAATGTTCTGCGCATTCATATTCCGCTTCCAATTAAGCAATCGACATACATCTTCATATGTATATTTCTGATACAGCTGAAAATCTGTATCTTTGTAAGAATCCGAGTAATTCTCCTGATAGTTTTCAATGCCATATTGAATCAATTCATCCACCATCTTCAAAAATTCCAAATTCTCATTCAGCATTTTTTCAAACTTGTCTTCCAATACATATCCTTCTGAAGATTTTTTAATCAGAACGCAATCCTTATACTTTTTCCGCTCTTCTTCCTTTGGAAATTCATTAGTAAGATTCCTTACTACCGATTCCTCTGTTTGTAAATTCAATTTTTTATGATATGTCATTTCAAGAGTTTTTTCATAATATGTAAAAACTCTTCTACGCTGTTGCAAAAGTTGCTGCAACAATGCTAATTCATAAATACGCTTCATGTTCGTTACTTTTTTTGAAAGAAATTCAATAATACTTGCTTCTTCAGGAGTCAATCTTACTTTATATTCGTCTGAATAATATTTGACCAAAAATGCATAATACGAATCAAATTTCACAAAATATTTATTCACATCAATTGAACCATATTTACGAAAATCTAATATTGATGGTATCCGCCCCAGTCGATATTTTAACTGTTCAAATGACTCTCTTAGTAGCTTCACATCATTCATTCTTGCACTGTCAATTGATTGAAAAATCCTCTTTCTTGAAATCTCATCAAAATGAATCGTTGATGCACCCGGAATAATCCTGGTTCCTTCTGAAACATATCTTCTAATAGAATCTTTGTTATAACTTCGGTCCCCAGACAGCGCTATCGGAATCATATAGTTATTCGTATAATTTCCAATAAAATCAATAATAACTACATACTCTTTCCCTTCTGCTTTACGCAATCCACGCCCCAATTGCTGGACAAAAACAATTGGTGACTCTGTCGGTCTTAACATCAATACCTGATTAATTTCAGGAATATCAACACCTTCATTAAAAATATCTATTGTAAAAATGTAATCCAGAAATGGCATTTCATCTGTATGTTTTTCTACATGATCGCGAATATCTTTTTCATGTTTTTCTATCTCATCTATGGAGACTTCCCTCGTCAGAAGATTAATTGCTTTTTCTCTCTCTTTCTCCGAATTTGCTCCAGTCAACACCGTTGTATAATAACCATATTCATTAAACTTTGTAGAAAGTTCCTGTGCTTCTTTCTTACCACTACAAAAGATCAAACCTTTTACTCTTTCACCACTATATCCAAAATAATTTGTCTGTTCCAGAATATATCGAACTCTTGTATCTGAAACTAAGTAAGAAAAGTTTCTTAAATCCGTCTTATCATCCACAGTCTCACCGTCAATTTCTATATCAGTGATGCCAAAATAATGAAATGGACAAAGCAGGTCTTCTTTCAACGCATGCTGTAAACGAATTTCATAGGCAATATTATGATCAAATAAATTAAATATATCAAATCCGTCCGTTCTTTCCGGGCTGGCTGTCATACCAAGCCAGAAATCTGGATGAAAATAATTCATAATTTTCTGATAACTTTCTGACCCAGCACGATGAACTTCATCAATACAAATCCAGTCAAATTCATCGACTTTATATCTTTCCAAAGTTTCTGCTTTCGCCATCATAGACATCGTTGCAAATAATATATCTGCATCATATTCTTTTGAATTTCCCGACAACAAAGCCAATTTCTTCGTACTTCCAAACACCTTTTTATAGCTCTTCAATGCCTGTCTTGCAATCAGTTCACGATGCACAATGAATAGAGCTTTCTTCGGCTTTTCGTTTCGCATGGCAAACGCGGATGCATAAGTTTTTCCTGTACCAGTGGCACTAATCAATAACGCCTTCTTTGCTCCACGCTCAATCAAATCATGCACACTGCAGATAAATTCTTCCTGCATTTTATTCGGCTTTAGTTTATATGCATCATAATCTATAATATCTTCCTGTAAAGCAATTTTTTGTTGCTCACGAACTAACCTGTCAATCTGTTTTTTGCACTTATATTCTTTCCTGTATACTTCACTAAATTCTTCATAAGTATAGGAAGCTTCATCTGACCAAAGCATTTCAAACTCTTTTACGATTGACTGTGCCATCTCCCCCTGTCCTGTACTTACAAGCTGTGTATTCCACTCCATATTCGTTGACAAAGCAGTCTGTGTCATATTAGAACTACCTATAATAATTCTATAGATTCCACTTTCTCTAAACAAATAGCCCTTTGTGTGAAATCCTACGCCAGCTTCATCGACATGATACATTTTTAACTCTACATTATTTAGTGCAGCAAGCCTGTCCAACGCATACGGATCACTAAAATGTAAATAATCCGTAGTCAATATCCGCCCCTTGATGCCTCCTCTTTCTAGTTCCTTAAGAGTTTCCGACAGCTCAACAAAACCACTTCTACTAATGAAGGCTACACTAATTGAAAATTCATCGCAATGCATCAACTGATTTTCAATATGTGTCAGAACCTTAATTCCTCGTTTATGGTCGTTGGTAATGAACTGCGGTCTGTACGCAAGATTGGAATCTATATCACTGTCCACTAAAGCAGTCTGTAACCCATTATTAATTTCACTAATAACGTTTCTCTCCAAAACGTATCCTCCCAGTTATTATCTTTTCTATTAATTCATCATGTGATCTCCTGAACAAACTCTTTGATATCTGATACTACATTATGTTTTATCAAAACTCCTGTCATAATTCCAAATTGATCTGTTCTCAAAATTTCTTTAAGTTCATCACTTATTGAAGCATTCACTGACTTGATGTTTTCGTTTCTATTGGGGCTCATATTATTGATGACATCACACATATTTTGAATTTCTGGATATTCTTCTCTTAATCTTCTATTCAATGCTATGCCTTCTTTTATATTTTTCTGAACATATAGCGATATGTTTATATTTACTTCCAAACAACTAATTATTCTATTTATTTCTTTCAGATCATTCCCCGCCTTAATATCATCTACAGTTCCCTTTAAATCCACAATTCTAAGAGCTTCATTAATTAGATATTCATAAAATATAATCATGCCGTCACCTCCATTCACCCCAAATGCCTCCATAACAACTACTTAATTTTGAAATTATTTCATCTTTTCTTCAAAATAAGAAACTAAATGACATAGTCTGTGTATTACTTTCATTGTTGATCTAACTGCCTTACCAGTAGACCTTCTAAAAATCATATCTGATCTCCTATATCAATTTTATTTATTAAAATAATTATATCATTTAACTATCAGCATCACAATTACAGTTTTTGCGCTATTCTTTCTGTTTAACAAATGAAAAAAGACACCGACCGCAGTCAATGCCCTTTCCCCTCTCACTTTATGCTCTTTTCGTTGCTTCCTTGTAACCTTTTTCTATACTTTTACACGCTCAGGATATGTACGAAGACTAACTCATCTCCTTCATAAAATTACTTTTCAACCTCTCAAAATCTGCGTACCATCTTTCCCCTAAATTGGCATTTAACAAAAGAATCATTTCTTCCATATCAAAAATCTGTATTCTTGTATCCATTTCTTTTAATGCTTTTGTAGCGTAACCCGATGTAAAAATAACTGCTCGGGTTGCTTCTTCACTTAGCATGGTATATCCTAACGCACGCACTGTTTCTTTCTTTAACTCACAAGTTTTGTACAACTTGCATTCTACAAAAACTTTCTCTTTTCTTTCATTCTCATTAATTTCTGCAATGATATCTTTTCCACCGTCTCTCGTTGCCTTCGTCAAATTCACTTTATATCCTAACGCTTCATATAATATGGCAATTAAAATTTCAAACTCTCTCGAAGTTAATGAAAAAATATATGCATTTTTATCAGAAGCACTCTTTATATATTTTTCCTCGATAATATCCATCGCATCCGAAATGCCATATATTCGATCATCTGGCATATATATACACTCGGCATCAAAATACATACCTAAAGCTTTTAATGCTTTCATTGGATTAATATTTAATAACGGAAGCACCCAGGTTAATCCTTCCCAAGCTTCTTGTTTATTTTTTATACGATAAATCCGTTCATTATATTTCAATTGATTCATACATAACTCATATGTTTGTAAATTTTTTTCTTTATTTACTTTGTCCTGTACATATTCTTTGTAGAATTCATATGTGTCAACTGTATCTACTCCTAAAGTATATGGCTGAAGCAGTATTCTCAATAACTCTTTAATTTCCATATCACTTTTCTGCTCAATATCTTTCATCCACTCTCTAAAGGGAACAAAAAACTGTGGATAAACAAACTCTTCATTACGCTTTCTCAATTCAATCCACTCTTCAAGTGAATTGTAATTGTCGGTATATATTTCAGGTCTTTCCATTTTTCACCTCACACCTGACTTTGTCATTTTTCTTAGTCGCAGTTTTGCTCCCCATAGTCGCAACCTCACCGCCTTTAGTCGCAACTTGACTTTCATTATCCTACCCCAAAATCGTATGAGTGCTACTCATCCAGTAGCCCCTCCCAAACCCATCTCCTTCTGCAAACTCTGGTTCTTTTCCTGAATAGAATTTATTGTATTTGAACAGATTTCGCACACCTGAGCCAATCTACTCCACGTATCCAATATTTCTGATAGATGCTTCATAAACATATTTCACAATTTATTATATTTCTCTTTCTTCCCTTTCGCCTTGCTCACGGGATATTTCTCATTATTGACCTTAATCTTCTCCTGCACAATCTCATCGATATCCAGTCCACAGGCATCTGCCATGAGGACGCAGTAATTTAATACATCTGCGAGTTCTTCTTTGATTTTTTCCTGTTTTCCCTCATTGGAAACATCTGTACCGCTCCACTGGAATACTTCAAGAAGTTCTGCTGCCTCCAGGGAAATGGAGATTGCTAGGTCTTTAGGATTGTGGAATTGTTTCCAGTCACGGTCATCTCGGAATTTCAAAATCTGTTTTATTGTTTCTTCTGTCATTTTTCTTACTCCTGTTCCGCTGCTTTTTTTAATGCTTCTCTTAACTGGTCATCGCATGCATATATGTACAAGCCATTTACTCCACGTGTCATAAGGACACGAATCTCATGCTTCAGTAATTCTTTTGCAAAGTTCTGCTTTGTACCATCTTCCATGGTTCTGTTCTTGGTTACTTTTCCATTACTGGTTTCACTTGGATCATAAACAATTTTGCCATTTCGGTATTTTACAGATTTTCCAAGAATCACTCCTGCATAGTTGAGATCAAATCCCTGAATTGTATAAGTTGAACCAACTTCGGCAATTGTGTGTGCCTGCTCTGCCCATGCCTGTTCTTTTATCTTCTTTTTCTCATCTTTATTAAGATTTTGTTCCAATTCATAATTCCATGGCTTATGCCATCTCTGATTTTCAATCCACACATCTACTTCCCAGTATTTTTTTGATGTATCCTCCGGCTTTTTGCCTTTCTTATAATCCCAGTCATAATTGGCAATAACACGCGACAATCGACTCTTCTCGCTGCTTGCTTTCTTTTTTATTTCCAGGTCTAACGCTTCTGGCGAATCGAATATTTTTATTTCATAATCATGATGTGGGATTTTGTTTATAATCTGTTTCTTCGTAAAGGCATCAATCCATGCAAGTGTCTCATTATCCGCCTGCATGCGTAGCTGCTTTGTCAGCGTAATATAATTCTGCTGCTCGATTGCTTTATTACGGTATCTGTCAATCATCTGTTTTTCCCAGTACTGGTCCATTCTGAGTATCTGATTCTCATCAAATACAATGACAACTACTTTTGCTCTTTTTATGATATCATCCAACTGATTTTTTCCGCTGTATCCCTGATTTCCCTGGGTAAAAAGCAAATGTGCCTCATCAATAAAAACGACATCTACAGAATCCAGATCCTTATGCCTGTTCAAAAAAGTGGAAGCCTTACTTACTACTTCACCATATTTTTCTGTAATCCCCAGCTTCTTTGCAATGTCAGAATACACTTTTACCTGTTCATCATGATTGACTACCATGCAGCATTTGAATTCTGCATTGTCTTTTTCTTCTTCCTGACAGTACAATTCATAAAAAATGTTGCTGTTCAGAACCGTTTTTCCAGTTCCTGCTTCACCATCTATAAATATGATCTGCTTTTCATGCTTTTGTCTGGCAAGATCAATGCATTCCAAAATCTGGATTTTGGCATTCTCCTGCTCATCCGTTAATTTGTGCAACGGAGATGCTTTATAAATCGCAGAATCTTTCACGATATTTTCATCCGGAAAAAGTTCTTCATCTGACTCATGTAATTCCGTCCATATTTTTCGAAATATTTCTTCAAATTCTGCAGATGGATAATAATGTTTCTGAGGATTTCCTCTTCCATTGTGAACCTGGTGCACTTTATCCACACTCATAAGATAATGCATAAGACGATTTTCGACATCCAATGTCAGGGACTTATTGAAATGCTCATGGCCGATGATATATAGTGAAGCATCTGTTTTCATCATTCTATATTGCCATGTCTCATGCTTGATTCTACTTTGATAATGCTGTCTCGTACGCGCAAAGATATTGTTGGATTCACCGACATATACATCATACTTATTCGTTTCCGGCCAGTTGTGGATATATACCGTCGGAAAGTTCATGATAATGTCTTTGGTATCTTCTGCTTCATTTGTTTTGATTTCTTTCTCAAATTCAGCCAGTGCAGTTTCATTGTCTTTTATCTTTCTAATGATTGGTTTTGTGATGTTCATGCTCATTATCGTTTTTTATAACCCATCTTCCCTTACGGTTGTTACCTTCTCGTACTATAATAAGATTCTTTAGATTTGGTTTCAAAAGTTTCTCTGGGTTAATTATATCATTTAACCACTCACACCTCAATTACCGTTTTGTTGTTTATATTGTCAAAAAAAGGCACCGACCTCCGTCAGTGCCTTTCTCATCTTTATGCTCTTTCCATTGCTTCTTTGTAATCTTTTGTATCTGTGAAGATCTCGTTCTTCCACGGGTTCTTTTTCTGTACTTTTGCGCGTTTCAGGATGTATGCGAAGACGAATACATTCACTGCAAATGACAGTACGGAAATGATTCCCTGTGCGGTCGGTTCTGCGATAGTCGGCATACTGCTTCCCATTGCTGCTGCGATGCCGCCCTGTCCGTATACGGAAGTGACTGTTGTGAAACGGCTCGCATCCTGGAACAGCGGGAATACCTGTGCGAACATGCACCAGAGAGCCAGTGTGTTTGCACGGTTCTGAATCCAACCGCCTTTATTCCAGAGTGCTGCTGCAAAGGTAGGTGCAAGCAGAAGTGCCAGTCCGCAGTACCAGGAATGTGTCGGCAGGTTCAGATATGTATATTGGAAATTCCAGATATCATATGCAAGGACATATACCCAGATCATGTCCGGCCAAAGCATATCTTTTTTGTCTTTTGAGGAATAGATTCCCCACCATCCTGTCATACAGAAAATATTTAAAATTCCGGCAAGTCCGTTTAATACGTTCCACCAACCTCCATAAAGCCATACACCTTCGGAGGAAAGCCACCAACCGCCAGCAAGCGAACCGGCACGGACTGCTGATTCAAAGTCTGATGCTACTGCGATCAGGATATTGATTGCAACAATGATAAACGGAAAAGCTTTAAATCCATGAGATTTTCCAAGCTTTCCCCAGTGGTACTTCAGTATCATAAATCCGATACATCCTGCTGTTGCTGCATACAGCTTTGCATAATGGAACCAGCTGTTCATGTGCACATATGTATCATTATTCAGTGCCCAGTCGGCTCCCATTGCTGCGCCAACATAGATAGCGATAAAGTACACGCTAAGTGCTGCTGGAAGGATCAGGAAACAGGCAATACCGCCCGCTTTGGATCTTCTTGCGATTTCATTCATTACGACAAGTCCGGCAAATACCAGCAGCCATCCAAGAAGCTGCCATCCGGCTGTCTCTCCGTAGATTTGAAAAAACATACTCTTTACTCTCCCTCTTTTGTTTATTCTACTTCTATTTCCTTAATGTTGAACTCATTTCCCTGCAATAAATAGGTATGCTCACTTCCGCAATGTGGACAGGTTTTTCCATGTTTTACCGTTGGATATGTCTGCTTGCAGTCTTCACAATACGTGAGTGCAGGTAATGTTTCCACCACTAATTCAGATTCATCGAACAGAGGCCGCTTTTTTGCAGCCCATGTCCAGCAATTCTGTAAATAGGACTCGATCACTGTCGAGACCTCTCCCAGTTCAAGTGTGACTTTTCGTACATGTGTCACTTTATTTTCAGCGGCCACCTTTTCCAGATGATCCATGATATGAAAAGTTACTCCAAGCTCGTGCATATTTTTGCTCCTTTATCTGAGAGCTGCTGCACAGCTCCTATTTTTTCTTTTTGAATTTCACTTTGATTGACTGTTTCACCATGTTTGGAAGAATGTATTTCAGCTTATCTTCCGAAGCACGCATAATGGAAGCTCCTGGAATCTCTCTGTGCAGGTGGATTGCATCAAACATACATTTCGTTGTACAGACACCACATCCGATGCATTTATTCGGGTCGACAACAGATGCTCCGCAGGACAGACAGCGGGAGGTTTCTTTTTTCACCTGTTCTTCTGTCAGGCTCTGTGACAGATCACGGAAGGTTTTTGCCTGTTCTTTTATATCTGCTTTTGGCGGAATCTGACGACTGGATGAGTCGTAAGTTTCCACTTTAATGTTTTCTTTGTCCAGTTCGATGAAATCACGGCGGTTACGTCCAATCGTCAGTGTACAATGTTCATGCACATATCGATGCAGGGAAACCGCCCCTTCGCGTCCGGCCGCAATCGCATCAATGGCAAATTTTGGACCTGTATAAACGTCACCACCTACGAAGATATCCGGTTCGGAAGTCTGGTAAGTCAGTTTATTAGCAAGTGCGCCACCGTTCGGGCGGAGTTCTACATGAAGATTATCCAGCATATGGCCCCAGTCGATTGCCTGGCCTACTGAGAAAATGACATGGCGGCACGGCACAGTTACTGTATCGTTCTCATCATATTCCGGTGAAAATCTGCCCTGTGCATCAAATACGCGGGTACATTTTTTGAAAACAACACCGCTTACATGACCGTCTTCTTCCAGAACTTCTTTTGGTCCCCAGCCACAATTCAGCTCGATTCCTTCTTCGAGTGCTTCTTCGATTTCCTCGTTGCTTGCCGGCATTTTTTCTCTTGCTTCCAGACAGAACATGGAAATCTTCGCATCGGTACATCTGCTGCTGATTCTTGCTGCGTCAATTGCCACGTTTCCACCGCCTACTACAACCACATCACCTTCCAGTGCAAAGCTCTCTTTTGCACCGGCTTTTCTTAAGAAATCTACCGCAGTATATGCACCTTCAGCATTTTCTCCACTGATTCCCGGTTTTCTTCCCCTCTGACATCCAATTGCAGCATAAAATCCCTTATATCCCTGCTCTCTCAGGTCTTCGATCGTAACGTCTTTTCCAATTTCCACACCACAGCGGATCTCCACGCCCAGCTGGCGGATCACATCAATTTCTGCAGCCAGGAGATTTTTTTCCAGTTTGTAAGACGGGATTCCATAACGCAGCATACCGCCCGGTTCTGCATTTTTTTCAAAAATCGTCGGTTTGTATCCGGTCAGTGCAAGGAAATATGCACAGGATAATCCTGCCGGGCCGGCTCCGATGATCGCTATTTTTTCTTCAAATCCACCTTTCAAGGATGGAATTGTTTTCTTTGGAATGAAACGTGTTTCTGCATTCAAATCACGTTCTGCAATAAAACGTTTTACTTCATCGATTGCAACAGCTTCGTCGATTGTGCCTCTTGTGCAGGCATCTTCGCAGCGACGGTTACATACATGCCCACAGACTGCCGGAAGTGGATTATCTTTCTTGATCAGTGCAAGTGCATCCTCATAGCGGCCTTCTTTTGCAAGCTGCAGATATCCCTGTATTCCGATATGAGCCGGACAGGCTGTTTTACACGGTGCTGTACCGGTATCATAGCAGTTGATACGATTGACATCACGGTAATTATGTGTCCACATATGTTCGCCCCATGGCTGGTCACCAGGAAGCGGCATCCGCGGATATGTAATCTCGCATCCTTCTTTATCGCAGAGTTTCTGTCCCAGTTTCACCGCTCCTGCCGGACAGGCTTCCACACATTTTCCACATGCAACGCAGTTCTGTTTCTCAACTTTTGCGATGTATGCAGAACGCGACATATTTGGTGTATTAAAAAGCTGTGATGTACGAAGTGCATAGCAGACATTTACATTGCAGTTACAGATAGCAAAAATCTTGTTTTTTCCGTCAATGTTTGTAATCTGATGTACAAAACCATTTTCTTCTGCCTGTCTGAAAATATCCAGTGCCTCTTCTTTGGAAATATATCGTCCGTCTTTCTGTGTCTCTACAACATAATCTGCCATATCACCAACTGCAACGCACCATCCTTCCGGATCATCGGCGCAGCCTTCGTCATGTGTCAGTCGGGAACGACGGCAGGAACAAGGGCTTGCTGCATATTTTCCCTCATATTTACTAAGCCAGTAGGAAATATGTTCCAGATCAACAGATTCATTTTCCATCTCGATTGCTTTTTCAACAGGGATGACATGCATGCCGATTCCGGCACCGCCCTCCGGTACAAATGGAGTAATTTTCTCCAGTGGCAAACGGGACATATGTTCAAAAAATGTACCCATTTCCGGGTTGGATTCCAGTATTTTTGCGTTCATATTAAAGAATTCCGCACATCCCGGTACATACATCGGCAGGACATACTGCTTCTCATGTGCCGCATTTTCCCAGTTGTATTCGAGAAGTCCTTTGCGTGACATTTCTTCCAGAAGTGCCTCACATTTTTTCTTTTCCAGCCCTGAAATTTTCACGATCTCCGACAGTGTTTTTGGCTTTCTTACCCCAAGCTTCAATGCCAGGAGTGCTTCCTCATCAGTAAGCACTCCGGCCAGTCCCCAATACTCCGGATCATTTCTGGTGATCTTTTTAAGACCCAGCTTCTGCGGAATACGGTCTGTGATCTTTTTGCCCAGTTTCGCAATTGGCTCGCGAAATGGTTTACCCGGATCCGGTGTAAATTCCGGGTACACATAATCCGGATAAAGCTCCTTATCGAGTTCTTTTTTCATCTCTCTTTCCTTTCCCTTCTCTCTTCTGTTTTGTTATGATTTCCAGTCAGTAACCTGCTTTTTCAGCCATGTAGTCCATGCTTCTATGCCTTCTCCTGTCTTTGCACTGACCGGGAAAATCTCCGCTTTTGGATTTCTCTGGTGAATGTATTTTTTTACCAGTTCCATATCAAAATCAAAGTATGGAAGTACATCAATCTTATTGATCAGAACTGCATCACATACTTCAAACATTAATGGATATTTCAAAGGTTTGTCATGACCTTCCGGAACAGAAAGAATCATTACATTTTTTGATGCGCCTGTGTCAAACTCGGCCGGACAAACAAGATTTCCTACGTTTTCGAGAATCGCCAGATCTACATCTTCAATGCCCAGACCTTCGATCCCCTGCTCTGTCATTTTTGCATCCAGATGACACATGCCACCTGTATGCAGCTGAATTGCTTTTGCCCCGGTTTCGGCAATTGCAAGTGCATCCACATCTGAATCAATATCCGCCTCCATGACCCCGATACGAAGGTCATCTTTTAAAGCTGCTATCGTTCTTTTCAGAGTTGTCGTCTTTCCTGATCCAGGTGACGACATCAGATTCATCAGAAAGACACCTTTTTCTTTCAGTCTGATCCGAAGCTGATCTGCCTGTCTGTCATTGTCCGCAAACACGCTCTCTTTAATTTCCAGAATCCTTACTTTTCCCACCTGTTTTTATTCCTTTCATCAGTATTTCTACCATTTCTTTTTTTGCCTGTTCATAAGTCAGTTCATTTTGATACAGAATATCTGACTCCATAAAACAATATACAGTGCCTTTTACCATTGCCATTACTACCGGAATGGAAACTTCTCGAATCAAGCCCTCTTCCATGCCTTTTTCAAGATACTTTTCTGCCTGTTCCCATCCATTGTTTACTGACCTCATCAGATGTCGGTATGGCTTTGGATACTTTTCCGCAAGTTCGTAGATCCGACTCAGTCCAATGTTGTAATACCTTTCTGGCAGTGCACACAAAAGCTTCTCCAGTTTCTGCACTACATTCAGACTTACGTTCGCCTCCAGTTCTTCCTGCATACTGTTTAAATCTGCCGCATAACGATCTGACACAGCTACCAGAACTGCCTGTTTGCTTTCAAAGACTGTATAAATTGTCTTCTTGCTGATTCCAAGGTGCTTAGCCAGATCATTCATTGTAAATTTCAGGCCGTTCTGTTTAAATTCCTCAACCGTTGCATCAATAATTTTTTCCCGCATTCAATCCTCCATTTGGAAACCCGGAAACTCTTTTTGGTTTTTTGGTTTCCATCATTGTAACATTTTGACAAAAAAATGTCAATCTCAACAAATTTTTTATGTAATAGGAACATTACGAAGTAATTTCCTATTACATAAAAAAGACACCAACCGCAGTCAGTGTCTCTCTCATCTCAACTATTCTCTTTTCTCACACAAACATCTCATACAATCCCACCATTACCGGCATAGTCGCAATCGACAGCAATGTCGTTAGTACATACAATGAGCTCGCATATGCAGCATCTTTATCGTACAGCTGTGCCATGGATGTCACGGTCGCACAGGCAGGTGTTACGGATGCCAGATACACAGTCAGGAGTATCTGTTTGGAATCATTTATTCCTGCAAATGTGTTAATTACTTTCATTAAAATCAGTACAAATATTGGATAAATGATCAATCGCAGCACCGTAGAAACATAGTTTCTTTTCTTGGTAAATACCGTTCTGAGTGGTACTTCTGCGATGACCATTCCTGCAAGCAGCATGCCAATCGGACCAATCATATTGTTCATCATATTCATGACATCCTGTACACCTGAAGGCAGTTGAACTCTACAAATAAACAGCACTACTCCTACAATAATTGAAATAATGTTTACGTTCAGAAATACTTTTTTCCACTCTAATTTATCTTCTTCGCAGAGCATATTTTTGCAGTGTGTCCAGATTAGAATCAGCTGTACTGCAATATACGCGCTGGAATAAATAACATATTCCTGCCCAAGTAATTCCTGTACCAGAGGAATTACCAGAATCCCCGCATTTGAATAAATAACGGTTGCACGTTCAATCACATCCAGGTGCAGGATATTTTTTAAGATTGCTGTAAGCATCAAAAACAGGATATGTACCAGAACTGCTGCCACGCATGCCAGGAGCAGTCCCTTCTGTACATCCGGTGTATACTCTACCTGAAAAGCATTTAAAATCACGCATGGAATGACCAGATAAACCATGACCACAGAGATACTTTTGCTCTCCGATGACTTCATAAGTCCGGCTTTTACAACTGCATATCCCATAAGCATAATTGCAAAAAGCTTTGCGATTTCTTCCATTAATAATAAACTGATCTGCATATTTTGTACCTTCTTTTCTTGCTGTCTGTTATCAGTCTTTTGTTATTGATTTTCCCTCAAATACTTCCTCACCACTTCAAATCCGCCACTTGGTACACAGAACGTATCTCTGCAGTACTTGCATTCTTCGTAAGTCTTCTCGAGGTCAAACCATTCTACGGCTTCTACTTCTTCTTTCTGTAAAATCAGCTCCGTGATATCCACTGGCTGATCATAAATATACACAAATGCGAGTTCTTCATCGCGGAACATTTTTCCGTGGAATTCTTTCGCGAAGGAGATCGGGAAGGTTCCAGCAAAGTGGAGCTGTTCCGGTGTTGCATGAATCCCGAGTTCTTCTTCGAGTTCGCGGAGTGCAGATTCGAGCGGTTCATCACCTGCCTGGATATGTCCGGCTGAAGAAGTGTCGAACATTCCCGGGAAAGAGTCTTTATTCTTCGACCGTTTCTGTAACAACACCTGTATGCGTCCTTCTTTTTTGCGAAGAATCCATATATGTGCTGTCCGGTGTGGGATGCCCTCTGTATGTGCCTGTTCGCGGGTGACAGTCTCACCTGTCGGATTTCCGTCTTTATCTATCACATCAAATATTTCCATTTTTGTTATCCTCGTTTTTAAGTTCTTCTGGTTTCTTATACACTTCAAATTCTTTCCTATATTTCCAAACTGTATTTCTGGAGCTTCCTATCATTCGTTTACTTAACTCATTCCTTTGCTAATTCTCTACTCCGGCTTCTCATCCTCATTTTTCATCTGTGCTCGTGCTTTTCGTGCGATTCCCGAATTGCTGTTCATGATGCTGGCGCGGGTAATTTTGTCATTTCCAAACTTCTGGCGAATCGCATCCATTGTCGCATCGAGTTTCCTGTTTCGTTCCTTCTTTTCGTTATCTTCAAATAAAGACAGTTGTTCAAAACTTTCATCTGTCAGGTTCGTCAATGCAACTCCAATCAGTCGAAGCGGTTCCCCCTTCCAGGATTCTGTAAAAAGTTTTTTGGCTTTTTTGTATATCTCATCTGTTGTATCAGTTGCATTCGGAAGTGTTGTTTGATGAGATTTGTTTTTGAAATCCAACGTTCGAAATGTCACGGATACAGAAATGCACTTCTTTCCTTTTCGACGCATTCTGGTTGCCACAACATCGCACTGTTCAAGCAGTATCGGGAGTACCTGATCCACCGAAACAATATCATCATTAAAAGTCGTTTCCACACTAAATCCTTTTGCCTCTTCTGGCTGTGCTTTGACCGGAGAATCATCGATTCCGCAGGCATATCGATACAGCTGATGCCCCGCTTTCTTTCCCAGCAATACCTGTATTTCAGTCTCTCTTGCATGTGCCATATCCCCAATCGTATACATGCCGGCTTCTGTTAATTTCTTCTCAGATGCCTTGCCAAGAAACAATAGATCGCGTACTGGTAACGGCCACATTTTGACTGGTATTTCATTCGGAAACAAGGTATGTACTTTATCTGGCTTTTCAAAATCCGATGCCATTTTGGCCAACAGTTTATTCGTGGAAATTCCTACATTGACGGTAAATCCAAGCTCATTTTTGATCTTATCTTTGATCTCATGAGCTGTCTGAATCGGATCTGGATAAATCAGTGAAGTTCCTGTCATATCCAGAAAAACTTCATCAATAGAAAAAGATTCCATCACAGGCGCATACGATGCACAGATTTCTTTAAACGCCCTGGAACATTTGATATAAAGTTCAAAATCGCTTTTGACAATAACAAGCTCCGGACATTTTCGAATGGCCATTGCCATCGGTTCACCTGTCTGTATTCCATATTTTTTCGCCGGAATAGACTTTGCCACAACGATGCCAGTACGCTTTTTCGGATCACCGCCGATACATGCCGGAATATCTCTCAAATCCTGCAATCCCTGCTTTACTCTTCGTGCTGACTCCCATGAAAGGAACGCACTGTTCACATCTATATGAAAGATTAGTCGCTCCATATCTTCACTCTCATTTCCATTGCTTCATTTATGCCCACTTGCTCTTATTCTTTTTTCTGATATTTTGTCCGCAGCAGCCACTTCTGGTCAATCACTTTTACATCCTCTCCAAACCGGATGTGCAGTGTCACAGAGCCGACTGACTGTTCAATTTTTTCAATGCATCCATCTCCGAATTTCGGATGTTTTACCTGTTCTCCCACTTCATACTGTACGATGCTGGCCTGGCTGCTTTTGTGCTCCTGCTGCCGGCGATATGTATCACGGATTGCCACCGTTTTATCATGAATCGGACTTTTCAGTTTCTTCTCGTAGTCGTGTTTCATCAGTGCTTCCCCCGCCTTATAATACGGTGTCGGTGCAGCTCCGACCAATGAACAGCAATATTTCCAGGCACTTCCGTGAAGCCCCGGCTGCCATTGATATTCTCTCGGAATCGTGATGTGATGCTCCATATAATGGGCATATTCATGTTTGTACAGATCCATACGGTCTTCTTTACTGAGAGGATTTTTTACTCCGTATCCAACAAAAAGCAACGAAAAATGGAAATGTTCTTTTTCATGGTGACCGGCTCTTGTATAAGACCCCAGCGCATCTGTCTCAAATCCAAATGTAATTGGAATCTGCGCTCCGCGAAGATGATATTTTTTATCCAGTTCTCTGTATAATGCCCGAATCTGTGCCGTCAGAATCGTTGTTTCTTTCTGCAGCGATACATATAATTCTGTGTAATCTCTGTCCGCCATGAATCCTCCATTTATCTGCAAGTTTCCATCTCATCTTATATGATCTGAAATAACGTTCTTTACTGATTTTTAATCATATACCGAAAGCTCTCATCTGTAAACCTGTTTTCACGGCAAAAGCTTTCTCGCATCTGTTCCACCTGAAAATTCCGTAAAAAACAAGACAGAATAGATTTTCTCTACCCTGCCTTGTTTTCATATCATTTATTACTCTGTTCTCACATTATCCAATTTACTGCAGATACTGATTAGATTTCCAGATCACACTTACCAGTCGTGCAATACAAGCCTTCAGGTCTTCAATCTTAAGAGTTCCCTCAGCCAGCGCTTTACGCATATTATCATGATCGCCAAAGCATCCCGGCATAACCAGATCATTTCCTGCTCTCATACATCCGGATGCTGTACATTTCTCATCAATTTCTGTTGTTGTCCAGTCTGTCATGATCATGCCTTTAAAGCCCCACTCATTTCGGGCAGCATCTGTACAGAGATCATAGTTATTTGCTGCATGAACACCATTAATCAGATTGTAACTCGTCATGATGGACATCGGCTGAGATTCCTTCACTGCAATCTCAAAACCTTTCAGATAAAGTTCGCGGAGTGTCCTCTCTGATACCACACTGTCGGAACCCATACGATTATCTTCCTGGTTGTTACATGCAAAATGTTTGATGGTCGTGCCACATCCGTAATTGGACTGCACACCTTCTGTCATAGCTGCTGCAATCGTTCCTGCCACATACGGATCTTCGGAATAATATTCAAAGTTTCTTCCGCAAAGCGGATTTCTGTGAATGTTCATACCTGGAGCCAGCCAGAGTGTCACACCAAAATGTTCCATCTCCGTTCCAATCATCGCACCGACTTCACGGATCAGTTTCTCATCCCATGTCTGTGCCAGAAGAGTTCCTACCGGAATTGCTGTGCAGTACTGATAATATCTTTCTCCCGGAAGTTCTCTGGAATCATCGTAGAAAAGTCCACCCTCCAGGCTGAATTCGAACGGCATGGTAACAATGCTGCCTTCGTTTACATGATAGTATTTCATCAGACGAAGTCCCGCAGGTCCATCAGCAAGAACAATGCTTGCCAGCCCTTTGTCGATAGCACATCTGTGTGTCTCTCCTGCTGAACCAGGAACAGAGATTCCTGCCGCACCAAGGTTTCCGCCCTGTGCTTTTCCCGGATCTCCAGCTGCCAGATCGATCAGTTCTTCTTCAGACAGCGTATCAACAAAATCCATTGCCTCTTTTTCATATAATGCATTGTTTTTCTTGTACTCTACAACTTCTGTAGTAAAATCTTTCGCATACAGTTCCACAACTGTCAGATTTTCTTTCTGCGCCTGCTGCTCCGCTGCTCTTTCACGGGCTGTCGTGTTTCCTGCTTCCTGCACCATAAATAGCAACTGCACTTCCTGCTTTTAATGGGAGAACATGCTCTTCATTTTTCAGAAGAACAATGCCCTCTGCTGCGGCAAGGCGGGCAAGTTTACGGTGTTCGATTTCCCATGGCTGAATTTCCGGATTCGTTGTTCCGGAAAATGTTCTTTCTTTTAAAGTACGTGTCATGATTATTCCTCTCCGATAAAATCTGCAAATGTTTCTTTTATAAGTTCTTCATCGTCCGTGTCAGCATTCAGGATCAGTGGTTTACTTAAATCCAGGCTGAAGATTCCCATAATGGATTTTGCATCTACATAATATTTACCACTCTGCAGATCCATATCACAGTTAAATTTACTGCAAAGTTTATTGAATTTGTCTGTATCCTGCATGGATACGATCTTTACTGTTAATTTTACCATAATCTGACGTTCCTTTTCTAGTTAGTTAAAATATTTTCTCAGAAGATAGGTCGGTGTGCAGCTCCATGCATGACAGTAGCTGTTTACAATGCTGCTTCCATATGGAGACTCTGCCGGATTTTCCGGATTGTAAAGTTCCCAGAAAGTATCCGCACCGTGATTGATCATGCCGCCCCAGTAATATTTCATATAATCCATTGCCTGGTCTTTTTTGCCACACATCAGAAGTGCTTCTACATAATGATGGTTCATGTATGGAGAGACCATTCCTTTTTCCGGTTTCAGCTCATCCAGCTTATCGAGCATTGCACTGCCTTCTTCGACGCTGACTGCACCTGCAAGGATCAGCCATACCTGACTTGCATAGTTGATCTGTTTTTCTTCGCCACTTACAAACAGCCCTGTTTTTTCATCCAGAAGATATTTTCTGACTGCTGCAGTCTTTTCTTCTGCTTCTTTTTTAAGCTCTTCTGCTTTTTCTGTATCTCCGAGGATTTCTGCAATCTTCTGTACTTTTTTTGCACAGTAGATATAAACACCCTGCATAGCAGTCTGTTTGTTCAGTCCGTCAGTCCAGTCGATGAAGCCCCAGAATCCTTCACCATTTTTCATCAGATGTTTTTCATCAAACTGCTCTCCTGCGATCTCCATCTGACGGTAAGCGCATTTACTTAAATCTTCCAGGGTCTCTCTGTCTCCGGATGCTTCATAATAATCCAGAAGTGTTGCACCAAAGAACATGGAATAGTCCAGAAGAAAGGTATCATCTACGATGAATTTCGGCTCTGTAAACAGGCATGCACTTACCTGACCATTGTCTTTTGTCTGCCCTGCAAACAGATACAGACATCTTTTTACCAGATCCATGTTATGGAATGTTTCATAGTTTGCAAGTGCCTGAAGTCTTAAGTCTCCGAGCCACAGACGGCGGTCTCTCTTCGGTCCATCCTCAAATACGGACTGCATGCAGTTGTGCAGGGTACGAAGGCTGACCCTGTCCAGTTTACGGATTATTTCGTCATCACTCTCTACCGGTTTCACATCTTCCATGCGGACTGAAGAAACACTGGTGCAGTATACATCTTCCACTACCATCTGCCATTTCAGAGAGGTGTCGATTGCCTCGATCTCCATATAACGGAATGCGTATCTTCTTGGAAGTTTCAGTTCTGCCGGAAGGACATCGATATGGATAAATTCTTCCTGAATCCATCCACGGCTGATCCATCCGTCATAATCTTTTGAATCCTCGGTCATTTCTTTTGCGATCTCACCGAATTTCAGTCTGAAAAATGCCGGTGAATCCTGCGGACTTCCTACGGAGTTCAGCTTCAGGGTAACATAGCCTACCTGATGATCTCCAAAATCCAGGCATATCTTATCGCCTTTTGCCATATGATAAGCAGAGAGATTTTCAATATCATCTGCTTTCTGAACTTTCGGATAAATATCCTCTGTTTTCACGATGTCTACGATAGCAACCGGACGAACTACTGTTTTCAGAAGTTCCGGTACACATGCTTCTACTTTTTTTACAAAATCTTCATTGGTCACTCGAACCATATTAAGATCAATACTTACCTCTGCCATTATATGTTTACTCTCCTTCCATTAATACTAATTTATTTCTAGCATCACTTTACTTCTTTTTTATACTTCCTCCAATTGTTATTTTTTTTGTAAAACACTGACTTTTTTTTCGATTGATTCAATGTTATACTTAGAGCACTTAACAAATCTTCAGTCTCATAACTTAAAAAATTCCATTTCGTTTTGGAGAAAATCATGCAGCTTACTAGAGAAGACTTTCAAAAATTTTTATATACTTATAATGAAGACGAGCTATTTTATCGGACACTATATTTCGAAAAAAAGGAACATCCTGAGACTTTTCACAAATTTTGTCTCAATCTTGATTGTGATCTGATTTCCAGACGGCAATTATATGTTCCGGAATTACAAAAAGAAGGCTGGCATTCTTATTTTGAAGAAAAAGCCATGTTTTGTGATACAGCAGATAACATCATGTAATACAAGCATTACCGTTATACACCAGAATTCATTCATGAACATGAGTTTTTCGAAATTCTATGTATTTATGATGGCCAGGCTCATACCTCTATTCAGGGAATTGAGCATACTCTGCATAAAGGCGATGTCTGCATCATTCCGCCACATACAAAACACAGTATCGGTATTTTTGATGACAGTATCGCTTTTAATATCCTGATTCGTGGCAGTACATTTCAGTCCACTTTCTTTCAGTCTCTGACAGAAGACAGTGCTCTGGCTCATTTTTTTGCTCATGTTTTGTACCGCAAAACAGAGGGCAATTATCTTATCTTCCATACTGCAAACGATCCGCAAATACGTGAAATGTTAGAAAATCTCTATATAGAATATCTTGGCCATGAAAAGTACAGCTATACTTTTTTAAATTCCATGCTGATTCTGTTATGGGCGATGCTGCTTCGTTATCATGGAGGCAATATCGAGTCCATCCTAGCCAAAGATACTTCCGGTAATTCCATGACTGATATTCTCAATTATCTGAGCCAACATTATCAAACAGCTACACTCCGTGAAACTGCTTCTCATTTTGGCTACAGTAGTTCTCACTTCAGCACATTAATTAAGGAAGGAACAGGGCAGACATTTCTTCAGATCATCCGCAGTATTAAACTGGAGCAGGCATGTCGGGCACTTCGTGAAACTTCCTTAAGCAATATCGCAATCTGTGAGCTGGTTGGCTATGACAGTCCTGAACACTTTATGCGGACTTTTAAAAAAAACTATGGTATGACTCCTGGTGAATACCGAAAGAAATATCATGAACAGGAATCCTGATCATTTTGTTTCATAAGTACTTTACTTTCCAAAACAAGAGGCGTATCTTATAACAGGATGAGAAATTTTTGAGTTACTGGAGAGTTCTTTATGTGTGAAAATACGAAGAAAAAGGCCCGTTCCATTGAGATGGTAACGGGTTCTTTGTGGAAAAATATTTTTTTATTCAGCATTCCGCTGATGTGCTCACAGCTTCTGGAAGTTGTTTTTAACCTGAGTGATGTTGCCGTTGTCGGTCGGTTTGCGGATTACAAAGCACTCGGAGCAGTTGGCTCCACCACCCTACTGGTTACTTTATTTGTCGGATTTCTGATCGGAATGGGCAGCGGTGTAAATGTACGAACTGCCCATGCACTTGGTTCCGGAAATCTCCAGAATACAGAAGATACCATTCATTCAGCACTTATTCTGTGTGCATTGATGGGACTGCTGGTAGGCGCTGTCTGTTTCTTCTTTTCCGGTGGAATGCTGAAACTGCTACACACCAAAGATGATCTGATCGGACAGGCATCTCTTTATCTGAAGATTTATGCGATCGGACTTCCTGCCATGGGTGTGTATAACTTTGGTAACGGTGTCTTAAGTGCACGTGGGGATACAAAACGGCCACTTTATTATCTGGCTGCCGCAGGTGTACTGAACGTTATACTGAACCTGTTTTTCGTCATTGTATTACATATGGCTGCCGCAGGTGTTGCTACTGCCACTGCGATCGCACAGTATGTTTCTGCAATGCTCATCATGGTACATCTGCTCCGCCGAAAAGATGAATGTCATGTTTCACTGAAAAAAATCCGTTTTCACAAAAAAGCATGTATTGACATTCTGGTCATCGGTATTCCGGCCGGCATTCAAAATGCAATCTTCGCAATTGCAAACCTGTTCGTACAGAGCGGTGTCAATTCCTTTGATACCTACATGGTTTCCGGTAGTGCTGCTGCCACCAACGCAGACACAATTATTTACAATGTCATGTATGCATTTTACATTGCATGTTCCAGCTTCATGGGACAGAATTATGGCGCCGGAAACAAAAAACGAGTGCTCAAGAGCTACTTTATCAGTCTGTTTTATTCATTCACGATCGGATTGATCCTTGGACTGCTCCTCTTTATCTTCGGACATCAGTTCCTGTCTCTGTTTGCCACGGATGCAACAGTCATTGACGCCGGCATGCAGCGAATCAAAATCATGGCATTTTCGTACTGTTTTTCGTCTTTTATGGACTGCACGATCGCGGCTTCGCGCGGAATCGGAAAGACTATCATCCCGACGATCATTATCATCATGGGATCCTGCGTGTTCCGTATCGTATGGATCTACACCGTATTTGCCTGGATTCATACCATCCCAGCACTGTTTCTTCTGTATCTGTTCTCCTGGATCATCACATCCATCGCGGAGATTACTTACTTTATCATCATCTACAGGAAACTCTGATCCTGTAGATGATTTTTTATTTTATCAACAAATAAGTAAACTTATGTAGATAAAATTTCTTTTCTCCTCTGGTATCATGTTAAATTATTATCATTTTTAAAAATTTCATTGTTTTTTTATTGCTTTTATTGATGAATTATGTATAATTAACTCTATGAGAAGTTGGAACGTTCCACTTCTTAGATGTTAAAGAAGTCAGCATATAGATGGCTCTATTAAAGAAGAGAGGTAAATGTAAGATGGCAAAAATCGATTTAACTAAGTATGGCATCACAGGAACAACTGAAATTGTGTACAATCCTTCTTACGAAGTATTATTCGAGGAAGAGACCAAAGCAGGTCTTGAAGGATTTGAAGTAGGCCAGGAAACAGAACTTGGCGCTGTTAATGTTATGACAGGTATCTACACAGGACGTTCTCCTAAAGATAAATATATCGTTATGGATGAGAACTCCAAAGATACAGTATGGTGGACAACAGACGAATACAAAAACGATAACCATCCTGCAACTCAGGAAGCATGGAATGCAGTAAAAGAAATCGCTAAAAAAGAGCTCTCCAACAAGAGACTTTTCGTAGTAGATGCATTCTGCGGTGCTAACAAAGATACTCGTATGGCTATCCGTTTCATCGTTGAAGTTGCTTGGCAGGCACATTTCGTAACAAATATGTTCATCCAGCCAACAGCTGAAGAACTTGAAAACTTCGAGCCAGATTTCGTTGTATATAATGCTTCCAAAGCAAAAGTTGAAAACTACAAAGAACTTGGCCTGAATTCTGAAACAGCTGTAATGTTCAACATTACATCCAAAGAACAGGTTATCATCAATACATGGTACGGTGGAGAAATGAAAAAAGGTATGTTCTCTATGATGAACTACTTCCTTCCACTGAAAGGTATCGCAGCTATGCACTGCTCCGCCAACACAGACCTTAACGGTGAAAACACCGCTATCTTCTTCGGACTTTCCGGAACAGGTAAAACAACTCTTTCCACAGACCCGAAACGTCTCCTCATCGGTGATGACGAACACGGCTGGGATGACAACGGAGTATTCAACTTCGAAGGTGGATGCTACGCTAAGGTTATCAACCTTGACAAAGATTCTGAACCAGACATCTACAACGCAATCAAACGTAACGCTCTTCTTGAGAACGTAACTGTTGATAAAGATGGAAAAATCGACTTCGCTGATAAGAGCGTAACAGAAAACACTCGTGTTTCCTACCCGATCGATCATATCGAAAAAATCGTTCGCCCGATTTCTTCTGCACCGGCAGCTAAGAACGTAATCTTCCTGTCCGCAGATGCATTCGGTGTACTTCCGCCAGTATCTATCCTGACAGAAGCTCAGACACAGTACTACTTCCTGTCTGGATTTACAGCAAAACTTGCTGGTACAGAGCGTGGAATCACAGAACCTACACCTACATTCTCTGCTTGCTTTGGCCAGGCATTCCTGGAACTGCATCCAACAAAATATGCAGCAGAGCTTGTTAAGAAAATGGAAAAGAGCGGAGCAAAAGCTTACCTCGTTAATACAGGATGGAACGGAACTGGAAAACGTATCTCCATCAAAGATACTCGTGGAATCATTGATGCTATCCTGAACGGAGATATCAACAACGCTCCTACAAAGACAATTCCTTACTTCAACTTCGAAGTTCCTACAGAACTGAATGGTGTTGACACAGGAATCCTTGACCCACGTGACACATATGCAGACGCTGCTCAGTGGGAAGAAAAAGCTAAAGATCTTGCTGCAAGATTCATCAAGAACTTCGCTAAATACGAAGGAAATGCTGCTGGTAAAGCACTTGTATCTGCTGGACCGCAGGCTTAAATGCAAAATTAGAAGATGGATGTGGGAGAGTTTCTCCTGCATCCATTTTTTTGTGTATACGATGAGCCAAGTGCAGATTTGTGCTTGCA
>OICT01000164.1_pt1 | contig 38049 bp, 38 predicted proteins | sample 1581331 | NCBI WGS metagenome assembly OICT01 (sample SAMEA3882544, study PRJEB24775) | human gut metagenome | biome: human-associated habitat; feature: intestine environment; material: feces | place: Netherlands | collected 2009/2010 | reverse complement strand
TGCGGCAGGGCCTGTAAAAACACTTCTGCTTGCGCTGTGCCTGCGAGCTGTTTTGCCAACTTGCGCAGAGCCGGAACGCGCACGCCGATCACCGTTTCCGGCGGCACGGTGGGCATCAACGCACTGTGAAAGGTGCGGTATGCTTCATCCTGCAAGGCAAACAGCTGCGCACGAATGATCTCTGCTTCCGGCTCCATCCTCTCTCCCTCCGTTCTTTTCTATTGTAGCAGAGCCGTATGGAAAAGCAAGGCCGTTCCGGCATTCTTTTCCGGTGCTTTAAGGAACACACAAAAATTGGGCTGGACATTTGTGCCGGAACATGCTATAATATCGTTCGTAAATGCGGGCATCGTACATCGGCTAGTATATCAGCCTTCCAAGCTGAGGAGGTGGGTTCGATTCCCATTGCCCGCTCCATGCAGAAAAGGCGCTGATTCGTTCAGAATCGGCGCTTTTTATTTTGCCTGTAACCCACTTGACAATGGCAGCCTGATCCGCTATACTGAATATAGGATAAAACCACTATTTAATGGAGGCGGCGGCGTGCAGGAATACGAAATCGAATTTTATGACAAAGCCGATGGCTCCGAACCGGCGAAAGAGTTTATTCTGGCTCTGGATGCGAAAATGCGGGCCAAGGTCGTGCGCACGGTCGGGCTTCTCCGGGAAGAAGGGCCTTCACTGCGGGAGCCGTACTCCAAGCATCTGGAGGATGGCATTTTTGAGATCCGCACCAAGTTCGGCTCCGACATTACCCGTGTGCTGTACTTTTTTGTGATCGGCAGAAGGATCATCCTTACGAACGGCTTTGTCAAAAAGACGCAGAAGACACCTGCTTCCGAGATCGCACTTGCAAAGCAGTACCGTGCCGATTATCTCAGCCGAAAGGAGTGCTCCAAATGACCAACTTCAATGATTTTCTCAACGAACAGATGAAAGACCCTGAGTTTAAGGCAGAGTGGGATGCCCTTGACCCCGAATTTGCTGTGATCGAGGCGATCCTTGCCGCCCGGAAGGAAAGCGGACTGACCCAGCAGCAGCTTTCCGAGCGCACCGGCATTGCCCAGACAGACATCAGCAAGCTGGAGCGCGGCAACGGAAATCCTTCGCTTCGCACCCTGCAGCGGCTGGCTGCCGGTATGGGGATGCGGGTCAAGATCGAATTTGTTCCGGCAAAGTGAACCTCCAAGCAGATGGCCTGTGGGCTGTCTGCTTTTTTGATGGGGAGAGCTTGTTCACTTTTCCTGTTTACTTTGAAGCGATTTTATAGTAAAATAAGATGAATAAATCAGGGGCAGGGGAAACTCCGGCCTGATGAGAGAAATGATTTAGGTGGTGTATTGATATGGCATTGAAATATCAGCGGATCCTTCTGAAGATCAGCGGCGAGGCCCTGGGCGGCGAAAAGGGCACCGGCTTTGACGAGCCGACCATGGACGCGATCTGCGGCGGCGTGAAAAAGGCCCACGACCTGGGCGTGCAGATCGGCATCGTGGTGGGCGGCGGCAACTTCTGGCGCGGCCGTTCCAGCGGCAAAATGGAGCGCACCCTGGCCGACAAGATCGGAATGCTGGCGACCGTGATGAACGCGCTGGCTGTCTCCGACAAGCTGGAGCAGCTGGGGGTGGAGACCGAGGTGTTCACCTCCATTACCATGCCGCAGGTGGCCCCCGCCTTTACCCGCAAGGATGCCCTGAAGGCCATGGCAGACGGTAAGATCGCCATCTTCGGCGGCGGCACCGGCAACCCCTTCTTCTCCACCGATACCACTACGGCCCTGCGTGCTGTTGAGGTGAGTGCGGACATCATGTTCAAGGCCACCATGGTGGACGGCGTGTACGACAAGGACCCCCACAAGTATCCCGATGCCAAAAAGTACGACACCCTGACCTTTACCAAGGTGCTGGAGGATCGCCTGGCTGTGATGGACGGCACTGCCGCCACCCTCTGCCGCGACAACAAGCTCCCCATCCTGGTCTTTGACCTGGCCGACCCGGACAACATTGCAAAGGCCGTGCAGGGCGAGAACGTGGGTACCCTGGTCTACGAGGGCTGAGCATAGCCCGCATCCCCGTACCATAGAATGGAACAGGCAGCAATCACAGCGCCTGTGCAGAACAATATATAACAGGAGAAAAGGACAATGAGCAGCAACACCAAGGCATTTGAAGAAAAGATGAAGAGCTCCGTGGAGCATCTGGACCGCGAGCTGGCCGCTGTGCGCGCAGGCCGCGCAAATCCCGCTGTGCTGGATAAGGTCAGCGTGGATTATTATGGTGCCCCCACTCCCATCCAGCAGGTGGCCTCTGTGGCCGTGAGCGAGGCCCGCACCCTGACCATTACCCCCTGGGACCGCACCCTGCTGCGCGCCATCAGCAAGGCCATCATGGCCAGCGACGTGGGCATCACCCCCATTGATGACGGCTCCACCATCCGCCTGAACTTCCCGGCTCCCACCGAGGAGCGCCGCAAGCAGCTGGCAAAGGAAGTTGCCAAGCTGGGCGAGGAGGCCAAGGTGGCCGTGCGCAATGTCCGCCGTGACGCTATGGACAAAGCCAAGGCCATGAAGAAGGCCGGTGAGCTGACCGAGGACACCCAGAAGACCATGGAAGAAGAGGTCCAGAAGCTGACCGACAAGTATATCAAGAACATCGACGCAGCCGTTGAGGAAAAGCAGAAGGAGATCATGTCCGTCTGATCGCCGCGGCGAAACGAAACGTGTGAGGTGCCGTGCGCTGGAACGAGTGCGCGGCACTTTTTGCCGGAACCGGGGCAGGGAACCCCCGCCCCGCAAACGCAGGAGAATGATTATGAACCATCCCAAAGAATTTGCCGAGGGCCTTTCCATCGGCATCATCATGGACGGCAATGGCCGCTGGGCCAAGCAGCGGGGCCTGCCCCGCACCGCGGGCCACAAAAAGGGTGCCGCCGTGTTTCAGGATATCGCCAACTACTGCGAGGAGCTGGGCGTTTCGTCCGTGACCTTCTACGCCTTCTCCACCGAGAACTGGAAGCGCCCGCTGGAAGAGGTCTCCGCCATTATGAAGCTGTTCGGCGAGTATCTGCTCAAGGGCTTCAACTATAAGGACCGCAACATCCGCATCAAGTTCCTGGGCGACCGGGCTGCGCTGGATGCAAAGCTCCAGAAGCTGATGAACGAGCTGGAGGAGGACTCTGCCGCCAAGACCGGCATGACCCTGAACATTGCCGTGAACTACGGCGGCCGCCCCGAGATCGTGCGGGCCGCCCGGCAGCTGGCCCAGCAGGTGGCAGAGGGTACCCTCAAGCCCGAGGACATCACCGAAGAGATGATGAGCGACCACATGTATACCGCCGGCCAGAAGGACCCGGATTTCATCCTGCGTCCCTCGGGCGAGAAGCGCCTTTCCAACTTCATGCTCTGGCAGGCCGCTTACGCCGAACTGGTGGAGATGGATGTGCTCTGGCCTGATTTCACCCGCGATGACCTGGATGCCGCCATCACGGAGTTCAACAAGCGCTCCCGCCGGTTTGGCGGCATCTGACCCTTGCAATTCCCAAAAGGAGAAATTTGAATGAAAACTCGTATCATAACCGCAATTGTGGGCATCCTCGTCCTGATCGGGGTGCTGTTCACCTTTGACACGCTGGTGTTCAATTTTGTCATTGCCGCCATTACCCTGATCGCCATCCACGAGGTCTTCAAGGCCCTGGGCTTTGGCAGAAAGGAATGGCCCATGTACGCCGTGTTCGTGCCCTACACCCTGCTGATCATGCTGTCCAGCTATCAGGTGTGGCGGCGGCTGGTCATGCCGGCCTCCTTCTTGATGGTGCTGTTCTTCGGCATCTATCTGGTGGTGCGCAACGCACAGGTGGATTTTGCAAAAGCCAGCGGTCTGGTGATGTTTTCCGGCATCGTGATCTTCTGCTTTTACTCCTTTATCCGTTTGAAGGAGCTGCTGCCGGTGGAGACCTACGGCTATGACGCGATGTTCTTTATTCTGCTCATCCTCTGCTTTGCCTGGGGTGGCGATACCTGCGCCTACTTTGCAGGCAGAGCCTTTGGCAAGCACAAACTCTGCCCCGTGGTCAGCCCCAAAAAGACCGTGGAGGGTGCCATTGGCGGTGTTCTGGGCACCATGGTGTTCGGCGTGATCGCCACCGTGATTTACTCCATTGCGGCCAACCGGATGGAGGCGTTCACCCGCACCAACATCGGCGTTTCGATGTACGTGATCATTGCCCTGCTGGCCTGCGTGGCCGCTGTGCTGGGCATCTACGGCGACCTGTTCGCCAGCGTGGTCAAGCGCCAGTGCGGCATCAAGGATTATGGCACCATCTTCCCGGGCCACGGCGGCATTCTGGACCGCTTCGACAGCGTCATGTTCATTGCGCCGTTCGTCACCATGGTGGTCATCGCTGTTTTCTATCACTGAATGCAGGAGGTAGCTTATGTCTAAAAAAATCACGCTGCTGGGTTCTACCGGTTCCATCGGCACCCAGAGCCTGGATGTCATCCGTGCCCAGGGGTATGAGGTGTTCGGCCTTTCCGCCCACAGCCATGTGGAGAAGATCCTGGAGCAGATCGAGGAGTTCCACCCCCGGTATGTCTGCATGACCAACCCCGATGCCGCCGCCCGGCTGGACGCGGCTCTGGCGGGCCGTGCCAACGCCCCCCGGCTGCTGACCGGCCCCGAGGGCCTGAAGGAGCTGGCCGCCATGGACGGCCCCGATGTGGTGCTGAACAGTGTGGTGGGCATCGCCGGTCTGGGTGCCAGCCTGACCGCCATTGAGAGCGGCCATGATCTGGCCCTTGCCAACAAGGAGAGCCTTGTTACGGGCGGTCACCTGGTGACCCAGGCTGTGGCAAAGCACGGCGTGAAGCTGCTGCCTGTGGACAGCGAGCACTCCGCCATCTTCCAGTGCCTGCAGGACAAGGAGAGCGCCAAGAGCCTGACCAAGATCCTGCTCACGGCCTCCGGCGGCCCCTTCTTCGGCATGAAGACCGAGGAGCTGCGGGGCAAGACCAAGGCCGATGCCCTCAAGCACCCCAACTGGAACATGGGTGCCAAGATCACCATCGACTCCGCCACCCTGATGAACAAGGGCCTGGAGCTGATCGAGGCGGTCTGGCTGTTCGGCCTGCCCCCCGAGAAGATCCAGATCGTGGTGCAGCGCCAGAGCATTGTCCACTCTGCCGTGCAGTACAGCGATAACTCCATCATCGCCCAGCTGGGCGTGCCCGATATGCGCATCCCCATCCAGTACGCCCTGACCTACCCGGCCCGTGTGCCCGGTGTGGTGCCCGAGCTGGACTTTACCACCCTGAAGCTGCTGACCTTCGATGTGGCCGACGAGGAGACCTTCCGCTGCCTGGCTGCCTGCAAGAAGGCCATCAAGAAGGGCGGTCTGGGCCCCTGCGCCGCCAACGGTGCCAACGAGGAGGCAGTCAAGCTCTTCCTCGAGGATAAGATCGGCTTCCTCGATATCGGCCGTCTGGTGGAGGCTGTTGTGGACAGCGACAGCTTTGGCGGCGATTACACCCTGGCCGATGTGTATGAGTGCGACAAGATGGCCCGCGCCTTTGTGAGAGCGCACCTGTAAGGAGAACTGATGTCTTTTATTGTCACCTTTATTGCTGCGGTGTTCGTGTTCAGCGCCGTGATCGCCATCCATGAGTTCGGCCACTTCATGGTGGCAAAGCTCTGCGGTGTGCAGGTCAACGAGTTCTCCATCGGCATGGGGCCGGTGCTGTGCAAGCGGGTGCGCAAGGGCACCCAGTACAGCATCCGCGCCCTGCCCGTGGGCGGCTTTGTGGCGCTGGAAGGGGAGGAAAGCCCCGAGAGCAAGCAGGCGGAGGAACGGTCAAACCCCTCAGCCGCCGATGGCGGCAGCTCCCCTGATAGGGGAGCCCTTGGCATAGCGGAGACTTCCCCCGAGGAGGAAAAGCCTGTTGGTATTCCTCTGAATGAGGCCCCTGTCTGGCAGCGGGCCCTCATCATGCTGGCGGGTGCCGGGATGAACTTTGTGCTGGGCTTTGTGGTCATGGCCATCCTCATCACAGCCCAGAGCGAACCCATCACCAGCAAGGTCCTCTATCAGGTGGAGGAGAACGCCCTCTGCGGCCAGACCGGCCTGCAGGCAGGGGATAAGATCCTTGCGGTGAACGGCCGCCGCTGCTTTGTGGCAAACGATATCCTCTATGAGCTGATGCGCACGGAGGACTACACCGCCGATTTCACCGTTCTGCGGGACGGCAAAAAGGTGGAGCTGCCCGGTGTGCAGTTCGACACCTGGCAGGATGACAAGGGCGAGACCCACATGAGCCTGGGCTTTACGGTCTACGGCATCAAAAAAACACCGCTGAACGTGCTGAAAGAGGCGGGCAACAGCGTGCTCTACTACGGGCGCATCATCTTTGCCTCCCTCTCCGACCTGCTGCGGGGGCGGGAGAGCATCAACGACCTCTCCGGCCCGGTGGGCATCGTAACGGCCATCGGGCAGGCCGCCAGCTACGGCTGGCAGGACCTGCTGGAGATGCTGGCGCTCATCACCGTGAATGTGGGCATCTTCAACCTGCTGCCCTTCCCGGCGCTGGACGGCGGCAAGGTGGTGTTCCTGCTCATTGAGGGCGTGACCGGCCATGCCGTGCCCGAAACGATCCAGAGCGGCCTGACCGTGGCAGCCTTTGCGCTGCTGTTCGGCCTGATGCTCTTTGCAACGTACAATGACATCGTCCGGCTCGTGACCGGAGCAATTTGAAAGGGGTAAAACCATGCGGCAGCTGAAACGAGAAGTGAAGATCGGCAATGTGACCATTGGCGGCAACAACCCCATTGCGGTGCAGACCATGCTGAATGTCCCCGTGGAGGACATCGAGGGCAATGTTGCCCAGGCAAAGCGCTGTGAGGCGGCGGGCTGCCAGATCCTGCGTGTGACCTGCCCCAGCGCGGCGGATGCCAAGTGCATCGAGGCCGTGAAGAACGGCTCCGCCGATATCGGCCTGGCCTCCCGGGCCCTGAAGGACCAGGAGAAGTCCGCCGGTCTCCAGGAGACCACCGTGGCCCTGGACGGCATCGCCATCATCATCAACGCCGATAGCAAGGTTGCCGATCTGACCGTTGCGCAGATCGCCGACATCTTCACCGGCAAGATCACCGACTGGAGCGAGGTGGGCGGCGACCCCGGCGCCATCTCCTGCATCGGCCGTGAGTCCGGCAGCGGCACCCGGGACGGTTTCGAGTCCATCACCGATACCAAGGATGCCTGCAAGCTGGACCAGGAGTTGACCTCCACCGGCGGCGTCATTGAGGCCGTTGCCGGCAACCCCAACGCCATCGGCTACGCCTCCCTGTCCGCCGTGGAAGGCAAGTCCACTGTCAAGGCCCTCACCGTGGGCGGTGTGGCCTGCACCGAAGCCACCGTCCTGGATGGCAGCTACCAGATCCAGCGCCCCTTCGTGCTGGTGACCAAGGAAGGCGTTACTCTCTCCGCCGCTGCCCAGGCTTTCTTTGACTTCGCCACCTCTGCCGCCGCTTCCGACCTCATCAAGAACGCCGGTGCGGTGCCCGTGGCCAAGTAACCACCCCGGGAAACCTCCCCTGACCCGAATCCCGGGCCAGGGGCATTCCCCGTTCCGGACAAGAAAGGAACCGACTATGCGTTCAAAGAATACAGGGGCCCATAAGGCCCTGGAAACCGTGATCCATCTGATCTTCCTGCTGTGCGGCATCGTGGCCGTGGGCTTCGTGCTGATCATCAGCGTGTATCTGATCCTCTCGGGCCTGCCCGCCATCCGGGAGATCGGCCTGTTCAGGTTTCTGTTCGGCCAGGTCTGGGACCCCACCAACACCACCACCGGGGCCCAGTACGGCATTCTCCCCTTCATCCTCACCTCCATATACGGCACCGCCGGGGCCATGGTCATCGGCGTGCCCATCGGCCTGATGACGGCCATCTTCCTGGCAAAGCTGGCGCCGCCTAAAATAAAGAATACAATGCAGGCGGCGGTAAGCCTGCTGGCGGGAATTCCGTCGGTGGTATACGGCCTGGTGGGCATGATCGTGCTGGTGCCCCTGATCCGCACCACCTTCTCCCTGGGGTCCGGCGCCTGTCTGCTGGCGGCCATCCTGGTGCTGTCCATTATGGTGCTGCCCTCCATCATCAATGTGTCAGAAACGGCCCTGCGGGCGGTGCCCCGGGAGTATGAGGAGGCCAGCCTGGCCCTGGGAGCCACCGCCGCCGAAACGTATTTCCGCGTCAGCCTTCACGCCGCCCGCAGCGGCGTGGCCACCGCCGTGGTGCTGGGCGTGGGCCGGGCCATCGGCGAGGCCATGGCCATCATCATGGTGGCCGGAAACGTGGCCAATATGCCGGGGCTGTTCCAGTCCGTCCGGTTCCTGACCACCGGCATCATCTCCGGCATGTCCTACGCCCCGGTGGGCAGTCTGTATCAGCAGGCCCTGTTTTCCATCGGCCTGGTGCTGTTTCTGTTCATTATGCTCATCAACGTATTTCTCAACGTGTTCATCAAAAAGAGTAAGGAGGACTGACTCATGGAGGAAAAGCTGTCGCCCCGCCGCCGTCTGTATGACAGAGGGCTGCGGTTTCTGGTGTGGCTGTGCGCGGGCCTGACCTACGCCCTGCTGCTGTTTCTCATCGGCTATATCTTCTATCGCGGGGTGCCGGGCATCACCTGGTCCCTGCTGACCAGCCAGACCAGCTATATCAAGGACACCGTGGGCGTCCTGCCCAACATTCTCAACACCCTGTATATCATCGTGGTGGCCATGGTCATCGTCCTGCCCCTGGGCGTGGGGGCCGCCATCTATCTGACGGAGTACGCCGCCAACCGCCGCCTGGTGGCCGTCATCGAGTTCGCCACCGAGACCCTGACGGGCATCCCCTCCATCATCTTCGGCCTGGTGGGTATGCTGCTGTTTGTACAGCGGCTGGGCCTGAAGGCGGGCATCCTGGCCGGCGGCCTGACGCTGGTGGTGATGATCCTGCCCACCATCGTCCGCACCACCCAGGAGAGCCTGAAAACCGTGCCCCAGTCCTATCGGGAGGGGGCCCTGGGCCTGGGAGCCGGAAAGTGGCACATGATCCGCACCGTGGTGCTGCCCGGGGCCGTGGACGGCATCGTCACCGGCTGCATCCTGGCGGTGGGCCGCATTGTGGGCGAAAGCGCCGCCCTGCTGTATACGGCGGGCTTCAGCCTGGAGCTGGTGGGCTTTATCAAGTCCCTGCACACCTCCGCCGCCTCCCTGACCGTGGCCCTGTATGTCTACGCCACCGAGCGGGGCGAGACGGCCCTGGCCTTCTCCATCGCCACCATCCTGATGGTGCTGACCCTGCTGATCAACCTGACCGCCTCCCTGGTGGGGCGGAAGCTGCGAAAGAAATGAGGCAATTTATGGAACCGATTCTTGAGGCCAAGAGCCTGAACCTGTGGTACGGGCCCAATCACGCCCTCCACGATGTGTCCGTGGCCATTCCGGAGCGGCAGATCACCGCCTTCATCGGCCCCTCCGGCTGCGGCAAATCCACGTTCCTGCGGACGCTGAACCGCATGAACGACCTGATCCCCTCCGTGAAGATCGAAGGGGAGGTGGACTTCCACGGGAAGAACATCTATGACGCCAGGGTGGACCCCACCCTGCTGCGCAAGCGCATCGGCATGGTGTTCCAGAAGGCCAACCCCTTCCCCATGAGCATTTATGACAACGTGGCCTACGGGCCCCGGACCCACGGCATCCGCAGCCACGCCAAGCTGGACGACATCGTGGAGCGCTCCCTGCGCTCCGCCGCCATCTGGGACGAGGTGAAGGACCGGCTGAAGAAAAGCGCCATGGGCCTCTCCGGCGGCCAGCAGCAGCGCCTGTGCATCGCCCGGGCCCTGGCCGTGGAGCCGGAGGTGCTGCTGATGGATGAGGCCACCAGCGCCCTGGACCCCATTTCCACCTCCAAAATCGAGGACCTGGCCCTGGAGCTGAAGGAGCATTACACCGTGGTCATGGTCACCCACAACATGCAGCAGGCGGCCCGCATTTCCGACAATACGGCCTTTTTCCTGCTGGGCGAGCTGGTGGAGTTCGGCAAAACGGAGCAGCTGTTCTCCGCCCCCGCCGACAAGCGCACCGAGGACTACATCACCGGGAGGTTCGGATAATGAGAAGACAGTTTGACCAGCAGTTGGCGCTGCTGAACCGGGAGCTCATCGAGATGGGCGCCCTGTGCGAGGAGGTCATCGCCCTGGCCTCCAAGGCCCTGACGGAGGGAGACCCCGCCCTGGCCGCCCAGGTGGGCCCCCTGGACACGGAGATCGACCAGAAGGAGCGCACCATCGAGTCGCTGTGCCTGAAGCTGCTTTTGCAGCAGCAGCCGGTGGCCCGGGACCTGCGCCAGATCTCCGCCGCCCTGAAGATGATCACGGATATGGAGCGCATCGGCGACCAGGCCGAGGACATCGCCGAGATCGTCACCTTTCTCCGGGGCCGCACCGCCGAGCACGACGACATTCTGTGCCAGATGGCCCGGGCAACCATCTCTATGGTGACAGAAAGTGTTGACGCATACATAAAACATGATACAATAAAAGCAGAGGCGGTGCTTGCCGCCGACGACACCGTGGACGCCTATTTCGAGCAGGTGAAGCACGCCCTCATCGGCCGCATCGCCGCCGACCCCGCAGACGGGGAGTATGCCCTGGACCTGCTGATGATCGCCAAGTATTTTGAGCGCATCGGCGACCATGCGACGAACATCGCCGAATGGGTCATTTTCTCTGTGACAGGAGAGCATAAGGAGGGGTAAAGTATGATCTGGTGCGTGGAAGACGATGCCAGTATCCGCGATATCGAGGTATATGCCCTGCAATCGACCGGCTTTGAGGCCAAGGGCTTTGAAGACGGTACCTCGTTCTGGGAGGCGCTGCGCACGGGAAGACCCGAGCTTGTCGTGCTCGATGTGATGCTCCCCGGCATCGACGGGATGGAGCTGCTGCGCCGCATGCGCGCGGACGCGGCGCTTTCCGATATCCCTGTCGTCATGGCGACGGCCAAGGGCGCGGAATACGACAAGATCCGCGGTCTCGACCTCGGTGCAGACTACTATCTGACAAAGCCGTTCGGCGTGATGGAGCTCGTCTCCTGCGTCAAAGCGGTGCTGCGCCGCTGTGGCACAAAGAGCGCATCCCAGTTCCGCTGCGGCGGTCTGGTGCTCGACGAAGAGAGCCACACCGTCACGGCGGATGGAGAGAGCGTCGCGCTGACATACAAGGAATTCGAACTGCTGCGCCTGTTCCTCTCGCATCCCGGCACGGCGTTTTCGCGCGACCAGCTCATGGCGGACGTGTGGGGCACGGACTACTGCGGCGAGACGCGCACGGTGGACATGCACATCCGCACGCTGCGGCAGAAGCTCGGCGCGTACGGCGAGAAGATCGAGACCGTGCGCGGCGTGGGCTACCGGATGGAGGGCAAGGCATGACAAAAAAGATCTTTCACTCCATCCTGCTTGTGGCGGGCACGGTGCTGCTGGCGAGCCTGCTCGTCATCATGGGCTGCCTGTACGAATACTTCGGGAGCGTCGAAAAAAAGCAGCTGCGCGACGAGTTGGAGCTTGCCGCCGTCGCCGTGAAGGAAAACGGGACGGAGTATCTCTCTCAGCTCTCCTCCGAGCGCTACCGCCTGACGTGGATCGAAAACGACGGTACGGTGCTCTACGACACCGTGACCGATGCCGAAAGCCTTGAAAATCACGCCGACCGCGTGGAGGTCAAGCAAGCGCTGGAATACGGCGAGGGCGAGAGCACGCGCTATTCCTCGACGCTGCTGCAAAAGACGATGTACTGCGCGGAAAGGCTCGCGGACGGGAGCGTGCTGCGCATTTCAATGAGCCGCGCGACGGCGGGCGTGCTGCTCGTCGGCATGGGGCAGCCCATTTTAGTGGTGCTGATCGTGGCGCTGATCCTGTCCTCTGTTTTAGCCAAGAGCCTGTCGCACCGCATCGTCCAGCCGCTCAACAAGCTGGACCTTGAGCATCCGCTTGAAAATGACGCCTATGAAGAGCTCGCCCCGCTGCTCGGGCGCATCAACCGCCAGCACTTGCAGATCGACGAGCAGATGGACGAACTTCAGCGCCAGCAGACGGAATTTTCGCAGATCACAAGCAGCATGCGCGAAGGGCTTGTGCTGCTCGATGAAAAAGAGCATGTGCTGAGTATCAACCCCGCGGCGGAAAAGCTCTTCGGCACGGACGAGAGCTGCGTCGGGCAGGACTTTTTGACCATCGACCGCAGCCACGACATGAGCCTTGCCATCGAGCGCGCCATGGACGAGGGGCACAGTGAGGCGCGCGTGGAGCGCGGCGGCCGTATCTGGCAGTTTGACGTCAGCCGCATCGGCGCAAGCGGCGCGGCGGTCGGCGCTGTGTTGCTGGCTTTCGACATCACCGAGCGCGAGACAGCGGAGCAGACGCGCCGTGAATTCACGGCGAACGTGTCGCACGAGCTCAAAACGCCGCTGCAAGGCATCATCGGCAGCGCGGAGCTGCTGGAAAACGGCATGGTGAAGCAGGAGGACGTCCCCCGCTTCGTCGGCCACATCCGAAAAGAAGCGCAGCGCCTTGTCACGCTGATCGGCGACATCATCCGCCTGTCCCAGCTCGACGAGGGCGACGAAATGCCGCGCGAGACGGTCGACCTGCTCACGCTTTCGCAGGAGGCGGCGGACGATCTCAAGACCGCGGCGGCGGAGAAGCACATCGCGATTGCCGTCGAGGGCGGGAGCGAGACCATCGGAGGCGTACGGCGGCTTTTGTACGAGGTCATCTATAACCTCTGCGACAACGCCATCAAGTACAACGTCGAGGGTGGCAGCGTGACCATGAGCGTCGGTGAACGGGACGGCAAGGCGTTCGTCTCCGTGGCCGATACGGGCATCGGCATCGCGCCGGAGCACCAGAGCCGCATCTTCGAGCGCTTCTACCGCGTGGACAAGAGCCACTCGAAGGCAAGCGGCGGCACGGGCCTCGGCCTTTCCATCGTCAAGCACGCCGTGCAGTACCATCACGGTACAGTCGAGCTTCATAGCGAGGAGGGCAAGGGCACGACGATCTGCATCCTGCTGCCGAAGGAGTAAGTGAATAGTAAGAGAGCCGCAGGCACAGCCTGCGGCTCTCGGTTTAGTTGACGATTCTCAATAATTCTCCGCGTGGACTTCGAAGTAGCTCTGGGGGTGGTTGCAGGTGGGGCAGACGTCGGGGGCCTTGGTGCCGACGACGATGTGGCCGCAGTTGCGGCACTCCCAGACCTTGACCTCGCTCTTTTCAAAGACCTTGGCGGTCTCGACGTTGCGCAGCAGCGCGCGGTAGCGCTCTTCGTGATGGCGCTCGATCTCGCCGACGAGGCGGAACTTCTGCGCCAGCTCGGGAAAGCCCTCTTCCTCTGCGGTCTTGGCGAAAGAATCGTACATGTCGGTCCACTCGTAGTTTTCGCCCTCAGCGGCGGAGAGCAGATTGTCGGCGGTGGAGCCGATGCCCTGGAGCTCTTTGAACCACATCTTGGCGTGCTCCTTTTCGTTGTCCGCGGTCTTCTGGAAGAGCGCGGCGATCTGCTCATAGCCCTCTTTCTTGGCCGTGGAGGCGAAGAAGGTGTACTTGTTGCGCGCCTCGGATTCGCCCGAGAAGGCGGTGCGCAGGTTCTGCTCGGTTTTGGTGCCGGAATACTTGTTGGCCTTCATGGTGAAATTCTCCTTTTTCTCTCAAAATTTAATGCTCTTCCTGCACTTTGCGGCAGGCGGGGCAGAGATAGTGAATGCGAAGGTCGTAGGACTGGATGCGCGCGCCGAGCGCGGCTTCGATGTTGTGCGTCAGGTCGGTGAACTTGAAGTCTGCGAGCGCGCCGCAGCGGGTGCAGATCAGGTGATCGTGGCGCGTGGTGTTGTCGTAGCGGTCGGGCGCGCCGGGCTGCGACAGGCGGATGAGTTTGCCGTCCGCTACAAGCGCGTTGAGGTTGTTATACACCGTAGCTTGCGCGATTTTGGAATTTTCCTGCTTCATTTGCAGAAAAATCTGCTCGGCGGTCGGGTGCTCGGTGGAGCACAGGACGCGATCGAGAATCTGCTGGGCGTACTTGGTCATGCGTTTCTCCTAAATAATAATTAGAATAATTCTTATTATAGCGATAAAAATAGAGTTGTCAAGCAAAAAATCAAAAATAGTTTGCGTCATGCGCGCACGCGCTGCGGCATACCCTTTATGGAAAAGGGGGAATGAGATGGACCAGACGATAGCATTCCTGGGCGGCGACGCACGCATGCGACTGCTTGCCCAGATGATGGCTGCGGAGGGATACGACATCTGCTCGTGGGAGTTGACCGGTGCGCCAAAGCCGCTGGCGCTGTGCGACGCGCTGAAAGCGGACATTATCGTCCTGCCGCTGCCGGCGGAGAAAAACGGCTATTTGAGCGGCACAGAGCTTACGATGGAGAGCCTGCTGCGCTCGCTGCGGCGCGAGCACCGCATTTTCGCGGGCAATGTGGGAAACGACGCGTCAACGCTCGCGCAGTCGTTGGGGCTTACGATCACGGACTACTTTGCCTCGGAAGAACTGAGCGTGCGCAACGCGATCCCGACGGCGGAGGGGGCCATCGAGGCGGCGATGAAGCACACGAGCGTCACGCTGCACGGCACGCCATGCCTCGTGCTCGGCTTTGGCCGCATCGGAAAGGTGCTCGCGCACGATCTGAGCGCGCTGGGAGCGAAGGTCAGCGTCAGCGCGCGCAAGCGGTCGGACCTTGCGTGGATCGACGCGTTCGGCTACGCGCCGCTGCACACGAACCGCCTCTCCGGCACGCTGGGGGAATTCCGCGTGGTGTTCAACACCGTGCCGCATCAGGTATTGGACGAAGCGCTCCTTGCCGAGCTGCCGCCGGACTGCCTGCTCATCGAGCTTGCGAGCGCGAGCGGCTTTGACATGGACGCGGTCGAAACGCTGCGCCTTTCGTATCTCAAGGCAGGGGGACTGCCCGGGCGCGTCGCGCCAGAGACGGCGGCGCGGGCCATCAAAAAGACGTTATGTCGACTCATCAAGGAGGAAGCATGAAGATCGGATTTGCCTTTTGCGGCTCGTTCTGCAACCATCCCGAGCTGCTGAAACTCTACGAGGACATCGCGCGCGAGCACGAGATCGTCCCGATTTTGTCGGAAAATGCGGCGAAGTATTCCACGCGCTTCGGCACGGCGGAGGACTTCGTCACCCGCGTGGAGGCGCTGGCGGGGAGGAGGGCCGTGCGCAATATCGTCGAAGCCGAGCCCCTCGGCCCGCAGGGCGCGATGGAGGCGCTCGTCATCGCGCCCTGCACGGGAAACACGCTTGCCAAGCTCGCCCACGGCATCACGGACGGCGCGGTGACGATGGCGGCGAAGGGGCACCTGCGCAACGGTAAGCCCGTTGTGCTTGCCATTGCGACGAATGACGGCTTATCCGCGAGCGCGCCGAACATCGCGGCGCTGCTGAACCGCAAGAACTACTATTTTGTCCCCTTCGGGCAGGACAACGCCGAGGCGAAGCCCACGTCGCTGATCGCGGACTTCCGCAAAATTATCCCGACGGCCGAGGCGGCGCTGGAGGGAAGACAAATTCAGCCGATTTTGCTGTGAAACGAAAAAAGGCAGGAATTTCCTGCCTTTTTTGCGATGTAACAATAAACTTGCGCGCGATCTTTGTCAATGCTCGCTGAACTTGCTTGAAAAATCCCCCTCACTTCTTTATACTTTGCCATAGAGAGAAGAGAGGAGGGAGCGCGAATGGACGAAAACCTGCGCGGGACAACAGAGCTTCCGGGGAGCGGAGGGACTGCGCCGAACGAAGAGAATGAGCCCGAGACGAAGAGCATCCGCTTTGCACCCAGCGCCTACGACCCGCGCGGCATCGAGCAGTGGCTTTCCGAGCGCGCGGCGGAGGGGAAGCTCCTGCTCCGCTACGACGATTTTGTGATCGGCGAGCCGCGCGACTGCCGCTATCACTTGGAACCCGCCGCGGACGATGACGACCCCGACGAACACCTGCGCGAAAAGCGCGCGAGCATGGGCTGGGAATACGTCTGCCGGACGAAGGACGGCATCTTCTATATCTGGCGCGGTGACAGGACCGCGCACGTCCCCACGCCGAAGGACTGTACGGACTCCTACGGCTACCGAAGACTGTGTAAAAAGCTGCGCCGCAGCTATTTCCTGCCGATGATCTTCCTGGTGGTGGACATCTGGCTCGTCTATTTCCTTTTTAGTGCCTTGAGTCTCCCGGTGATGTCGTTCCTCACGATGGAAAAGAGCGAGGTCATTCAGTTTGTGTCCATTATCTTAGGCAGTATCCTCGGTATCCTGAGCGAGGCAAAGGAGAGAAACGAGATGTGGACGCTCAAGCGCGCGATGGAGGCGTGCGAGCGCGTGGAGAAGATGCCGCGCAACCGCTGGGCGAAAGCGGACCGCGCGCTTACGATCATTGCCGGTGTATTGGCGCTCACGCTGATTTTCTGGCGAGTGAACGATACGGCCTACGGCGACAGCTATGACGAGCCGCCGCTGCCGTATATCGGGACCGAGATGCTCGGCGGCGAAAGGGGATCGGACTGGTATGGTGTGCGCGATCTCTCGACGCTGCTTGGCGGGCACGTGTACTCTGTCGGCGAAACGCCGTATGCAGGAACGATCGACACTTGGATGCAGTACAGCACGGAGCTTGACTTCTACGCCCCTTGCATTTCCGCGCTGGCCGTTCCGCTGACGCATGAGCTGCGCGACTACTTCATGGGAAGCGATGCGCAGACGCTTTCGATTGACGGCTTTGACGAGGCGTACTACGCAGAATTTATCAAACCAAATACCCGGCTTCCAAATGAACCGGACGAAGTCCGCCAGTTTCTTATCCTGCGCCGCGGGGGAGAGGTGCTTTACTTCCGCACCGAGGCGCCCGACAGCCTGCGCGAGCATCTGGACGAATTTGCAGACATTTTTGATCAGTACAGCGAATTAGCATAAAAAGAAGTGCGTTCCTAACGGGAACGCACTTCTTTTTTGCTATCTTGTCACTGCTCTAACTTTTTGAGCTCGTCGAGCTGGCCCTCCAGCGTGGTGAACGCCTCGGGCAGCTGTGCGACGGCAGCGTCCGCGCGCTTGAGCTCGTTCGACACGCTCTCGCAAGTCGCGCCGAGCGTCGAGAGCACCTGCTCGCAGTGCCCTCTGCATGCCGCGATCATTGCCTGCAAACGCTCCCGCGTGGCGGCGTCGAGCGCGTCGGCGCGCTCACGGGCGGAGAGCTCAATGTCGGCGATGTGCGCCTTGACGCGGCCGTATTCCTCGACCTGCGGGCGGAGCTCGTCAAGCTCGCTTAAAAGGCGCTTGCGCTCCTGCTCGGCGGCGGAAAGGCGTTCGGCGTGCTGCGCTTCCAGCTCGGCGATGCGCTGCTCGGCAGCCTCCTCTTTGGCTTTCAGCTGGCGGTCGCAGTCGGCCTTGGCGCTCGCGAGCTTCTGCGCGCCCTCTTCGATCTGCGCGCGCAGCTCGGAGATCGTCTCCTGCGCGGCGGTCAGACCCTTTTTGAGCGCGTCCTGCGCGCTGGACGCGGTCGAATAGGACTCGGCAAACTTGTCGCGCTCACGCTCGGCGGCGGCGAGCTTGTCGCGCAGCTCTGCATTCTCGCGGCAGAGGCCGTCGCTCTCCTGCTCGAGCGCTTCGATCTGCTGCTTGCTCTCGAGCGAGGTTTTTTCGATATAACGGATGACGTCATCGCGGTTGAAGCCGCCGAAGACGGAACTCTTGAAGGTATTTTCCATGTTTCTCCCACCTTTTCCTTTGTCAAAGTTATGGTAACACAAACCCGCCGCGATGACAAGGAAAAAAGCGCGACCTCTTAAGGCCGCGCTTTTACGGTTTTATCGGAGAGGGAAGGAAAAGCTCTTGCCCTTCTTGGTGAAAGTAAAGCTCTCCTGCTCTTCGCCGCCGGCTTTGGTGCAGCGCACGCGCTCGGCGCTCACGCTGCCGCTGATGTCGCCGCAGGTGACGCTGTCGCTTGCGCGGACGTTGCCCTTGACCTCGCCGCAGCGGACGCTGTCGTTTGCGGACACGTCGCCGCCGACATTGCCGCAGGTGACGCTGTCGCTCGCGCGGACATTGCCCTGCACGTCGCCGGTGCAGTGCACACTGTCGCCCGCCTGCACATTGCCGCCGACATTGCCGCAGGTCACGTCATCGCCCGCGGTCACGTCGCCGCCAACGTCGGTGCAGGTCACGCCGTCACCGGCTCTGACGCTGCCGGAGATCGTCGAATCGGTGCAGACGACGGAAAAATCGCTGTAAATATCCTGCGCCGTGCCGGAAAAGTGCAGCTCGACGGTTTTGCGGATCTCGTCGTATTTGTCGTGGCGGAACAGGCTCCCCTGTTTCGGTTGGAGCAGCCGGTGCCCCTGAAAGAGCACGGCGTGGATGGCGTCGTCATCCTCCCACGGCAGCTCTGCCGCGATGGGCAAAATCTGGCTGTCCGCTTCCGCTTTTTGGGCGGTTTTTGCCATGCTTTCGCGTCCAAAGAGCTCGTCGAGGCTGAGCTCCAGCGTGTCGGCCAGCAGCGGCAAAAGCTGCAGGTCGGGGCAGCAGACATCGCCCTCCCACTTTGACACGGCCTGATTGCTCACACCGAGCTTGTTTGCCAGCGCCTCCTGTGTCAGTCCTTTTTCTTTACGGCGGCGCAGAATGCGCGCGCCCATTGTCGATTCTTCCAAGTTGTCTATCCTCCTGCACTGCATTATAATAGTAAAGTGAGCGTTGGAAACGCGATGAGCGGGTGTCCCGCGTCGAACGGGAAGTCAGGCGCCGACATTTCCCTCATATTCAGGCAGCACATCGCGTGCAAACGCTTGATCGCCGATCGTAACATGTTGGTCCTTCCTTGCCCCGTGCTGCAGCCGCGGCTTTGAATCACCGGTTATGGACTCAGTATAGGGGGCATGGGGAGGATTGACAATGGCGCGGTGGTTGAATCGGGGAAAATCCTTTCCAACCGTCGGTTGGAAAATGAAATTTTCCCTGATTTTTCAAGAAAAACTCAGTGCCGGATGACGGTGATCTCGCCCATATCCTTGGTGTAGTCGACCACATGCTGGAGGAAAAGCTGCGTGATCGTGGAGGGGAGAAAGCCCTTTTTCACGGCGATGCCGATCTCGCGCGACTGCTTGACGTTGAGCGGCAGCGTGGCGACGCGGTAGCGTCCGGGCTTGATGAGCAGGCTGTGCACGATGCTGATGCCAAGTCCCGCCTCGACCATGGACAAGAGCGCGAAGTCGCTCGTCGTGTCATAGGTGACCTCGGGATGGATGTTGTAATGGTCGAGCAGACGGTTGAATTCGTAGTCTTCGATCTCCATCAGGCGCACGAAGTTCTCGTGCGGCAGCTGCTCGAGCGGGAAGACGGACGCGTCCGCCATCGGGTGATCCTTTGGGAGAATGGCGACCATCGTGTCGTGCAGGATGGTCGTCGTCTCAAAGTCGTTGGAGGCGGGGATGGCAAGAAAGCCGCAGTCGATCGCGCCGCGGCGCAGCCATTCGGAAATTTCATAATACTCGCCAGTCATCAGCTGGATCTGAATGTTGGGGTACGTCTGGTGGAAGTCCTTCAGAATTTCCGGCAGCAGGCTGATGGCAAGGCTTGTAAAGCACCCGAGGCGCAGCGTGCCGGACTGCACGCCATGCAGCTCGGACACGGCAAAGTTGAGGTCCTCATAGTCCTTGACGATCTCGCGGATCGTGGGCAGGAGCACCATGCCGTCGGAGGAGATCTCGATGCCGGAGTGGTTGCGCGTTAAGAGCTTGACCTGCCAGTCCTGCTCAAGATCGGAGATCATCTTGCTCACGGCGGACTGTGTATAGCCCAATTCGTTCGCTGCCTGGGTGATGCTGCCGGTCTCCACAGTGCGGAGATAGGCAATATATTTACGAATACTCATTATAAATGCCCTCAATAATCAACAATACCTCAAAGATTCCATTTTGGAATGCGCATATAAAAATATATTCGCTTTTCAAAACTGCTTTTGGATTATACAATATCAACAAAGAAAATTCAATGCCTACACACGGGATTTTCCAAGCAGTACAAAATTGTCAGACAAAATGTCGAATCAACAAGGAGGAAAACAGACATGATCCATTATTCCTGCATCGGTGCTACCGGTTATGTTTGCGGCGAAGTGCTCCGCATGATGGTCAACCACCACGAGGGAGAGCTTGTCAACGTGCTCGATACCTACGGTGTCGGCGATGCCATCTCTACGCATCATCCCGCTCTGCGCGGCTTCTATGATCAGGTCATCATGGACCTCACGGAGGAGAACGTCCGCGAGACCGCGAAGAAGAGCGATGTTATCATGATCCAGGTCCCCTCTGGCGACGTGGCCAAGTGGGCGGAGATCGTGCTCGCTGAGGACTGCGCCATCATCGATATCGGCGCTGACATCCGCTTCCGCGATGTCGACGTCTGGGAGAAGTGGTACGGCCAGAAGCACCCCGACGCCAAGATGACCCACGACGCTGTTTACTGCATCCCTGAGGTCATGCGCGACCTTGCCAAGGGCAAGAAGCTCATCGCCAACCCCGGCTGCTATCCCACTGCTTCCACCCTCGGCCTCCAGCCCATGCTCAAGGCCGGTCACATCGTTGACAACACCATCGTCATCGACGCCAAGAGCGGCTACACCGGCGCAGGCCGCCGTCCCGCCCTCAACAAGCTCCTCACTGAGGCGGAGAACAACTTCTGCGCTTACGCCCTCGGCGGCGGCCACCGCCACACGCCCGAGATCGAGCAGAACATTGCCTACATCACCGGCAAGGATCTGATGAAGCCCGAGACCTGGCAGTACATCAACTTCCAGCCGCACCTCCTGCCCCAGGTCCGCGGTATCGAGGTCACCATCTACGCTACCTGCGACAGAGACTTTACCAACGAGGAAGTTTACGAGCTCTACAAGGACTTCTACAAGGATGAGCCCTTCGTCAAGGTCTTCCCGGCGAGCCTGCCCGTTCAGACCAAGTGGGTCTACGGCACGAACTTCTGCGAGATGACCCCGACCTTCGACGCGCGTACCCACCGCCTGATCGTCTCCTCCGTGATCGACAACATCGGCAAGGGCGCAGCCGGCCAGGCCATCCAGAACATGAACCTCATCATGGGTCTGCCCGAGACCACCGGCCTCATGATGCCCCCGATGTATCCGTAATTTTCGGTTCGACGAGTTTCGACCCGATTTAGGCAAGAATGCTGTTAAACTAACGTTAAGAGAGGAGATCCCCCCACATGTCCAATCTGAAAAAGATCGAGGGCGGCGTTACCACGCCGCAGGGCTTCACCGCCGGCGCGGTCTACACCGCCATCAAAAAGCGCGAGAACAAGAAGCCCGACGTCGCTGTTCTCTACTCCGACCTGCCCTGCTCCTGCGCGGCCTGCTTCACCACGAACAAGTTCTGCGCAGCTCCGGTCATCCTCGACCGCGAGATCCTGAAAAAGGGCAAGGCCCGCGCCGTCGTCATCAACTCCGGCAACGCCAACGCCGCCACCGGCAAGCAGGGCATCGAAGACGCCCGCACCGTTGAGCGCGAGGCGGAAAAGCTGCTCGGCCTTGGCGAGGACGAAGTGTTCGTCTGCTCCACCGGCGTCATCGGCCAGAGACTTCCGGTCGACAAGGTGCTTCAGGGCATCCGCGAGATCATTCCCGCAAAGCTTGCCAAGGAGAACGGCTCCGAGGCTGCCTACGCCATCATGACCACCGATACCGTCCGCAAGGAGTGCGCCTATGAGCTGCAGCTCTCCACCGGCACCGTGAAGATCGGCGCGATGGCCAAGGGCTCTGGCATGATCCACCCCAATATGGCGACGATGCTCGTCTACGTGACGACCGACGCCAAGGCGGATCCCGCAGACCTGCAGAAGATGCTCTCCGCGGCTGTGGATAAGAGCTTCAACATGTGCACCGTCGACGGCGACACCTCCACGAACGACTCGATCTTCCTGCTCGCCAACGGCGCTTCCGGCGTTGAGATCAAGACCGAAGAAGACAAGAAGGCGATGGCCGACCTCGTGCTCGCCATCTGCACCGATATGGCCCGCCGCGTCGCTTCCGACGGTGAAGGCGCGACCCACCTCATCGAGGTCGAGGCCTACGGCCTGCCCACCGAGCACGACGCGCGCCTGGTCGCCAAGTCCATCGCGGGCTCCATGCTCTTCAAGGCTGCCGTCTTCGGCCGCGACGCCAACTGGGGCCGCATCATGGCCGCTGCCGGTTACTCGGGAGCTGACGTTGACCCGACCCGTGCCGACTGCATCATCAAGAGCGCTGCCGGCGAAGTGCAGGTCATGAAGGACGGCTTCGGCGCGGACTTCAGCGAAGAGCTCGCCAAGAAGGTCCTCACCGAGCATGACATTACCGTCATCGTCCGCTTCTATCAGGGCGACGGCGAGGCCAAGGCTTGGGGCTGCGACCTCACTTACGATTACGTCAAGATCAACGGCGACTACCGCACCTAATTTTTGAAGGAGGCTCCACCATGAGCGATATCGCAAACAAGGTCGAAACTCTGATGGAGGCAATGCCTTACCTTCAGAAGTATCAGGGTAAGATCATCGTCATCAAGTACGGCGGCAACGCCATGATCAACGAAGAACTCAAGGACGCCGTCATGCACGACGTGGTGCTGCTCAAGCTCCTCGGCATGAAGCCCGTGCTCAGCCACGGCGGCGGCCCCGGCATCAACAAGATGCTCGAAAAGCTCAACATCCCCGTCGAGTTCATCGAGGGCCTGCGCTACACCTCCGCCGACATCATGCGTGTTGTCGAGATGGTGCTCGTCGGCCAGGTGAACACCGAGCTCGTCGGCTTTATCAACAAGCTCGGCGGCAAGGCGGTCGGTCTTTCCGGCGTCAGCGGTGACATCTATCACTGCCACCAGCGCGACGAGGTCCACGGCTACGTGGGCGACATCGACTATGTCGATCCCAAGCCCATCTTCGCCATGCTCGACGCGGGCTACATCCCCGTCATTGCCCCCGTCGGCACCGACGGTCAGGGCCACACTTTCAACATCAACGGCGATACCGCCGCGGGCAAGCTCGCTTCCGCGCTGGGCGCTGAAAAGCTCGTGATCCTCACCGATATCGAGGGCCTGTGCAACGACATCAAGATCCGCGACGTCATCAGCTATCTGAACATCGAGGATGTCAAGGCGCTCAAGGACAAGGGCACGATCGCCGGCGGCATGATCCCGAAGGTCGACTGCTGCGTGCAGGCCATCGAAGAGGGCGTGACGAGCGTCAACATCATCGACGGCCGCAAGCCGCACTCCGTGCTCTACGAGGCCTTCACGAACGAGGGCACCGGCACGACGATCGGCACCGCACAGGCGAGCGTCGGCATCAAATGGTAAAACATACACCCAACTTTTATTATAGGAGGACATAATAATGATCGAAAAGTTCAAGACCAACGCCGAAGTCATCGAGAACGGCGACAAGTATCTCTATGGCAACCACGTCCGTATGCCCCTTTCCATCGAGCGCGGCGAAGGCGCTTACGTCTTCGATAAGGACGGCAACAAGTACCTCGACTTCATCGGCGGTATCGCTGTCAACGGTCTCGGTCACTGCCATCCCGCGATCGTGAAGTGCCTCGAAGAGCGCGCCCACACGATCCTGCACTGCTCCAACTACTTCTACAATGAGCCCGCCGTCCAGACCGCGAAGCTCATCGTCGAGAACAGCTGCTTCGACAAGGTGCTGTTCGCCAACTCCGGCGCTGAGGCCAACGAAGGCCAGATCAAGCTCGCCCGCAAGTACGCCAAGGATCACGGCCATCCCGAGCGCTTCGTCGTCATCACGATGAAGAACTCCTTCCACGGCCGCACCCTCGCGACCTGCACGGCCACCGGCCAGTATGCGGTGCACCGTTACTTCGAGCCCCTGCCCTCCGGCTTCCGCTATGCTGAGTTCAACAACCTCCAGTCCGTCAAGGACATCATGGACGAGTACGTCTGCGCCATCCTGACCGAGCCTGTCCAGGGCGAGGGCGGCGTGCGTCCCGCTTCCCAGGAATTCCTGCAGGGCCTGCGTGACCTGTGCGATGAGAAGGGCATCCTCCTCATGTTCGACGAGGTCCAGGTCGGCTCCGGCCGTACCGGCAAGCTCTTCGCGCATCAGAACTACGGCGTTGAGCCCGATACCTGCTCCATGGCCAAGGCTCTCGGCTCCGGCGTGCCCATTGGCGCTGTCTGCGCCCGCGGCGAGGCTGCCAAGACCCTGACGCCCGGCACCCACGGCTCCACCTTCGCCGGCGGTCCTCTCGCCTGCGCACTCGCTGCCACCACGCTCGACGTGATGATCAACGACGGCGTCATCGAGAACTCCCGCAAGATGGGCGAGTATTTCCGCAAGCAGGCCCACGAGATCATCGAGAAGAACCATCCCGAGACGGTCAACGAGATCCGCGGCCTCGGCCTGATCGACGGCATCCAGCTCAACAAGCCCTCCGGCCAGCCCGTCGTCGACCTGTGCTTCAAGGACAGCAACGTCCTGATCAACAACACCAACGGCAACGTCCTGCGCTTTGTCCCGCCGCTGATCGTCAATGAAGAGGAGATCGACATTGTCATCAAGGCTGTTGATGAGGCCATGACCAAGCTCGGCTGGTAATTATTTCGGATACTACCTCGCGTTTCTTGCCTGCGAGGCCGGCGGCACGGGTTCCCTTCCCGTGCCATGCCGGAAGTATACATGACCTCATCCCCGGCCTGCCGATGGGGGATCGGCGGGCCGGGGAGAGAGGTATTTTCTGCATTTTACAAGCAGCATTTCACCCCTTGTGTTGTGCTAGTGTAAAATCCAAAAGGAGGAGTGCGATCCAAAACCTGCATCGGTAGATACCACGAGAATTGAAGAAGGAAAGAGCATTACCGTAAAACTGCGTTCACCATTCAAAAACACTTGCTATCGCTATGGAATCATGCTAAAATGAATGCATAGATATCCATACAAATAGCGAAGCGACCCCCAAAATTTCGAAAGGTTGGTAACACTATGAGTAAGGAAAAAAGAATGCCCAAACTGTGGGAAGCCCTGTTGACGCTGGCAATCCTGATCGCGGCACTCGCGGTCGGTATCATCATCTTCGGTGTTGACCCGCACGTCCCTATGTTTGTCGGCGTAATGGCTGCCGCAATCATGGCACTGCATCTCGGCTACAAGTGGGATGAAGTTGAAAAGTCCATGATGGACGGCATCTACAAAGCATTGCAGTCCATCTGCATCCTGATCATCGTCGGTATCCTGATCGGCGTGTGGATCAACGCGGGCGTTGTGCCTACGATGATCTATTACGGCCTGAAAGTCCTCAAGCCCGCGATCTTCTTCATCGCGTGCGTTCTCATTTGCTCCATCACCTCTCTTGCCACCGGTACGTCCTGGGGCACGATGGGTACGATGGGCGTTGCCCTGATGGGCATTGGCTTCGGCCTTGGCATGAGCCCCGGCATGACCGCCGGCGCGGTCCTCTCCGGCGCCTACTTCGGCGATAAGATGAGCCCGCTGTCCGATACGACGAACCTCGCTCCCGCCATGGCCGGTACGGACGTTATCACCCACGTCAAGGCCATGATTCTGCCCACCGGCATCACCTACGCCATCACCCTGATCTTCTTCGGCGTTCTCGGTGTGATGCAGTATCACGGCGGCGATGCGGATATGTCCCGCGTGATCGAGTTCTCCAACGCGCTGAACGCCGCGGAGGGCGGTATCTTCAACATCAACCCGTTGCTGCTCCTGCCTCCGGTCGTCGTTATCGTGGCAGTTGCCCTGAAGGTTCCCGCGATCCCCGGCATCACCCTCGGCATTGTTGCCGGTGTCATCCTGGGCCTCATCTTCCAGCCCGGTGCCTGCACGCTCGGAACCATCTTCGATTACGGTAAGAACGGCTACTACTTCTCCGACGAAGCGCTCGCCATGTTCGAAGCCAGTCTTTCTCCCGAAACGAGCTACACCATGACAAGACTCCTGGAAAGCGGCGGTATCATGGGTATGATGTCCTCCGTCTCCATGACGATCATCGCCATGATGTTCGGCGGTATCATGGAGGAGACCCACCAGCTCGAGGTCATCGTCAACGCCCTCAAGAAGTTTGCCAAGGGCCCTGCGGCTCTCGTTGGCCTGACCGAAGTGACCTGCGTTCTCTCCAACGCCACCATGCCCGAGCAGTACATCTCCATCGTGGTTCCCGGCCGTATGTATGCCGAGGAGTATCACAAGATGGGCGTGCACCCGGCAGTTCTGTCCTCTTCGCTCGAGAGCGCCGGTACCGTTACCTCCGCTCTGATCCCCTGGAACACCTGCGGTGTGTTCATTAAGGACACCCTGAACATCGTTCCTTGGGGCGCCGGCGGTTACGGTCCCTGGGCCATCTTCAACTGGCTGATGCCCATCATCAACTGGCTGTGCGTGCTGATCGGCTGGACGCTCAAGGATCTTGCGGGCAAGCCCTTCAAGAAGAGCAAGAAAGTCGCGCAGTAAATCAGTTAGCGACCCAACAGAAAGGTCCCTACCTAAAGGAATTAAAAAATCATGACAATGAATCGGAATCAATATCCCTGTGTGGAATTCGATCTCGATAAATTGGCAGCGAATCTGGCAGCGCTCGTAGAGCGCTGCCATGATTCGCTCATCGAGGTCGCGGGCGTTGTCAAGGCTGTGTCGTCGTTGCCGGAGATCGTGCGCGTTTATGAAGAGAGCGGCGTGAAGTTCATCGCCACGTCCCGCATCAGCCAGATGCGCGCGATCCGCGAGGCGGGTATCTGCAAAAAGCCGCTGATGCTCATTCGCATCCCGATGCTCTCCGAGCTCCCCGACGTGGTGGAGCTGTGTGACATCAGCCTGCAGAGTGATATTATCGTGCTGCGTGCGCTGAACGAAGAGGCCAAAAAGCAGGGAAAAGTGCACGAGGTCATCCTGATGATGGATCTCGGCGACCTGCGCGAAGGCTTTTGGAACGAGGAGGATGCGCTTGATGCCGCGCTCGAGATCGAGCATGAGCTCAAGAACCTGCGCCTTGCGGGTGTGGGCGTGAATCTGAGCTGCTACGGCTCTGTTTTGCCGACCAAGCGCAACATGCAGGGCCTTGTCAGCCTCGCGTCCGACATTGAGCGCGAGATCGGCCGCAAGCTTGACTACATCAGCGGCGGCGCGTCGACATCCGCCTACATGGCGATGAACGGCACGATGCCCTACCGCATCAACCTGCTGCGCCTTGGCGACATCGGGCTTCGCGGCGAGACGGACAACTTCGCTCCCGACTTTTTGGAAACGGGCGTCATGACGATCAAGGCTGAGGTCATCGAGTGCCGCGACAAGCCGAGCTTTCCGGTCGGCGAGTTGGGCGTGAACGCCTTCGGCGAGGTCGGCCACTACGAGGATCGCGGCATCCGCCGCCGTGCGCTTGTCGCGATGGGCCGCGTGGACTACGGCAACTGCTTTGACCTCATCCCGCGCATGGAGGGCATCGAGGTCATCGGCGCGTCGTCTGACCACACGATCCTTGACGTCGAGGCCGTGAAGGACAAGGTCCATGTGGGCGACGTGCTGGAGTTCGGCATCAAGGCCTACGGCCCGATGGCGTATCTCACCAGCAGCGACGGCGTTCATATGGTGTTCAAGGGCGGAAAGCAAAACGCCTGATCGAAAAGAGAAAAGAGAGAGGAAAACGGTATGCCGACGGTGAGCGAGTTTTGGGACGGCCGTGCGCAGAATTACGACGCTCAGGTCGGCACCCACTACGCGGAGGCCTATGAAAAGACAGCCGCGTGTTTCAAAAAATATCTCAAGCCGACGGATACCGTGCTGGACTTTGCCTGCGGGACGGGGATCGTGACGTTTGCGGTCGCGCCCTCGGTGCAGTCTGTGCGCGCGATCGACGTATCCGGTGAAATGGTGCGCCGCGCGCAGGAAAAAGTCAAAGCGCAGGGCGTGGAGAACGTGACCGTCACGCAGACGGACCTGTTCGACGGCTGCCTTGCAGAGGGATCTTTCAATGCGGTGCTGGCCTGCAATGTGCTGCTCTACATCGAAGATCGGAGCGCGGCGCTTGCGCGCATCCGCGCGCTCTTGAAGCCGCAGGGAACGCTGCTGCTGGTATCGGACTGTCTGGGAGAGGGGCTCACGCGCGAGCGAGTGCGCAAGTGGTTCGAATACAAGACCGGCAAACGCCCCTACGTTGCATTTGACACGATGCGCTCGCTCGAACGGTCGGTCACCGACGCGGGGTTCGCGGTGCTGGAGCGGGAGAATCTCTTTCCCGCGCCGCCGAATTTGTTCCTTGCGGCGAAAAAGGTATAAATGCCCAAAATGTAAAGACCCCGCACACCGTTTTGAAACGGTGTGCGGGGTTTCTTTATTGCTTTTGCCTGCGGGGAATTTTGTCGAGCAGCTTTCCACCATAGCGGAACGTCAGTTCGCCGATCAGAAGACCCAGCAGCGCTGCGGCAAACACGTCGCTCGGGAAGTGGACGTACAGGTACAGCCGCGACAGGGCGATGAGCACCGCGAGAGAAATGGCGGCATAGCCGAAGCGCCTGTCAGTCTTCGTCAGGATCGTTGCGGCGATCGTCGAGGATAGCGTGTGTCCCGAGGGGAACGAGTAGTCCGTCGGCGTGGCGATCAAAAGCTGCACGGAGGGATCGAGCCAGCAGGGCCGCGAGCGCGCGACAAGATGCTTGAGCGCAACGTTTCCAACGAGAAGTCCCACAAGGAGCCCCATCAGCACGAGCGCGCCCTGACGGCGGTATTTTTTTGTGCACAGCAGGAGAACGCCTGCGAGGATCCAGATGATGCCGGCGTTGCCGAGCATCGTGAGCTTTGGGACCACGGCGTCGAGAAACGGGCAGGAGATGTTGTTCTGGATCCAGTGAAGAATGCCCCAGTCGAGCGCCATGGACGAGCAGCTCCTTTCTGATATTATTTGTGCAGCAGCGGGGAGAGCGGCTTGTAGATGAGGAAGCACAGCGCCACATCGATCATGCCTTTGACAAAGGTGAACGGCATATTGAAGACCATCAGGCACTCAAGAAGGCCGTTGGTCGAGGGACGGATGGCCTGATACATGCCGATGATGGCTTCAAGCGGCAGGTGATAGCATACAACGTAGGCGGGGTAGACCACAAAGTAGTTGAGAGGCACAGACAGTACCGCCATCAGCAGCGCGCCGACGAGAGCGCCGATAAGTGCATTCTTGCGGGACTTTTTCTTCTGATAGATGAAGCCCGCGGTGAAGGAAAACACGCTGCCCATGATGAAGTTGAAAAGCTCGCCGACGTACGCGGACGACGTGCCGTGCAGCACGGAGAACAGCACGTTCTTGAGCAGCGTGACGATCACGCCGTAGATGGGGCCGAGCGAGAACGCCGCCAGAAGCTCTGGAAGGTCGGAGATATCGAGCTTGACGAACGCGGGGATGAGCGCGGGGATCGGGAACTCGATGAACATCAGCAAAAATGCGACGGTCGAGAGCATGGCGGTCACCGTCAGCTTGTGGGTACGGCTGTGGTGAGTTGCGCGGGTGGTGGGGATGGCGTTTACATTGGGTTCGGACATAAAAATACACTCCTTTTTGTCATTTCCCCTGAAAGAACAAGTCTTCCAAGGTGCATGACGCAAAAGAGCGTGAAAATTGCGTGGTAGATCGCGCGCAGCACATCTTCTCTCATCCGGACTGTGACCGTCGGTACCGGAATTTCACCGGTTCGTGCGATAAAAAAATACCGCTTGCGGACTGTAACCGCCGGTGGGGAGTTTCACCCCGCCTCGAAGACAAGTGATTCAGTTGATAACTTGAGTATACGACAAATTTTCGGTTTGTCAAGAGGGAAAATGCTTTACAAAGACGAACGAATGTTCTATAATGGCAAAGAGAGAGGAGGCGATGTCCATGCGGGGGAGACCCTGTTCCTGCGCATTCACCGGCCACCGGCCGGGGAAGCTGCCGTGGGGAGAAGATGAAAGCGACCTTCGCTGTATCGCCCTTAAGGCGAAGCTGCGCGCCGCGGTGGAGAGCGCCATCCACGAGGGGATGGAACATTTCATCTGCGGTATGGCCGAGGGCTGTGACCTCTACTTTGCCGAAACCGTGCTGGCGCTGAAAAGCACATACCCGCACATCACGCTCGAGGCGGCCATCTCGTGTCCCTCGCAGGCGGACGGCTGGGGCGAAGCTCAAAAATACCGCTACCGCGACATTTTAGCTCGCTGCGACTATGAGACCATGGTGCAGCAGAGCTACACGCCGGGCTGCATGCAGCGGCGCAACCGCTACATGGTCGACCATGCGAGCCTGCTGATCGCCGTGAACGACGGCGCGCGCGGCGGGACGCGTTCGACGATCGAATACGCCTTCAAGCGCGGTGTGAACGTGCTGGACATCCCACTGGACTGAAAAAGGAGAGGCCCATGTCCTTTGACTTCAAGAAAGAAAACAGGGAATTTTACCTGCCGAAGGCAAAGCCGGAGATCGTGACCGTGCCGTGCGCAAACTATATCGCCGTGCGCGGGCGGGGTGACCCAAACGAGGAAAATGGCGCGTATCAGCGCGCCATCGGTGTACTTTACGCCGTGGCCTACACGCTCAAGATGAGCAAGCGCGCGGGACACGAGATCGAAGGCTTTTTCGACTATGTCGTGCCGCCGCTCGAGGGCTTCTGGCAGATGCCGGACACGGAGACGGTCGACTATGGGCGAAAATCGGATTTTCGTTGGATCTCTGTCCTGCGCCTGCCGGATTTCGTCACGAAAGCGGACTTCGACTGGGCGGTCGAGGCGGCAGCAAAGAAGAAAAAGCTCGACTGCTCGAAAGCGGAATTTCTGGCCGTCGACGAGGGGCTCTGCGTGCAGACCCTGCACCTCGGCTCATTCGACGATGAGCTGGAGTCCGTTGCGAAGATGGACGCATTTCTGCGCGAAAACGGGTATGAAAACGACCTGAACGACATCCGCCTGCACCACGAGATCTATCTCTCCGACCCGCGCCGCGTCGCGGCGGAAAAACGGAAGACGGTCATCCGCCATCCCATCAAGAAGGCTTGAAAGGGAAAAAGGATCGTTCCCGCCAAGGCGGGAACGATCCTTTTTTGCGCATAAAGATCAAATATCGAACACGCCCATCACGGCGATGCCGATGACGACGAGCAGGATCATCGCGTAGTGCTTCCACGAGAGCTTTTCCTTCAGGAAGAGGCGGCTCCACAGCACACTGGCCGCGCAGTAGGAGCTGATGATCGGCGCGGACATCGCAAGGTGCGATGTGTCCGCGATGGCATAGATATAGGCAAACTGACCGGCCGTTTCGCAGATGGCGCCGATGTACTTTGGCGCTTCGCGCTTGGGCAGCAGGCGATCCTTCTTGATGAAGACCACATAGATGAAGCACAGCACCGCGGCAAACAGGAACGTCAGCTCGTAGGCGCAGTTTGCGCTGCTCTCGTCCAGCGTTTCGAGCACGCGGTTGTCGGCGAAAGTGCCGGCGGCGTCGAGCAGGCAGTAGGCGACGGGAAGCGCAAGGGCCAGAAAGCTCTTGGAATACTTGCGGTTGCCCTCTGCCTGACGGGCGGCGCGCAGCTCGGGGTCTTCCGTAGCGTCCACCACGCCAAGGCCGATCGCGCCCACGCAGACAAGGACGATCGCGCCGAGGGCGAGCGGGGAATAGTCCTCGCCGCCGACAAATAGCAGTGTCATCACGGCGACGAGCGCGCCCGACGAGTTGCAGATCGGCGACGAGACGGACAGCTCAATGTAGCGGAGGCCGAGATAGCCGAGCGTCATCGAGCCGATGTACAGCAGCGACACGGGCAGATAGGTCCAGATAATAGACCAGCTGATCTCCGTGCCGCCGATGAAAATTTCGAACGCGGCGTGAAGACCCATCACGGTACCGACGGCAATGACCATCTTGAGGTGGGCGAGATGATCGTCCTCTCCCTGACAACCGATCTTGGAAAACAGGTCGCTGCCGCTCCAGCAGAGCAGCGCGATCAGAGAAAGCCAGAACCACATATTGAATTGTTAAACTCCTTTGTACTGTTATTTTTTAGATGGCAAAAACAGCGGTACGCGGGGGCGGACGGCGGCGGAAGTGCCGGTTGGTCGCGGGTGTTCTGCGGATGAGCATGAATAAAAATTCTTTCTAACGGATTCTAAGAGGGGAAATCAAAGCGTGATGAGACCGGCGTCGAGCATCTTCTGCAGCGAGAGCAGCACGCCGAGCTTGGCGTGGTACCACGTCAGGCCGCCCTGATAGTAGACGGCGTAGGGCTCGCGCACGGGGCCGTCGGCGGAGAGCTCAATGGAGCTGCCCTGCACGAACGCGCCCGCCGCCATGATGACGTCGGAGTCGTAGCCGGGCATCGGCGCGGGGACAGGGTCGACATAGCTGTCGACCGCGGCGGCGGACTGGATGCCCTTGCAGAAGGCGACCATGCCCTCGGGAGAGCCGAGCTCGACGCACTGGATGATGTCGTGGCGCGCCTCTTTCGACGACGGAACGACGGTGAAGCCGAGCTTTTCATAGCACGCGGCGACGAACACCGCGCCCTTGACCGCGCCGGAGACGACGCTGGGGGCGAGGAAGAAGCCCTGATACAGCGCAGGCATCAATCCGAGGTTTGCGCCGACCTCCTGTCCAAGTCCCGGCGCGGAGAGGCGGTAGGCGCAGCGGTCGATGCACTTCTGCGTGCCGCAGATGTAGCCGCCAATGGGGGCAAGGCCGCCGCCGGGGTTTTTGATGAGGCTGCCGACGATCATATCTGCGCCGAAGTCGCTCGGCTCGTTCGCCTCGACAAATTCGCCGTAGCAGTTGTCGACCATGACGACGACGTCGGGGCGCAGCTTTTTGCAGAACGCGATGGCCTCGCCGATGGCGTCGACCGAGATCGTCGGGCGCGGGCAGTAGCCCTTGGAGCGCTGGATGTGGATGAGTTTCGTCTTATCGTTCAGCGCGCGCTCGATGGCGGGGAAGTCAAAGCTGCCGTCTTCGCGCAGGTCGACCTGCGCATAGCTGACGCCGTACTCCTTGAGCGAGCATGGGCTTTCGCGAAGACCAATGACCTCCTCAAGCGTATCGTAGGGCTTGCCGGAGATGGCGAGCATCTCGTCGCCCGGCAGCAGGTTGGCGGACAGCGCGATGGCCAGCGCGTGTGTGCCGCAGGTGATCTGCGGGCGGACGAGCGCGGCCTCGGTGTGGAAAGCGCTCGCGTAGACGCGCTCCAAATTGTCGCGCCCCTCGTCATCGTAGCCGTAGCCGGTCGAGGCGGCGAAGTGTGTCGCGTTCACGCGGTTTTTCTGCATCGCGCCGATGACTTTCGCCTGATTGAGCTCAGCGATCTCTTCGATTCCGGCAAAGCGGGGTTTGAGCTCGTCTAAAACGGCCTCGCCGAATTGAAGCACTTTGTCGCTCACGCCGAGCGACAGGTACATTTCATCTCTGTTCATTTGTCCTCCTCCGGCGTGTCGGGAAATTCGACGCCGTTGCACATTAGAATAAACCGCAGCGGATAGTCGCGGTCCAGATAGTTTTTACTGTACCATTCATAGGTCGCGGCAGGCAGGTGCCGCAGCTCGGGCGCTTCGGTGCGGAAGAGTTCGAACGTCTTCTGATCGCCTGAGAGCAGTGCCCCCAGAAGCTCGCCCTGCTTTTCTTCATAGAGGCGCGCAAAGCATGCGTCCATGATGGCCGCGCAGGCGCGCTCGTCGTCCGTACCGTAGTCCTCGCGATGGGCGAGCCAGTAGAGAAATTCGCGCGGGTCGAGGTCCAGCTGCGTCGTGACCTGCGAGAGCTTGTAGAACGCGGCCTTGTCGCCGCGCTTCAAAATGTCGATGAGGTACGCAACAAGCTGCTCGTCGAGCTCCACGCAGTCGCAGAAGACCTCGAACGCGTGCTTGCCCGCGTCGGGATCGGGGATACTTTCTGCTGCGGGCGGCTTTTCCTCGACTTCCTCCGGTTCCACCGCGGCGGTGAGCATTTGCAGCAGTGCGCGGGAGAAATCCTCCTCGCTGAAATGGTCGAATATCGCCTCGTCCAGCTCGTCGCCTGCGCTTTTGGCGCACAGGCGCACAAAGTCCGGCACGCTCATACTTTTCAGCGCGCTTTGCAGCTGCGCGGCGCGCTCCTCAGTGGTATCGGCGGTGAGCGCAAGCTCCGGCGGCGCGGGCATTGTGCCCTCGCACAGCGCGCTCATATAATGTAAGTAGTGTTCGCACAGCTCCATTGCCGCGCCCCCTCGGTTCATAATCTCTAATAATCTATCATACGGCGGCAGAAAAAGCAACTGAAAACCGAAGAAAGCCATCAAATACGGCTTTCTTTCTGAATTTTCGCCCTGAGCAGTGCGCAGTTTTCCTGCAAACGCGCATCGTCCGGTGCAAGCGCAAACGCTTTTTCCGCGTTTTTCAGCGCGCTTTCCCACTGCGAAAGGTGAAAGTACGCGATGCTCAGCAGATCGTAGGGGAAGCTGCCCCACGCGAACGGCTCGCAGATATAGGTGCGCGGCCGCTCGGTGATCGCGAGCGCGCAGTTTACCATAAAAATGACGCCGCACCAGTCCTTTTGCTGATAAAGCAGGTCGGCAAACTCCAGATACGGCTCGCGCAGGTGCGGCGCTTCCGCGATGGCGCGGTGCAGCCAGAGCGCGGCTTCGTCCTCGCGCTCCAAACGACGCAGACAGCGCGCGATGTAGCGCATCGAGGCGCAGCGCTCATCGCGCCACACGGCCTGCGGCATCGCGAGGTGCGCCTTCAGGGTCGAGACTGCCTGCGCCCACTCGCCGCGGAACATGTACTCGCGGCCTAAATAGTGGCGGTTGCGGTCGTTTTGCGGGTCCTCCCGCACGGCAAGCTCTAAAAGTGGAAGATACTGCCCGCGCGATTTGCTCGGGTCGGGGTGGTGGTCGAGCTGCACGCCCTCGGCGTCGACAAAGCGCTCGCCGCCCTCGCCCAGATATTGAAGAACCTCGTGCACCGGATTTACCCAGCGGTAGCAGCCGCTTTTGTGAATTTTGTCCGTCCAGAAGACACAGCCCTCGCGCCCATCGGGCAGAAAGCTCCACGTGTAGCGGTAGCGGGCGCGCGTTGTGTCCGGCTGCCACGCGCGCTCAAGCTTTTCGCGCCAGCCGGACTGAAACTGCTCGTCGAGGTCGATGCAGCAGCAAATATCGGCGTCCTTTGGGATGAGCTTCAGCGATTCGCTGCGCGCGACATCGAAGCGCCACGGCGAAATAACCTTCTGCTCGACGTGCGCGCCGCGGGCTCTGAGTTTTTCGACCGTATCGTCCGTTGACCCCGTGTCGAGCACGCAGATGTCGTCCGCCTCGGACATCGAGTCCATGAAGCGCTCGACAAACTGCGACTCGTTTTTGCAGATGGCGTAAACGCAGACGCGGTAGGAAATGATGATTCCTCCTTTTATATATGTATCACGGTGCGGCTTGCGCCGCACCGCTTATTGCTCAGGTCGAGAGGAGACCCGCTGCGCGGAGATTTGCCAGCAGCGCGTTGAACTGCTCGACGACGTCCTCTACGCTTGTCGCATCGGCAACAGCTGCCGCCGCGCGCGTATCGCTCGGTCCAGTCGGACCCGTAGGACCTGTGGGACCGGTAGGACCAACAGCGCCCGCCGTTCCTTCAACACCTTGAGGCCCTTGCGGACCTGTGGGACCCGTTGCGCCGGTAGGACCGACTGCGCCTGCTGCACCCGCAATACCCTGTGGGCCGATGGGGCCTGTCGGTCCGGTTGCGCCAACCGCGCCGGCGGCTCCGGCTACGCCTTGAATGCCCTGCGGTCCCTGCGGGCCTGCGGCGCCTGTGGCACCCGTCTGACCTTGAGGTCCGGTAGGCCCAATGGCGCCCGGCGCACCGGGGACGCCTTGAAGACCCTGTACACCCTGCGGCCCCGTCGGCCCGATCGGGCCGGGAACACCCTGAATGCCCTGCACGCCCTGCGGCCCCGTCGGGCCCAGCACATACTGAGGCGGGAACGGCGGCGGAGGAAACGGCGCGGGGCAGGGCGGCGGGCAGCGGTCTGCACAGCCGCACGAATTCTGAAAACGATTCATCGAAAATACCCTCCTTTTAAGCTCGGGGCAGGAAAACTCCTGCGCTTCATTCTATGCCGTGGGCAGGAAGAGGTGAGCGCGATAGAATGTGCACGTTTTGTGAACAATGGGGAAAAGCCTTGCAACGCTTCCGGTGGTATGCTAACATATAATAATATGTTTTACAGAATCAAAATGTTCGTCAGAACAGGAGGATACCATGCAGAAGAAATTGCTCATCCCCATTCTCGCCGTGCTGGTGCTCATTGTTATACTGGTGGTGCGGGGCTGCGGGAACAAAGATACATCGCAGGATGACAAGCAGAATGAGCCGCAGAACATACAGACGGACACGTTCGACAATACGAACACGACCGGAAACGACGTGCGCACAGAGCTTGGCACGATGACCGCCAATGAAAGCGGCGGCGTCGACATCACCGTCACGGCGGACGGCCCGCAGACTACCTACACCTATACCGACGTCGCGCCCGACGCATGGTACGCCGACGCGGTCAACTATGTTGTCTCCACCGGCGTGATGAGCGGCGACGACACGCAGCATCTCTTCCAGCCGGAATATGGCGTGGAGAGATCACAGTTCGCCGTCATCGTGTACCGCTTTGCCGGCGGTACGCCGACGGAGGAGGACGCAGAGTTCAGCGACCTCGCGGGCGACGAGTGGTATTATGAATATGTCGAGTGGATGGTCGGCAAGGGACTCATGGGCGGCAACGGCGGGGCGTTTAACCCGAGCGACTTTTTATCCTGCGAGCAGGCGATCATCGTGCTCTACCGTCTTGCGGGTGAGCCCACAGTCAGCGGCACGCTCGACGACTACCCCTATGCGCCCAAAGTATCGGAGAGCGGCAGGGATGCCGTGACCTGGGCGTGGAACAACGGGCTCATCACTGAAAAAGAGTGCGTCTGGTATCCGACGCAGGCCATCAGCCGCGCGCAGGTCGCGCTTTTGCTGATGCGCTATGACACCTTGATCGGCCGAAATGCGGCGTAAATGAATGAATACGGAAAAATGCGGGCATTCTGTTCTTGACAGAATGCCCGCAAACCGTTGAAAATACTGAATTTTTGAGCTGCCTGTAAAGGAGCAGACAAGAAAAATGTCAAAAAAAGTAAAATTAACTGTTGACAAACGCCTACCCGCGTGCTAAGATAACACCTGTTCCGCGAATGGAGCGTGCACCTTGTAAATTAAACAACGAAACTTTGACAAGCACCAGATGAAAAACTGTGCAATATGTACAGTGGCTTGCGAGGAGGACGGTTAAGTCAATTACGTCTGAATCGTAAGGATAAAAAGTTTTAAGCTATGACAAATAGCTCGATAAAGATTTAAGAAGCCTCGGCTTTTTAGATACCATTTTATTGAGAGTTTGATCCTGGCTCAGGACGAACGCTGGCGGCGTGCTTAACACATGCAAGTCGAACGAGAATCTGTGGAAAGAGGATTCGTCCAATTGAAGCAGAGGACAGTGGCGGACGGGTGAGTAACGCGTGAGGAACCTGCCTTTCAGAGGGGGACAACAGTTGGAAACGACTGCTAATACCGCATGACACATAGAGATCGCATGGTTTTTATGTCAAAGATTTATCGCTGAAAGATGGCCTCGCGTCTGATTAGCTAGTTGGTGAGGTAACGGCCCACCAAGGCGACGATCAGTAGCCGGACTGAGAGGTTGAACGGCCACATTGGGACTGAGATACGGCCCAGACTCCTACGGGAGGCAGCAGTGGGGAATATTGGGCAATGGGCGCAAGCCTGACCCAGCAACGCCGCGTGAAGGAAGAAGGCTTTCGGGTTGTAAACTTCTTTTGTCAGGGACGAGTAGAAGACGGTACCTGACGAATAAGCCACGGCTAACTACGTGCCAGCAGCCGCGGTAATACGTAGGTGGCAAGCGTT
>OICT01000156.1_pt1 | contig 39020 bp, 30 predicted proteins | sample 1581331 | NCBI WGS metagenome assembly OICT01 (sample SAMEA3882544, study PRJEB24775) | human gut metagenome | biome: human-associated habitat; feature: intestine environment; material: feces | place: Netherlands | collected 2009/2010 | reverse complement strand
CTCGCTCCCGCTTCCAGTCCCGTCCCATCCCGTCCGAACCCCTGGGGGCTATGGGGGTGGATAGGACAGGATTTGATCCTTCCGTACTTGATAGATCTTTTTTTGATTTTTCTTTACTTGATCTATTAGTATTTAATTGTGCGGGGTTTCCCTGTTCAGGTTCTTCCAAGACAGGGGAAGCCTGTTCAGGATTATCCAAGACTGGATTTTCCCGTTCAGGTTTTCCCGGTTCAGGTGGGCGGGGCTGCTCCAGGATGGTGTACTCGATGGCGCCGAGCTGGCCGTTTGGGTTGCGGACCCGCTGGCGGATCACATAGCCGTGTTCCTCCAGCTCCCGGATGCCGCCACTGATACTGTCGATACCGTCCTTGCAGATGCGGGCAAGCCCCTTCATGGTGTAGTCCCAGTCCTCTGGCAGCGACAGCATGAGGGACAGCAGCCCCTTCGCTTTCAGGGACAGCGACCTGTCCCGCAGGTGGTAGTTGGACATGACCGTGTAATCTCTGGTCTTTTCGATGCGGAAAACTGCCATATCCGGCGCCTCCTTTCTCTGTTTTTGAAAAGTGTTGATTTTGACGCAAAAAAGCCCCTGTCCTGCCTCCCGGACGCTTCCCATGGGAAAACACCTACGCCGCCCTTTAAGCGGCGCTCTGAGAGGAAAAAACAGAGGTTTTCGCGCCCTAATTGATACAGTTTTCAGGTGGGTATAGGCACGGATATGAAAAAACGCCATAGAGCGGCTGCCTATGGCGTGGGGACAGGCAGGGCACTGATGTGAAAATCAGCGCCCTGCCTGTCAGTATGAGATTTTTTGACTTCGTACCGTGTTCCCTGCCTTTGAAAACATTGATTTTACTGACTTTCTTATGTTTTCTTATTAGGAGGCGAGGGAAGCCACCGCTTTTTGACTGAATTATTGCTTGAGCTTTACGTTGTTTCTGATGGTGCGTTCGCTGCGCGGACGGTTCGTCAGGCGTTGCAGCACGGCGCTGATCTGCCCCTCGGCGGCTTCGACCTCGGCATGGAACGCGCGGGCGGAGACGCGCAGCGCCCCGTGGCCGAGGATGATGACCTGCTCGGGGCCGTCGGACGTCGCCACGCGCACGCGGCGTTCGCGGCGCAGCTCGTAGGTCGCGCGCTCGATGTAGGTGTCGGCAGTTTCAGCCTCTTTCGTGTAGACGACCTTGACGCCGTGTACCGTCTGCACATTGCCGGGGTTGCCCTTGACCTTATAGGCGTCGAACACGACGATGACGCGGCACTTGCGAAAGCCCTGATAGTTGGCGAGAATGTCGATCAGCGCGCCGCGCGCCGCGGCGACATCCTGCGCGGCGAGCCGATGGAGCTCGTCCCACGCGAAGATGATGTTGTAGCCGTCGACGAGCAGATATTCCGTGTCCTCTGAGTGGATCGTGACGTCATAGTGATCGGCGAGCGAGGTGCGCGCGGGCTTTTTGCTCGGTTCGAACGCGCGGCGCTCGACCTTGCCGTATGTGCGCTCGAAAATGTCCTGCAATTCCTTGTCCTCGGCATATGCGCCGCCTGCGCCGACGCCGCGTCGGGGGAGCGGAGCGGGGACTTCTTCAATGGACTCTTCACCAAGGCGGATGCCGCTGTCGCAGTGAACATGCGCGGGAACTTCATTCCACGGGACCGTGATGCTGCCGCCGTGGTCGCAGAAGACGGAGGACGCGGGATTATCCGTGTCGCGCTCGGCGTCGTAGCCAAGGGACGCGACGATCTCGTCCTGATTTTGGCAGGCCTCATACCCGCGCACGGCGCAGGAGAGCTGTCCGCGGCCGCGGGTGTAGGCCGCGACGTCGGCAAAGTAGTCGCGCAGCGTGCGCACCGGCGCATAGCCCGTGAGTACGGCGTTTTCCCCCTCGTTCTGCGGCGGTTCGACGGTGCCGCCCATGTTCTGGAGGTCGGTCATCGCGTGGCCGACGCACTCGGCGGGCACCTCGAGACGGAAGTCGTAATACGGCTCGAGCAGCACATTTTCCGCCTGCATCAAGCCCTGCCGCACGGCACGGTACGTCGCTTGACGGAAGTCGCCGCCCTCGGTGTGCTTCAGATGCGCGCGGCCCGCGACAAGTGTGAACTTCACATCTGTCAGCGGTGAGCCGGTCAGCACGCCCGCGTGCTCGCGCTCTAAAAGATGGGTGAAAATCAGCCGCTGCCAGTTGAGGTCGAGCGCGTCCGTCGGCACGTTTGACGCAAGCTGGATGCCCGCCCCGCGCGGAAGCGGCTCTATTAGAAGCTGTACTTCCGCATAGTGGCGCAGGGGCTCGAAATGTCCCATGCCGAGGACGGGGGCGGCGATCGTCTCGCGATAGACGATGCTGCCCTCGCCGAAGGTCACGTCGAGGCCGAAGCGGTCGAGGATGCGGCGGCGCAGAATTTCGAGCTGAATTTTGCCCATGAGCTGCACGTGGATCTGCCCGTAGCGCTCGTCCCAGACGATGCGCAGCATCGGGTCCTCTTCTTCAAGCTCGCGGAGCTTTATAAGCGCGCTGTGCGCGTCCGCACCGTCGGGTAGGATGAGCTGATAGGTCAAAACCGGCTGCAAAAGCGGGGCGGACGCCTCCACCTCCGCGCCGAGGCCGAGACCAACATAGCTGTGGCTGAGGCCCGTGACGGCGACGACGCTGCCCGCACCCGCCTCTTCGAGCGCGCGGAATTTGACGCCGGAGTAAAGCCGCAGCTGATCGGCCTTTTCATTGTAGTCCTGATTCTGCGCGCGATAGGTGAGAGGTGCCTTCACGCGCAGCGCGCCGCCTGTGACCTTGAGCCACGTGAGCCGCGCGCCCTGCACGTCGCGCGAGATCTTGAAAACTTTTGCACCGAATTCCTTCGGATAGACCGGCTCGCGCGTGAAGCACGCGAGCGCGGTGAGAAAGTCCTCCACGCCGTCCAGCTTGAGCGCCGAACCGAAAAAGCAGGGGAAGACCTTGCGGTTTTTGACCATCTCAGCAATTAGAGCGTCGTCGATTTTTCCACGCTCCAAAAGCTGCTCGAGCGCCGCCTCGTCGCAGAGGGCGAGCGCTTCGTCGCGCGTTTCCTGCGATGCGGAGAAATCGACGCATTCCGCGCTCAGTGTCGCCGTGAGCTGGCGCAGAAGCGCGTCCTTGTCCGCGCCCGCCAAGTCCATCTTGTTGATGAAAAGAAACGTCGGCACCTCGTAGCGCGTGAGCAGGCGCCAGAGCGTTCGCGTGTGGCTCTGCACGCCGTCGCTGCCGCTGATGACGAGCACTGCGTAGTCGAGCACCGACAGCGTGCGCTCCATCTCGGCGGAGAAATCGACGTGGCCCGGCGTGTCAAGCAGCGTGAACTCCTTATCGCCCGCAAACAGCATTGCCTGCTTGGAAAAGATCGTGATGCCGCGCTCGCGCTCGAGCGCGTCGGTGTCGAGGAAGGCGTCGCCGTGGTCGACGCGGCCGAGTTTGCGTACTTGGCCGGTAGCGTACAGCAGCGCCTCCGACAACGTGGTCTTGCCCGCGTCCACATGCGCCAGAATGCCCGCGACGATTCGCTTCATGGTCTCCCCTATCTTCGCAAGCCAATGGCTTGCCGTTCAATGGACAGGAAAGCCCCCGCACCGCATGAAACGACGCGAGGGCTTGATGGTGACCCCGGCCGGGCTCGAACCGGCGACCTTGAGATTAGAAGTCACATGCTCTATCCAGCTGAGCTACAGGGCCAAACTAAACACAGTATAGTCAGTTCGCACACGGTTGCCAACTCGACACGGCAATCACATCGCCTTGAGCACAATGCCGACGATGGCTACGAGCACGCCGACATATTGGATGCCGGCCACGGGCTTGCGGGGCACGCCAAGCAGGCCGAAACGGTCGACCAGCAATCCTCCGCCGACCTGACCGAGCAATACCAGCATCACCGTCATGCCGGTGCCGATATGCGCGGACAGGTACGCGTTGCACATCACCAGCGTCGCACCCAGCAATCCGCCTGCCCACATCCACCACGGATTGCCTTTCTTCAGCGCGTCGCCGAGGCTGTAGGTGCGGTCGACGAATGCGACGACGATCGCAAGCGAGATCAGACCGACCGCGAACGAGGCGAGCGATGCCTTCACCGGCGATCCCAACGCGACGCCCAGCTTGCCCAACAACGCCGTCTGCACGGCCGAACACATGCCGAACGCGATGCCTGCGCAACTCCACAGCACGGTCGCGGAACCTGGCACATGTACGGCTTTTCCGTCAGTTTCGGATTTTTCGGAATCGCCGGAATTTTCCGAACCGCCAGCCGGGCGATCGATGGCAGGCCTCAATCGCAGATTCGGTCCGGCGACGGCAAGCAGGAAGCCGACCAGCGTGATCGCCGCGCCTGCGATGCGCAGCGGGGAAATCGGCTGCGCGGTAGTGCCGAACCAGCCGAAAGCGTCGATCAGCAGGCCCATGACGATCTGCCCGGTGACTGGCATGATCACGGTTTTGAGACTGCCCAGTTTCGGCAGCAGCAGCACATTGCCGGTCAGGAAAGTGACACCGAACACGCCCGCGAACCACATCCACCATGGGCCGTTCGCCGCGGTGGCGGGAATCAGCGGATACGGGCCAAGCAGCAGCGTCAAAGTCAGCATCGCAATGAGGCCGACGCTGAACGACACCAGCGAGGCGCGCAACGGCGAGCCGATGGAACGGCCGAGCCGCGTGTTCACCGCGGTCTGCACCGGCGTGATCAGTCCGGAGAAAATTCCCAGCAATCCTTGCAGCATGTTCAGCCTTCCTACGTTTCTCGGCACACGCTTCCCGGCACAGATTATCACAGCACCAGACCATCAGCCGACGTAACAATAAACCCTTGAAATCCAATGATTCCAAGGGTTTTCATGCAATCCCAGCAAAAGGTGCGAACCGGCGACCTTGAGATTAGCGGTCAGGGAAACCGGTCGACGGCCAAACGCTACTCGATAATCCAGCTCAGGCCGACGAGCACGATGACGAACAGCACGTTCACCGCGGTGTAGACGGCCAGATAACGGCCTTTTTTGTCCGGGTAGGCGCGCGTCACGTTCTTGTAGCCGATCAGCGACGCCATGGACGCGATCAGCGTGCCCAAGCCGCCCAGGTTGGTGCCGATGATCAGTTCACGCCACTGGTCGCAGAAGCCGGACAGCAGCAGCGTGGTCGGCACGTTGGAGATGAACTGGCTGGACACCACGGCCACTTCCAGCGGATGCGCGCCCACCAGCGAGGCGGCCAGCTCGTAGAATTCCGGCACGCGTTTCATGTTGCCGATGAAGATGAAGAACATGCAGAACGTGAGCGGCAGTCCCCAATCGACGTTGCGGAACACGCGGCGGTCGCATAGCAGGAACGCCACGAACACGATGACGCACATCAACCACAGCGGAATGAAATCGCTCACCGCCAGCAAGCAGACGACGAACAACGCCGTGTATACGATCGTACGCCAGCCGCCATAACCGGCACCGTAGCCGGTCACGCGAATCTCGTCAGGCTGCGGCCGGTCGGAATGCGGGGCGAGTACGTTCTGTTCGATGCCGGAACTATCGATCGCGGAAAATTCGGAAACCGGTTTGCTGCCGAAAATCACGCAGGTGATGATTATCAGCAGAACGGCTGCGGTAGCGGAATACGGGGCCATGATGCCGATCATCTCGGACGTCGGCATGCCCGTCAACGCTTTCAGATACAGGTTGTGCGCGTTGCCGATCGGGGTGAGCATGCTGCCCACGTTCGCGCCGATGGTCATCAGCGTGCCGACAAGCACCGCATGCTCTTCCATGTGCGCCATCGTCAACACCGCGATTGCGAACGGCACGAAGGTGACCAACGCCACATCATTGGTGATGAGCATGCCGGAGAAGAACGGCAATGCGATCAACGTAAGCACCAGGCCACGCGCGGTTTTGACGTGATGCAGCAGGCGCGAGCCGATGATGCGGAACACGCCGATGCGCTGGAAGCCGCACACCACCAGCATCAGACAGATCAGCTGCGAGATGGTGCTGGCGTGGATGTAGCCGGCGTATTCCTTGTCTGGCGGCACGATGAAGCACGATATGAGTGCGAGTATGGAAGCGACTACGAGAATGGTCTCGTTCTTCAGGACCTTGACGACCAATCGCCGCATGCATTCCTCCGTCAATCCCGTTTGCAACCGCCTTGCACACCTTGCAAAACCCAAGCGATTTTCATGCAAACGCCTAGACCACTTTACCCAAAAATGCGACTAGCACGAACCCTCGGCGTGCTGCTTTTCCGACCATTCCAACGATTTTCATCCACTATTGCTTACTGCCGCGTGCTTTTGCAAACCGGCGAAACCGAAAACAAGGCCCGCAAATCTTCACAAATTAACCCCGCGTGCGCCAAGATTTTGTCTAAAAATCATCTTCCGTTCGCCTTCGATTCACCATATGGGCGTGTCACGCAACGTTGTTGCCGAAAACACGCGACTGCAGGTCCTTGCGCAGCGTTTCCAGTTTGGTGATCTGTCCGAGCAGTTCGATTTTCTCTGCACCGTCCGGCAGTTGCGCCATGCGGCGCTGGGCCGCGCCGATCTTGCGCATGATGCCGGTGTCGAGCAGTCTGACGATCAGTTCGGACGCGTACCGCCGCTCCTCCTGCGTCGGCTTGCGCAATTGCGCCGATTGTTCCTGCGACTCGCCTGTATTGCGGTTCGCGTCCGCTTCGCTCGGCGGCAATGGCAGCGGCATGACGGCCAGCTCGTTGATGACCGATTCAAGCATCGGACCGCCCGCCTTCGTCAGATTGTGCATCCACAGTCCCTGCGGCACGTCTTCCCCTGGAAGCCCGCCCGCCGCGGCGACCGCTTGGAACAGCGTGCGGAACACCGGCGTCATGAAACTCGACAAGGTCAGGCTGGCGAACATCGTCGGATCGACGGCCAACGGCACCTGGATCAGCGTGGCCATGAACTGCTGTTCGCAGATGAACACGGCGTCGTCGATGCGATAGTAGCTTTGCTCGGCCGCGTCGCGATGCTCCAACGCCTTGCGTGCGGCGGGATTCGCATACGGATTCGCGCCACGTTCCGCATATGCTGGTTCAGCCGACGGCCCCGCATTGTTTTGGAATCGACGTTTCGGCGCGTACGCGTCCTCGTCACGCATGTTCAGTTTGCGACGCTGGTACGCCACTTCGCGTTGCATGATGTCCAGATCGACGCCGATGCGACGTACCGCCTTGCGTGAGTACAGGTCGAGCAGCGAACGGTCTCGGATTTGCGCGATCAGCGGGGCGACCGCCTTGACCGCGCCCATCTGACCTGTCGCGTACGTGGTGTCGAAACGGTCGATTGCCGAATCGATCACGAAATCGTACAGCGGCCGCGCATTGGCGATCAGCGCGCGCACCGCCTCGTTGCCGCGTTTGATGCGCAGATCGCACGGGTCGAGGTTGTCTTCGGCGACCGCGACGAACGCCTGCGTCGAGAACGCGGCGTCCAAACCGAACGCGTGGATCGCGGCCTTCTGCCCAGCCGCATCGCCGTCGAATGTGAACACGACACGCGAGCTCAACGCCTGCCCCTCCACCTTCAGGGGGCCAACCAGCTGCACGGCGCCCAACGAATCGTCCGCGATCAATCGGCGGATGATCTTCGCATGCTCGGCGCCGAATGCGGTGCCGCACGTGGCGACCGCCGTGTCGATGCCGGCCAGATGCATGGCCATCACATCGGTATAGCCTTCGACGATCACCGCCTGGCGTTTCTTCACAATCGCCGATTTGGCAAGGTCGATGCCGTACAGCACCTGTGTTTTGCGGTACAGCTGCGTGTCGGGCGTGTTGATGTATTTCGCGTTGATCGTGTCATCCTCGTACAGCTTGCGCGCGCCGAAGCCGAGCGTACGGCCGGTCGAATCGCGAATCGGCCATGTCACGCGGCCACGGAAATAGTCGTATACGCCACGCTGGCCCTGACGGGCGAGTCCCGCGTCGAGCATCTCCTGCTGGGTGAAGCCTTTGCCGGCAAGGTGCCGCACCAGGTTATCCCATCCTTGGGGGGCATATCCGCAGCCGAACCGCTGGCAGTCGGCCTGGCTGAAGTTGCGACCGTCCAACAGCTTGCGCGCGGCGAGCGCCTCCTTGGTCATCAGCTGGGAGACGAAGAATTCCTGCGCCGCCTCGTTGGCTTCGAGCAGGCGTGCGCGTTTCGAACCGGTGTGCGCGGGCACGTTGTCGGCCTTGTCGTAATGCAGTTCGATATGGTATTTGTCGGCGAGCAGCTCCACCGCGTCACGAAAGTCGATGTTCTCCTGATGTTCGACGTAGCCGAATACGTCGCCGCCGAGACCGCAGCCGAAGCAATGCCACACGCCAAGCGCCGGGCGCACGGAAAAACTTGGCGTTTTCTCGTCATGGAAGGGGCACAGGCCTACGTATGTGCCGGTTCCCGAGGGTTTGAGCGTGACGGTCGCGGATACGATGTCATACAGGTCGGCGGTGGCGCGGACCTTTTCTATGTCTTCCTTCTTGATCATTCCCGGCATACGGTCCAGCCTACCAGCCCGTTCAGCACAAGATGGAGTGCAGGGCCAGAGCGGAGTTGTCGGTCAGGCTTGCGACCTGATCGATGGCGACGCGCAGGCGTTCGTCGTCGCCGCCGGCCTCACGCCAATCGTCGAGGAACACATTCTCCAATGCGCTTGACGGTTTGGGATTGTCCGCCATGAACACGTCCACCAGATCGCCGACGATCCGCTGTTCCTCGCCGTGCATCGGCTCGCGTTCGCCGGGCGCCATGACGAAATGCACGGCGATGCCTTTCAGCACCACGATTTCGTAACTGGTTTCCTCGGGAATCACCAGATCGCCGTTGTATCGGGTCAGCGGCTCGTTGCCGTACGTGTCCCGCGTGGCTTGTTCCACGGAACCGGCGAATCGGCCGATCAGATTGCTGGTCATGTTCTTCAATGCGGCGAGCGCGCGTCGCGAACCGTCGAAATAGCCGGGGAACGTGTCGCGCCGGTGCATGCGTGCGAACGCGGCCACCAGCTTGTCTGTGTCCCATTGCGGTCCGTACCAGGCGCGCGCGTCCTCGACGACCGCGTCGATCACGCCGCTTTCATGCAGCACGCCCGGATTGAACGCGCCGGTGGCGATGGCGTCCTCCACATCATGCACGCTGTAGGCGATGTCATCGGACAGGTCCATCACCTGGCATTCGACGGGACGGCGGGTGGTGTCGGGCGCGTGTTGTTTGAGCCAGGCGAACACGTCCGTATCATCCGGATAGACGCAGAATTTCGCACTGCGCTCCCCTTTCGGATGCGCGGCGGCTTCGGCAAGCGTCCACGGGTATTTGACGGCCGCATCGAGCGCGGCACGCGTCAGATTCACGCCTGCGGAACGTCCGTCGGGAAACAGTATTTTCGGTTCGAGGCGCGTCAATAATCGCAAGGTTTGCGCATTGCCTTCGAAACCACCGATATTGCCGGCGATTTCGGCAAGCGCACGTTCCCCATTATGGCCGAACGGCGGGTGGCCGAGGTCGTGCGCAAGGCAGGCGCAGTCGACCACGTCGGGATCGCAACCGAGCGAAGTGCCGATCTGTCGACCGATTTGCGCGACCTCCAACGTGTGTGTAAGCCGTGTACGTGCGAAATCGTCCGTGCCGGCCACCAGAATCTGCGTTTTTGCGCCGAGACGACGTAATGCCGATGAGTGGATGAGTCGGGCGCGGTCGCGTTGGAAGGCGGTGCGGGAGCTGGATTTGGGTGGTTCCGGAGCCCAACGCTCCTCGTCGAACGCGCTGTATCCTTCGCTCGTCATGATGCACAGCCTCCTATGGGTGCGGCGGCTGCCGCCGCTTTTTACGGGATTACAGGATGCTTGCCGGGTCGAGCTTGGCGAGGTCCTCGGCGGACAATACGTCCGTGGCATGCTCGTACAGGCGCGGAATGCGGTTGCGCAGGCAGGTGAAGATCTCGTAGCTGATGGTGTCGGCGGCACGACCCCAATCGTCCGCGGTCGGTTCGGCGTAATCCTCACCACGGCCTGGACCGAACAGTTCCACATTGTCACCTTCGTGGATGCCGAGTTCGGCAGCGGAACCGTGCAGGTCGAGGATGAACTGGTCCATGCACACGCGGCCGGACACACGGTACAGGCGCGGGCCTTCCGAGGTCATCACGCGCACCGGGCCGCCGGGCTTGGTCACATGCTTGGCGCCTTCCATGTCGAATCCGGAGGCGGAGCGGTGGATGCCGTCCGCATAGCCGAGCGGCACGATCGCGGTGGAGGTGTCGGACGGGGTCAGATACGTACGGCCGTAGGAAATGCCATGTCCGGCCTCCACATCCTTGACGGTGCCGAGCTGCGCCTGCAGGGTCATGGCGGGCTTCAGGCTATACGTGGACGGCGTGCCCATGGCCGGATCGGCTTCGTAACCGTACAGGCCGATGCCCGGACGGGTCAGTTCGAAGTGGATTTCCGGACGGGACAGCGTCGCCGCGGTGTTGGCGAGGTGGCGGATTTCCGGCGGAATGCCGGCCGCCTCCATACGACGGGTGAAGTCCTTGAACGTTTCGACCTGCATGTCGGTGGAGGCAACGAATTCCGGAACGTCCGGCGCGTCGGCGACCGCCAGATGGCTCCACTGGCCGACGATGTGCAGCACGCCTTCCTTGGCGAGCGGCACCAGTTTGGCGAGCGCCGCGTCGAAACCTGCTGGAGTGAAGCCGTTACGGCCGAAGCCGGAATCGACCTTCACATGCACGCGCGCCGTCTTGCCGAGCCTGCGTGCGGCCGCGGCGACGCCGTCGATGCCGGCGAGCGAGCCGACGGAAATGTCGATGTCGTTGTCGATCAGCTCGTCGAACGGCACTTCGGCGCCGCTGTACACCCATGTCAGAATATGGCAGCGATCGGGGCCGATGCCGGCTTTGCGCAGCAGCAGCGCCTCATGCGATTGCGCGGTGCCGAGCCATGTGGCGCCTCCCGCGAGCGCGGCGAGCGCGGCGGGGATCAGGCCGTGGCCGTACGCGTCGGCTTTGACGATGCCCATGACGGCGGTGCCGGAATGCGGACCGCCGACGACACTCACCAGATGGCGCATGTTGTCGCGCAGTGCGGCGAGGTCGACGATGGCCTGCGCCGGATACCGCCGCTGGGCGGCCTTGTAGTTCGCTTTGCCTTGTTCGGAGGAGAAATCCCATTCACGTGTTGCGCTCAAAGTCATGGCTCCCATTGTCGCGCCGCTATGTGACAGGTATGGAACATCAGGGACATATGGTGAGACGATTCACGATGTTTTCACGATTTTGTCCGGCAGTGTTTTTTACACTTTCCATACACAAGGCTGTTGCGCATATCGCCGCGGCCTTTCTGATTTCTGGCGTTAAGGCGTGCCAGAGTCCCGGAAATCCGTCCGGTCCAGCCCATTTTTGAAACAATCACAGGGAATCTGACGACCATGGATCTATTTCGCAAGAAGTCGGTGGACCAACTTGTCTCCGAATCGACTCCGCTGAAGCGAACACTGAAAACCTTCGACCTGACCATGCTGGGCATCGGCGCCATCATCGGCACCGGCATCTTCGTGCTCACCGGCAAAGGCGCGCTCACCGCGGGACCGGCATTGTGCGTGTCCTTCCTGCTCGCCGCCGTCTGCTGCGGTTTTGCGGGCCTGTGCTATGCGGAGTTCGCCGCGATGGCACCGGTTTCCGGCTCCGCCTATTCGTACGCGTATCTGGCGTTCGGCGAGTTGATCGCCTTCGTGATCGGTTGGGATTTGATTTTGGAATACGCGTTGCAGGCGGCGACCGTGTCCGCCGGCTGGTCGGGCTATTTCAACAAGCTGTTGGAAGGCTTCGGCCTGCATCTGCCGGTCGAACTGACCGCCGCGTACGGCACCACGCCGGGAGTCACCACGTATTTCAATCTGCCGGGCTTCGTGATCGTGCTTATCATCACGTGGGTGCTGTCCATCGGCATCAACCAGACGAAGAAGACCAACGACATCATGGTGATGATCAAGCTGGCCATCATCGTGCTGTTCATCGTGTGCACCGTCTGGTACATCAATCCCGCCAACTGGAAACCGTTCTCCCCGTATGGCATCTACACGTTCCAGCCGGGCTCGACGCAACCGTACGGCATCGTGCCGGCCGCGTCGATCGTGTTCTTCAGCTTCATCGGCTTCGACGCCGTCTCCTCCTCCGCCGAGGAGACCATCAATCCGAACAAGACGCTGCCGCGCGGCATCCTGATCTCGCTGGCCGTGTCCACCGTGCTGTACATCATCATGACGCTCATCATGACCGGCGTGGTGCCGTACAAGGAGTTCGCGAAGTTCATCGACGCTCCGGTGGCGGGCGTGATTCTCGAGACCGGCCTCAACTGGCTGGCGTTCATCGTGAACCTCGGCGCGTTGATCGGCATGACCACCGTCATGCTGGTGCAGCTGTACGGCCAGTCCCGCATCTGCTATGCGATGAGCCGCGACGGACTGTTCCCGAAGTTCTTCGGCGAAGTGCATCCGAAGTACCGCACACCGTTCAAGGGCACGTGGTTCTTCGGCATTCTGACGGCCATCGCCGGCGGTTTCATCAACATCAACGTGCTGTTCGAGCTGGTGAACATCGGTACGCTGTCCGCGTTCATCATCGTGTCGGCCGGCATCCTGTGGATGCGCAAGACCCAGCCGGACGCGCATCGTGGCTTCCGTGCGCCGGGCGTGCCGTTCACGCCAATCTGCGCCATCATCTTCTGCCTGATTCTGATCTTCGGTTTGAATTGGGAGACGTGGGTGCGTTTCGCCGTGTGGTTCGCGCTTGGACTGGTCGTGTATTTCACGTACAGCCGCAAGCATTCTCAGCTTAACGAGCCGGGACTGTTCTAATCATCCCTTCATATGGAAAAGGACGTCTCCCGCAGTTTTACGGGAGACGTCCTTTTTTCTACGTTTCTATGTATGCGCAATCACCATTCGTGACGCTGGTAGGCGATACGCGTGGTATCGGTGGGGCGGTCAAGCAGTTGGATCAGGCCGCAGCGGGCGAATCCGTTCGATTCGAGCACGTGCTGCATGGCCTTGTTGTTCGGATGCGTGTCGGCGCGCACGTTGCCGTAATGTTCGATGCACCAGTTGATGCAGTCCTTGGCCGCGCCTTTGACGATTCCCGACGAGGCGATGCGGTGGATGGTCACATACGAGTCGTCGTCCAGCCAGGCGCCGTCGATATGCGCGTAGGTGGGATCCTCGCCCGTGCACAGGGCGAACTGGGCGAGCACACGCTCCTTGCCGTCAGCCTCGTCCACCAGCAGCATGGTGCGCTGCTGGCGAATGTCGTCAAGGATCACTTCCTCACGTGGGAACGTGTTTCCCCATTGCGTGGGATTCCCGTTGGCCGCCATAAGCTCACGCGCATGCTGGTAGATTTTCAGCATGACAGGCAGATCATCCATGGTGGCACGACGGAACCGACGTTCGGAAGTGGTTTCGCTCAACCCTTTCACCTCAATTCGACTGTGTACCTCTCTCAAGCATTCCAGCCGTCCAAACTACCACGCCCACCGCACAGGCATGGTAACGCTCACACAAGGCGGCGTTCGAACGGGTCGGAGCTGATGCCCTTGGCGAGGATGTCCTTGCACCATTCCTTGGCGGTGAACAGGCTGTGGTCGCGGTAGTTGCCGCAGCTTTCGATGGTGGTTGCCGGCACGTCGTCCCATGTGGCCTCGTAGGCGATGAATTCCAACGATTCCTTCAATGCGCGAGCCACATCCTCGGTGGAATGCTCGCCCCACGTCAGCAGGTGGAAGCCTGTGCGGCATCCGAACGGCGAGCAGTCGATGTAACTGGGGATGCGTTCGCGCAGCAGCACCGCGATGGTGTGTTCGATGGTGTGCAGTCCGCCGGTCGGAATGGCGTTCTCGTTCGGCTGCACCAATCGCAGGTCGTAGTTCGAGATCACGTCGCCGTGGGGGCCGGTTTCCGTATCGATGTAGCGCACATACGGCGCCTTTACTTTGGTGTGGTCCAATTGGAAGCTTTCCACCACCGGCTTGTCTTCCGCCATGTTCTGTCCTTTCGTTGTTGTGTTCACATTCCACTATTCACGGTTCGCGGGCTCAACGTCAACCGTCGTGCCATGCGTGTCGGTTATGGCCGGTTCAAGCCTCGTCGCTGGAATCCTCCCGAATCGCGGCCATGAACCGTTCGCCGTACTGTTTGAGCTTGCTTTCCCCCACACCGTTGACGGCAAGGAACTGGTCGTCAGTGATCGGCTTGACCCGTACCATGTCACGCAACGTCTTGTCGGAGAACACGATGTACGGCGGTTTGCCGAGTTCGCGCGCGATGTCCAGTCGCAGCGCACGCAGCTTCTGGAATAGCGCCTCGTCGCCGTCATCCGGCACGTACGATCCGACAGCGGGAGTGGACACGTCGGGCGTTCGACGCGCACGGGCGTCAGCACGTTTGATCTTCTTGATGTCGTAATGGAATTCGGGTGCGACCGTTTCCGCCGCACGGGGTCCGAAGCCGACGATCGGCAGGCGTCCTTCCGCGATCGTCAGGAAGCCGTCGGTGGCCATCTGGCTCAGCACGTCGCGGATGCGCGCTTCCGGCACTTCGTCGAGCATGCCGAACGACAGCAGGCTTTCGGGGTTGAGATAGCTTAGATCCTGTGCCTTCGAGCCGCGCAGCACCTTGACGATTTTGCCGCTGCCGACATGCTGGTTCACATCGTGCACGCAACGGCTGATGGCTCGGGCGATGTCGGTGACGTCGATGGTTTCGAATGTGTGCTCGCAGTTGGCGCAACCGCCCACGCATTTGCCGTCCGTTTTCGCCGCCGCGCCCGCGGTTTCGCCGAAATACCGGGTCATGTACGCGTGCAGGCAGTCCGTGGTACGGCAGTAGCCGACCATCGCGTCGAGCAGCCGGCGTTTCGACGCGCGTACGGCCTCCTGCTCTTCGGGAGTCAATCGTTCGTTTTCGTAATCCGAATCGAGCAGCCGGCGGCGGGTGACGATGTCCGATTCGTTCCACAACAGCGTGCAGCGGCTTGGTTCGCCGTCTCGTCCGGCTCGTCCGGCCTCCTGGTAGTACGCTTCGATGGATTCGGGCATGTTGTGGTGGATGACGAACCGCACGTTGGATTTGTCGATGCCCATGCCGAACGCGTTGGTGGCCACGACCACGGGCACACGGTCGGTGACGAAATCGCGTTGCGCCTTCTCTCGTGCGTCGGCGCTCATACCGCCATGGTAGGCGACGGCGATGGTGCCGATATCCGACACATCCGCACCCCCTGCGGCACGCAATTCGGCGACGGCGCTGTTAAGCGATTCGGCGAGCGCTTCCGTTTCCTTGCGCGTGGCGCAGTAGACGATGCCGGATTCGTCCGGATGGCTGGCGATGTAGGACGCCACCCAGGATGCTTTGTCTTTGCGTGGCATGCTGATGACGTCGAAATACAGGTTCGGCCGGTCGAAACCGGTGACGGTGATGGACGGTGTGTGCAGGCCCAGAATCGAAACGATGTCGCGGCGCACGCGTTCGGTGGCGGTGGCGGTGAACGCGGCGACCGTTGGACGTGTGGGCAGTCCGGCGATGAATTCGCCGATGCCAAGATATGAGGAACGGAAGTCCTGCCCCCATTGGGAGACGCAGTGCGCTTCGTCGACGGCGACGAGCGAGATCGGCACACGGACGGCGAAGTTGCGGAATCGTTCAGTTTCCAAACGTTCCGGCGCCACGTACAGCAGTTTGATCTGGCCGGAGAGCGCCTGCGCGAAGACGAGATCCTGTTCGTCCGGCGTCTGAGTGGTGTTGATGAACGCGGCCGGAAGGCCCACGTCGTTCAGGGCGTCGACCTGGTCGCGCATGAGTGAGATCAGCGGCGAGATGACGATGGCGACGCCCGGCAGGATCGCTGCGGGAATCTGATAGCAGATGGATTTGCCGGCGCCGGTGGGCATGACGCCAAGCACGTCGTGTCCGGTGAGGATGGCCGAGACGATGCCGGATTGTCCAGGACGGAACGAATCGTAGCCGAAATAGCGGTTCAGCGCCTCCAATGCGCGGGGGTCTACGGAATCGGCGGAATCAACAGCTTGCGTCATGGTTTCCAAGTGTAGCAATGCCGTGCGTTGACCGCGGAGAGCGAAACGGCCGGCGCGGGTCTTGCCCATGCCGGCCGTTTCATGCTTCTATCGGAAATAGGGAATTCAGATCTGGCGGAACGCCTGCTCCAGGTCGGCGATCAGATCGTCCGCGTCCTCAAGGCCGACGGACAGGCGGATCAGGTTGGCGGGCACTTCGAGCGTGGTGCCGGCCACGGAGGCGTGGGTCATGGCGCCCGGATGCTCGATCAGGGATTCCACGCCGCCCAGGGATTCGGCCAGGGTGAACACTTCGGTGGCTCCGGCGAACTTCTTGGCCGCTTCGAAACCGGCGGCGATCTGGATGGAGATCATACCGCCGAAACCGCCGTGCATCTGGCGTGCCGCGATGTCGTGGCCCGGGTGGGATTCGAGGCCTGGATACCATACGCGTTCCACTTCGGGGCGGGTTTCGAGCCACTGGGCCACTTTCATGGCGTTGCGGCTGTGCTGCTTGACGCGCAGGTCGAGGGTTTTGAGGCCTCGGATGTCAAGCCAGGAGTCGAACGGGGACGGAACCGCGCCGGCCGCGTTCTGCAGGAAGGCCACCGCGTCGCGTGTTTCCTTGTCGTTCAGGACCACCGCGCCGCCGACCACGTCAGAGTGGCCGCCGATGTACTTGGTGGTGGAGTAGACGACCACGTCGGCGCCGTCTGCGAGCGGATGCTGCAATACCGGGGATGCGAAGGTGTTATCCACGACCACTTTGGTGCCGTGCACGTGCGCCACGGCCGCGGTGGCGGCGATGTCGGTGATGTTGAGCAGCGGGTTGGACGGGGTTTCCACCCAGATGTACGCGTGCTGCTTCTTGGCGAGCGCGGCTGAGACGGCGGCCGTGTCAGTGATGTCCACCACGTCGAGGCCGATGCCCCACGGCACGAACACCTTGGACAGCAGACGGTAGGTGCCGCCGTACACGTCGTTGCCGAGCAGGATGTTGTCGCCGGGCTTCAGGGTGGAGCGCAGCAGCACGTCGATGGCGGCAAGTCCGGAGGAGAAGCTTAACGCGTATTTCGCGCCTTCCACGGCGGCGAGCTGCTCGTCGAAGCTGTTGCGGGTCGGGTTGATGGAACGGCTGTAGTCGTAGCCGTTGCGCAGGCCGCCGACGCCGTCCTGCTTGAAGGTGGAGGTCATGTAGATGGGGGTGACCACGGCTCCGGTGGTCGGGTCGGGTTCCTGGCCTGCGTGGATGGCGCGGGTGGCGAGAGCGGTGGCGTTGAGGGCTTCGGTGTTGGTCGAGATGGTCATGATGGGAACTCCTTGGAAGTATCGGATGGTTTGGGTCGTTCGGATGATGGGCATTGGTTTCAAAGGTGCGATCGGGCTGCCGGACAGTCGTTTGACGGTCTTTTACAGGTACTGTTCGGCGAGGCTGGGCTTGGTGGTGCGTTCCACGACGTCGGCGAATCCGTTGGCGCGCATCCAGTCGTCGTTGAAGATCTTCTCCATGTAGCTGCGGCCGGAATCGGGCATCAGCACCACGACGAGCTGGTTTTCGTCGAGGTCGTGCTCGCGGGCGTATTTCAGCGCGGAGAACACGGCCATGCCGGATGAGCCGCCGACGAGCAGTCCTTCCTCGTTGGCGAGGCGTCGGGTCATTTCGAAGGCTTCCGCGTCGGTGACCTGCACGATCTCGTCGGGAAGGCTCCGGTCGAAGGCCTTCGGGTAGAAGTCCTCGCCGACGCCTTCGATCTGGTATTGGTGCACGTCGTTCGGGTCGGAGTAGATGGAGCCTTCCGGATCGGCGCCGATGACCTGCACCGCGCCGTTGGACACGTCCTTCAGATAGTGTCCGGTGCCGGAGATGGTGCCGCCGGTGCCGATGCCCGCCACGAAATGCGTGACCTTGTGGTCGGTGGTCTCCCAGATTTCCGGACCAGTGGTGTGATAGTGGCTTTCGGGACCGTTCGGATTGTCGTACTGGTTGGGACGGTAGCCGCCGGGAATCGCCTTGGCGAGGCGGTCCGCCACCTGGTAGTAGGAGCGCGGATCGTCCGGACCGGCGTCGGTGGGGGTTACGACCACTTCGGCGCCGTATGCGCGCAGCACCGCACGCTTGGCTTCGGAAACCTTGTCCGGCAGGGTGAAGATCGCACGGTATCCGCGCTGCAAAGCCACGAGCGCGAGTCCGACACCGGTGTTGCCGGAGGTCGGTTCCACGATCACGCCGCCGGGCTTCAGTTCGCCGCTGCGTTCGGCCGCGTCGATGATGCGTTCGGCGATGCGGTCCTTGGACGAGCCACCCGGGTTCAGGTATTCGACCTTCACCGCGATGGTGGCTTTGATGCCGTCGGTCACGTGGTTGAGTTTGACGAGCGGGGTGTTGCCGATGAGTTCGGACAGGGAATTGTGGATGGTCATGACGTTTCCTTTGCACGGTGCGGTTCGTGGGCTTTTCGAATGGTTTTGGTTTCGTATGTTCGAGAAGCTCGCGTCCGTCGCGTGCAGTTGTTGAAACGGGACCTGTTGCGATGCTGCCTTGCTCATTCGCGTGCGTCGCGTGCGCCAACCTCGGCTGATGCGCTATTTCGAATGATCGTTTGACGATTCGCATACGGCCTGCGATATGCGCGACCGCTTGTTGGAATGTCCTATCTCAAGTTATGCGTCGATGAACCACGCGCCCCTCGGGCGGTTGGTCAGCGACAGCAACAACATGAGAAATTGAACATGGCTCATACGATAGCACGGACGTGGACATCGGCGTGTTGCCCATGCCGAGCATCGTCACCACCATACCGGCAGCAACTGCGGAACACGCACCTCACGACGCCTGATCAACAGCCAGCACAACAAGTTGCCGAAGATCATCACACCTACGAAAAGCACCATCATCGGCCAGAACGTGTAGGCCTGATCGTATACGAGACGCTCGTTGGACGTTCCGTACATCGCCGCGGACGCCGCTTGCCCCTCACGCCACATCAGACACCAGCGTCCCCGCAGTGCCTCGAGCAGTTTCCATATCATCGGATTGACATCGGTGGCGGTTCTGTTCAACAGCCATGGACGCGCGACCCATGCTATGCATGCCGACACCGCCAGGGCGATTGCCCCGTACCGATTGACCTGCGCCAGCAGTTCCCCGACGCATTGACCCAGAATCGCCACCGAGGCGGTCAACAGGAACAGCGCCAGGAACAGCAGCATCGGATTGGCCGTATCGCCTCGCACGCCTGTTCTCATGGCCGCGTATGAACCGCCCAGATCACGGTTCAGGAATCGCAATCGTCCGAATGAATCGGATGGTGGCACACAAGCCAGCCACTGCAGGTCACTGCCGACACGGAACGTGATGAGGATATCGGCATCATGGTTCGGCGTCAGCACGAACCCCAACGTCATGACCACCGAGCAGGCAAGGGAGAAGCAAAGATTGGCGAACATCTCGGTCCAGAAATACACGGCCCGGCCCACGCCCATGGATATCAGGGAACGAAAGCCACTGACAGCCAGAACCGCCGTCAGAACCGCGCACATCACCAACGTCGGGCCAAGCACATGGTATTCCACCACATAATGACCTCCGGATACCAAGGCCAAAATCAGACCCCACAGCCACGGCACGCAATAACCGGCCAACACGTACGCCATCAACACGACGCAACGCGCGGCAAGCTGCCTTGTCAGCGCGAACCGCATCCCGGCCGACAAGCCTTTCACTTCATCCATCATGACGCATACCCCTTGTCCATGCCGGTAATCTGGATGACATACTCATTGAGATCGAAAGACCTCATGACAACGTCCTCCGGCATCGGTGCAGATGGCACGCCACGCACGCCGACAGTCAGCAGACCACCGAGAACGGTTTCCGACAGCGTACGCAAACCATTGTCGGCCAAGTACCGCCGCACCGATCCGACCGGCCCCGACAGCATCCGCCCACGTTGTGCCAACTCGTTCATGTCGAAGGATTCCAGCACCCGCCCATGGTCGAGGACCACGGCATGTTCGACCAGTCCCTCCACCTCCGTTATGAGATGGGTGGATATGATCATGGTGCGAGGTCTGTCGCCATACGACTCAATCACGAAGCGGTAACACAGGTCACGGGCCGCAGCGTCAAGACCATCAGTCGCTTCATCAAGCAACACGATATCGGTCGGCGCGCAAAGCGCGGCAACCAGCTTCGCCGCGCCACGCTGGCCGGTGGACAGTCTCATGAAACGAGCATCAGGCCGCAGCCCGAAAGCCTGCATCATACGCCCCGCCAACACATCATCGAATCCGCCGTATCGCCGCGAGATCAGACGGAACACCGATCGCAGACGCCATTCGACAGGATATGGCCAAGTCTCGTCCATCAGCATGAGACGTTTCCGCATGCCGCCACCATCCGTCATACGGTTGCCGTCGAACGACACACTGCCGGCATCGGCCACGAGTCGGTTCGCGATGATGTTCAGCAATGTGCTTTTGCCGGCACCATTGCGCCCGAACAGACCATGTATCGCACCGCTCCGTAATTCCAGATTCACTCCGTTGAGCAGGGACGTTCCATGACGGCTCTTGCTCAGATCGCTGATGACCAGACTCATCGATAGGTCCTTCCGATGATGCGCTGTAGTTGTTCGCAGCTGATGCCAAGCGCCTTTGCCTGCGCGACGAGTTCGACGACCCGCGTGGTGAGCAGTTCCTCGCGTTTGGCGTCACGAGCCTTCTCCCGTGCTCCCGTGGTGACGAACATGCCAAGGCCGCGTCTTTTCTCCAGCAGACCCTGATCGACCAGGAGATTCATGCCTTTGAGCACCGTGGCGGGATTGATCGCATACGTGGACGAGATCTCGGTGGTGCTGGGCACCTGTTCGCCTTCCGCGAAGGCACCGGAGACGATAGCTTCGCTGATTTGTTCGGCCACCTGCCGGAACAATGGCGTCGTTCCCGAAAAATCGAATCGCATCCGACGCCTCCAGCCGCCTAGTCGGTTCAATATCAACGTCATCCACTCTAACCGTTGGTCTGCCGCGATGCGGCAACGAACAGCCGGCGAAGCATCTCTCAAGGACACGGCACACGTCATGCGCGTGCCTTGAAATAGGCGAACAACTGCCGTTCGCGGATCGTCATACCCCCAACCGCAGTCCCGGCAAGCATCCCGACCGACATGGCGCCCGGAACACGGCATAGCATCGCGACAACCGGCATCGCGTCACCGGATCCGGTCAATATGAGCGGCACAATCGCGACAACCGGCAGACATGCCACGCAAGACGCCGCCACCGTGGCCAGCGTCTCCAAAAACAGCTGCAGCAGCATCGCGGTTTTCGGATACCCCGCATGCAACGCGCTCGCTATCTCGATTCTGCGCATGCAAACCGATGCGAACCCCAACGCCATTGCGATGACGAACATCAACAGTGGCGCATACCGGGTGATGCGGGCATCGAAATCCGCCGGGCCAGGCATATGCGACCCCAGCATGGTATTGATCCGGCTGATTTTCGCATGCGGCGTTTCGTTGCTTCCACTCGTCCCGGCAGAGGTGGAGCTCGCAGCGGCGCCGACACCGGATTCGGCATCGGCGCGAATGGAGACACGCAGCAGGCTTTCGATACCGTCGGGAACCGGCCACGCACGGACCAGACAGGTGTCATAGGCCTTGGTATCGTTGCCGGGCGAGATAATCGCATAGCCGTATGTTGGTTGCCTTCCGTCGCTTGGCCAATCGAACGTCGCGGAAACACGCATGCGTGCGCCACCGACGAGCGGCAGCACCGTGCCGGCATGCGCGCCATACGTGCGCGCCACAGCCGTCGACATGATCACACCGGAATTGTCCTTCCGTATCCCTGTCGCCGCGAATACCTGCGCGACATGTGCGCTTGCCTCGTATGTCGGAATCTCGGTCGCGGGCAATGACGCGATGCGCACGCGGTCGGACGACTGCCGGAGGGCGGCGGCGCCCAACACTCCGTTCGCGGAACGCAGCCCTTCGCAGGCCGCGCCGTCGATTCCTCCCTGCAAAGTGATCGCATAGGTGGAGGCACCTGATTCCTTCCATTTCCGGGCATCGCCGATCAACCCCGTCATCTGCGTCAGGTCTGCGCACATGCATGCGACCGCGCATATCGACAGCAGCAGCCAGATAAGCGCGCATCGGCTCGTACCAGTGGCGACGTTGCGCCAAGTCTCACGCAGCACCGCTTTCAACCGCATCGGTTTCATTGGTAATCCTCCAAATCGATGACATCGGTGGCGGCGTCGCGCGTGCGATGATCATGCGTGGCGACCACCACGATCATGCCCCGTCTTGACAACGCGTCCAACCTCGCGTTCACCGTATCCGCCGTATGCACATCGAGCTGCGCGGTCGGCTCATCGACCAGCAGCAGATCGGCGCCCGACGCCACGCCACGCGCCAGCATGAGCCGTTGAGCCTCTCCTCCGGACAGCTCCCGGTATTCGCTGGACGCGCGCTCCGCCAGACCGAACTGGGCAAGCAGCTCGCGCGCGCATGCCTCCGCCTGCGGCACATCCAACCCCCGCGCAAGATAAGGCAGAGTCACATGGTCGATCACGCTTCGGCACGCCACTCCGATGGGATTTTGGAACACCCAGCTGGTTTTCCCGATGTTCAGCCGCTGAATGGATCCTTCCGACGGCTTCACCCATCCCGCCAGTATGGACAACAATGTGCTTTTGCCCGAACCGGAAGGCCCCACCAGCGCGTACACGCGATCGGGCCGCAGGTCAGCATTTAACGAACGGAACAGCCAAGTGTCTCCAGTGAATGTGTGCCCAACATCGCGCAACGTCACCAGTCTTCCCGGCGTCCGCTCATCATCCCCCTTCATCAGAGGACCCGTGGAATCAACGGGATCACTCATCGGCATGGCTTGCCTCCTTGCGGATTCGTGCGTACTTTGCCCAATGCCACTCCGGAATCGACCGTGGCCATTGAGCGCCCCAAACGGGAGCCGATCACGGTGACCGCGACGGGCTTGCCATCGGACACCACGCAGGCCTGTTCATCATGTTGCGCGTAGAAAGCGGTGGGTGGCAGCGACCATACATCGATTGGAGTTTTCAGGAGCCATTGCAGGGTGAAGGTCACATCCGACGCGCCATACGACGCGCTCTCGGAGGACTCAGCTGTGCCGGACGCCTGCCGATAGGCGTCGCTGCCCAGCAATGCAGCCAGCGTCGACGAGTCGGTGATTGCCGTCGTTTGTTGCGGCATGTCGACCATTCGACCGTCCACGTCAAGCACCCGATCTCCTGCGACCACCTCGTCCTGCGGCATGGTCACGGATACCGATTGCGATTGCGAATCGGTGGTCAACAGTTCGGATTTCACGTCGATTGATGCGCCGATGCCGGCAACGCAGGAACGGATCGTCACGGATTGCCCATCCAACCACACGTAAGCGTCTTTGGCTAGCGTCCACCCGTTGTCCTTGACCAGCCGTGCCGCGCCGACGGTATCGGCGAGCGCATTGTATGCGAGAATCGTGTCCCAGGTCATCGCATCGCCGTCGGGGGCCGCATATCCAAGCCGTCGCAGCTCGGCGTTCAGCGCCGCCACGTCGCGGCCTCGCATACCGGACTGCAGGTCGCGGAACGGCGGAACGGCGGTATGCAACGACAGCAGCGGCACTTCATCCACTGCGATGAAGCTTGTTCCGGAATCGATGGTTTGTCCGGGCGCGCAACCATAGGCGGTGATGGTGCCCGATTTGGGCGAGGCCACGGTGCGCCCCGTTCCGGTATGGACCGTGACGGTGACGTCTCGAGCATCATCGAACCGGCTTTTCGCCGCAGTGATCGAACCGGAGGCCGTTGAGGATCGCAACGATTGGGGTATGGCCGGTCGGACCAGCAGGAATCCGCATCCGACGCCTGCCGCCAATGCGATGACTACCAACAGCGCGACGACCGACATGGCCAATGGCTGACGTCGTCGCGTCGCCGGCCGCCGCTTTCCATCCGCATCCGTCCGTCGGTTCCGAACATGCGACCATGCTCTGACGGGTGTTTTGCCGCCCGCCATCACAATGCCCCACATTGTTCGATGATGGCCGCTTTGCGTTTGTCGTAGGCGGGATTGTCCTTGAGGGCGTATTTGCCGATCAGGTCATCGAAGCTCGTTCCGCCGGATTCGCCCATCGTCGCCAGCTCGTCGTAGGCGTCGGCGGTCACGGAGTCGTCCACGATGCCGTGTTTTTTCAGGCAGGCCAGTGTCTTGTCGTTCTGCTGGCGCGCGAGTTGGTCGTTATCGACGTTCTCGGGATTCTCCTTGAGGCTCAGATACAGGTCGACGATGTTCTTGTATTGGGTCTCATTCTGGCAGGCTTCGTCAGCGGCATTGGTGGCGGCAATCTCATCTTCGCTCAAGTTGCGCTTGTCAAGCGCGTCGTCTCCGTAGGACGGGCTGATCGACCCACCGGGGTATCGCGCCTCGCCGGTGTCCACTGTGATGCCTTTCGAGGTCAGGCATTGCGCGTAGCTGGAACCGAGCTGGACCAACTCCTCTTCCGTGATTCTGCCGTCCTCGAGAATCTGGGCGGCTTCAGTGCTACCGGAGTTCTTGATTTTTGCGATTTCGTCCCGATACGACGCGTCCGCGGCGTTGGCGTCCGCATCGCCGCTGATGGCGGACGCCTGGCCCCGTGACGACTGCTCTTGCTTCCGATCTCCTGCCGTGCCGCACGCGCCCAACGATATGCTCAAAGCAAGAACCGTCAGTATTGTCACGATTCGCCGTGGCCGTTGCATCCCGTGGCTTTGATATGTTCCATGCGTCATCGCAGTCCCCCGATCATGAACATCCGGTCATGCCGGACCATCCATCCTGTTGGTTACATGGTTAGTTACATAACTAACTAACCATGTAACCAACAATATCGACCGACACGCAATCGGTCAAATCGTTATAGAAAAGAGACGCACCACGAATATGCGAGACTGTATGGCGCGCACGGATGAGGCATGCGGAGCGACACCTACAGCGAGGCGGCCTGCACCAATCGCTTGGTGTACTCGTCCTGCGGATGGCCCAGCACCTGGTCCGTCGGGCCGACTTCGACCGCGCGCCCGTCGTGCAGGACCAGAATGCGGTCCGCGATGTGCTGCACCACGCCCAGATCGTGGGACACCATGATGATCGCCATATCGGGCTGCGATTCGCGAATCGCGACGAACGCGTCGAGGATCCGGACCCTTGCAGCCACGTCGATGGCGCTCATCGGCTCGTCGGCGAGCAACACCTTCGGCTTGTCCACGATGGCGCGGGCGATCGCGGCGCGCTGCGCCTGCCCTCCGGACAGGTCGACAGGGAAACGGTTGGCGAACGTTCCCGGATCGAGGCTCACCATTTCCAGCACTTCGGTCACACGTTCCGCGACGCGTTCCCGTGGCCAATCCGGATGATGCATTCGCAATGGCTCGCCTATGGATCGGCCGATGCGCCATCGCGGATCCAACGAATCGAACGGGCTTTGGAACACCAATCCGGACTGCATGCGCAACTTGCGCGCCACATCGCCACGAACCGGCTCGCCGCAGTATTCGACGCTGCCGCCGTCCGCGGATTCGAGCCCCAGCAGCACGCGGGTCAGCGTGGTCTTGCCCGATCCGGAGCCGCCGATCACGGCGAGGCACTCCCCCGCCCGTGCATCCGCATCCACGCCGAACAGCACCTGACGGCGGTCATGTTTCGCGCCATACCATTTGTCGAGGCCGCGGCCGCGCAGCACCATTCCTTCGTTCACGTCAGTCATGGTCCACCTCCTTTTGCGCGGGATTCCGCACGGATTCCCGCCCGGCATCCTGCCCTGCGTGCAACGACAACGCGCGGGCCGACCGGACCAGCCTGCGTCCCGCGTCGGTGCGCGGTTGGTCCAGAAGCGCGTCCGTATCGCCGGATTCCGCGATCCGCCCGCATTCAAGCACATAACAGCGTGTGGTGGCCCTGTTCAGCACCGCGAAATCGTGCGTGATGAACAGCATCGACGCGCCCGACTCGTCCACCAGCGACGTGAGCAGGTCCACGATCTGCCGTTGCGTGATCGAATCCAACGCGGTGGTCGGCTCGTCGGCGATGATCAGCCGCGGCGAAGTGACAAGCGCCGTGGCGATGCCGACACCAGCACGTCCTCGCCGAGGCCAACCTTGGCAAGCACCGCTGTGACGCGTTCCGACCGTTCGGCGAGCGACAGATCGTAATGCAGGTACAGCGGAAGACCGACCTGCTGCGCCACGGTCATCACCGGATTCAACGCGGCGGACGGATTCTGGAACACCATGCCCACGTACCGTCCGCGCAGGTCGGCGACCGCTGCGTCCGACGCGCCGACAATCTGCGTACCACCCAATTCGACGCTGCCCGTCACCTGTGCGGTAGCCGGCAGCAGGCCCATCATGGCGCGGGCGATCATCGATTTGCCGGAACCGGACGAGCCGACCAAGCCGACACGTTCGCCGTCGGCGATGTCCAAATCGACATCATCGACGATCGGCTTGCCGTTGATGGCGATGTTCAGATGACGTATGACGGCGCTCATGCGGCCTCCCTCAACGCGGGATTGGTTAGCGGATCGAGCGCGTCGCGCAACGCGTCGCCGAACAGGTTCAACGCGACCACCACCATCGTGACGACCAAGCCGGGCCATAGGACGGCCATGGGATAGATGCTGATGAATTTCACGGACGTGGACAGCGAATGCCCCCAACTGGGCACGCCGGCTCCGACGCCGACGCCCAGATACGTGAGTCCCGCCTCCGCCAGCAGCGAGGTGCCGGCGCTCATGGACAACTGCACGCACAATACCGGCAGCGTGTTCGGCACGATATGCGTGAAGAACACGCGGACGGAGCTTGCCCCCGACCATAATGCCGATTCGACGTATGCCGAACGTGCGGCGAGCAGTGCGGAGGGCCGTAGGATGCGTGCCAGGTTCAGCCCGTACGCGCAACCGCAGGCGGCGATGACCACCGCGGCGGACGCGCCGAACGGCACGGAAAGAATCAATGCGATAAGCACCGTCGGAATGGAGATCAGCGCGTCGGCCACCACCACCGATGTGGACGCGAGCGCACCGGAACGCGATACCATGGCTGCCACCAACAGCAGTCCGATCGCGGCCGCGACGACGACGGTGAGCACGGCGATCATGAGATTCGTGCGGGAGCCGGCCATCAGCCAGCTCAGCACATCCGCTCCGGTACCATCGGTGCCCAACGGATGCGCGGCGGATGGCGAGGCCCACGCGTTGAAACCGTCGGTGTCGAGCAGCGAATACGGCGTCCAGACCAAGGACACCGCAGCGGTCAGCAGCCATAGTCCGATGACGATCGTCGCGTATCTGCCGCTCGCCTTGGCCCAGATGGACGAGACGACCGCACCCGTCGTGCTCATAGTAGCTTCCGCTGGCGTTGTGGACGCTGATTCTTCACCATCCGTAGCGTTCGGAGTTTGCGTAGGATTCGATCTGCTCATGCGTTCACCTTCCCCGAAACGACGCCGGAGGCCTTCAGCCGTGGATCCAGCGCGCGATGCGTCATATCGACCACGAGTCCCAACAGCAGGAAGAATGCGGCCAATAGAAACAGTTCGCTTTGCACCGCGACCAAGTCGCGGTTGCCGACGTCGGTGACCAGCATGGCGCCAAGACCCGGCAGGGCGAACAGGTTTTCCACCACCATCACGCCGGTGATCATTTGCGCGAAGGTCAGGCCGACCACCGACACCAGTTGCGCAGTGGCCAGACGCAACGCCACGCGCAATACCGCCTGTTTGCGGGTCATGCCGCAGGCCATGGCCATGTCCACCGCCTGCGATGAGGCCATATCCCCCACTGCGGCACGCGTGTAGCGCATGATGGACGCGCCGGCTGTGATGCCGGTGGTGAGCGCCGGCAGCAGCAGACAGGACAGGGCCTTTCCCGGCGTGGCCCAGCCGGTGTCGGGGAAGCCTTGCGCGGGCAGCAATCCCAACAGTCCCCTGCCACGGGAGAACAGCAGGATCAGCAGTAGGCCGCCCCACAATGCGGGCACCGCGCCGCCCACGATCGCAATGCCGTGAAACAGGCCGCGCAGCCGCGGATTGCGAGTCAGGACGGCCGCGCAGCCAAGCGGCAGGCCGATCGCCAGCGCGATCAGCAGGCTCAGCACAATCAGAGGGAACGTTACGGCGGCGCGCATGGCGACCTGCCGCGCGACCGGCCGTCCGCCGACTGCGGACACGCCGAGGTCGCCATGCAGCATGCCCGCCATCCAATCGCCATATTGTGCGACGAGCGGCTTGTCCAAGCCGAATTCGGCGCGCAGCGACGCAATGCGTTCGGGGGTGGCGTTCGTGCCGGCGATGACCGCGGCGACGTCTCCCGGCAATACGCGCAGCATCACGAACACCAGCGCGGACAGGCCCACCAAAGCCGCTACGAACAGCGCCAGCCGCTTTCCCACGAATCGCATGGAAATACCGTTCCCTTACTTATTCTTGGAGATCCGCCACAATGGCAGCACCGTCTGACTGAGCTTGCTGGGGAAGCCCTGCACGTGCTTGTTGACGGCCACCGTCACGCGGTAGCCGAACAGCCAGTCCGCCGGCGCGTCCTCGCTTACGGCCTTCGCCGCCTGCTTCAGGTATTTCGCGCTGTCGGCCTCGTCGGTGGCTTCCAAAGCCTTGGCGTACAGTTCCTGCGCCTGCTTGCCGTCGTAATGGTAGTAGTATTCGGGCGTGGTCCACTTGTAGAAGTCGTGGCTTTCGGCGTGGTCCACCAATGACAGCTCGTAGTCGCCGTTGGCGTGCACGTTCTGCAGCCATGTGGAGAATTCCACATAGTCGATCTTCAAATCGATGCCGATTTTGGCGAGCTGGCTCTTGAGCTGGTCGCCCAGTTCGGTGCCGTACGTGTTGGCGTAGGTGAGGGTGAGCCGCAACGGCTTGTCGGTGGTATAACCGGCTTCCTTCATGAGTTCCTTGGCCTTGTCCACGTTGTACGGGTACAGGCCGGTCAGGTCCTCGTAACCGGGGTCGACGGACGGGATCGGACCGCCGAGCGCGTAGTCGACGTTGCCTCGGGAGGCGATGATCTCCTTGTGGTTGATGGCGTAGCGGATGGCCTGGCGGACGCGCTTGTCCTTGAGTTTGGCGTTCGTGCAGTTGAAGGCGAGGACGAACTTGTCGCTGCCGTCGGCCGCGGACACCGTGTATGTGCTGGCATCCAATGATTTGGCGAGCGTGGCGTTCACCGGGGAAAGCACGTCGACGTCACCGCTTTTCAGCGCGTTGACGGCTGCGTTGTCGTCGGTGAGGAAGCGGATCACCACGTTCTGGGTGGCGGGCTTGTGCGCGGTTCCCCAATATTTCGCATTGGCTTTGAGCACCATTTTGCTGGCCGAGTCGAAAGATTCGACGGTATACGGGCCGGAGCCGACCGCTTCGGTTTTCGCGTTGTATTTGGCGTTTTTGTCGAACACGAGGCCAGGACGTCCGGTCAGATACCACAGCAGGTTGGAGTCGGGGGTGGAAAGGGTGAGCTTGACCGTGTTGGCGTCCACCGCTTCGGCCTTGTCGAGGCTGGCCACCTGGTTGGCGTTGTAGTACTGCTTCTCCTTGAGCTGGTTGATGGACCAGGCCACGTCGTCAGCGTCGAGCTTGTCGCCGTTGGAGAAGGTCATGTTCTGGTTGAGATGGAAGGTGTAGGTCTTGCCGTCCTTGGAAATGTCCCAGGATTTCGCGAGGCCCGGCTGCACTTTGTTGTCGGAGTCGCGCGACAGCAGCGCTTCGTAGACGTTGCCGATCAGCACCTGTTCGATGGCCGATCCGGACTGGTGGCGGATGTCGAGGCTGACCGGAGCGAGTTTGAGCCCGATGGTGACGGTGTCGGCTTTAGTTACGCCGGAAGTGTTCGCGTCATCGTTTTTGCCGCGCGTCACTGCAATGGCGACGATCACCGCGACGGCGGCGATGACGGCGATCAACGCGATAAGCCACTTCTTCGGGCCTTGCGATTTCGCGCCGTTCGACGATTTCGCACGCGCGTTCAGCGTGGCGTCGGTGCTTGCCGTGGACTGCGGCTGCTGTTCGTTCTCCTGTTTGGTTGCGTCGGCTTCGCCGTGCGCACCGGTAGGTGACGACATGGGATTTCTCCTCTTCGTATTTTCGATTATGTGTTGTGATTGCGGTTGACCGCCTGCGTGAGGTCGATCACCACGGCCTGATTCTACCGTCCGCCATACCCGCGGCCCGTTCGGATTCGCCCGCAAAGCGCGCGGAGGCTTCGGCCCGGTTATATACTTGACGCAGTCGCGGCAGGTCACAACGAGAAGGACGGTTGATCCATGGCGCATATTCTTTTGGGGGTCACCGGCAGCATCGCCGCGTTCAAGGCCTGCCATCTCGCCTCCGATTGGAGCAAGCAGGGGCATGAGGTGCGTGTGGTGATGACCGCCGCCGCACAGGAGTTCGTCACTCCCCTGACGTTCAGTTCCCTCACCCACACGCCGACACGCACGTCCATGTTCGCCGCCGGACATCGTCCCGGCGCTACGGCCGACGTGGCACCCGGACCGGACGGTCCGCTGCAGATCAGCCACGTGGCCGACGCGAAGTGGGCGAATCTGCTGGCAGTCGCTCCGGCGAGCGCCGATATCATCGCGAAAATCGCCTGCGGCATCGCCGATGACCAGCTGACCAGCACCATACTCGCGTACGACAAGGGACCGAAGATCCTGTGCCCCGCCATGAACGTGCATATGTATGAAAACGCCGTGACGCAACGCAATCTCAATACCTGCCGTGAGCTCGGTTGGACGATTGTGGAGCCGGAAAGCGGCATGCTGGCCTGCGGCGACGCCGGCAAGGGACGTATGGAGGAGCCGGCACGCATCGAAACGGCGGTGAAAGCGCTGCTGCTTGCGAATCGTCCGGACGGCGAGCTGCCGCTTAAGGGACTTGCCGTGCTCGTCACCGCCGGCCCGACGCAGGAGCCGCTTGATCCGGTGCGGTTCCTCACCAACCATTCCACCGGCAAGATGGGGTATGCCTTGGCCGAACAGGCACGCGATCTGGGCGCGCAGGTGACGCTTGTGTCCGGTCCGGTGGCGTTGGACGCCCCGTATGGCGTGGATGTGGTCGATGTCACGACCGCACGGGATATGTTCGATGTGGTGACGAGCCGTTTCTCGGACACGGACATCACCGTCATGGCCGCGGCCGTCGGCGATTTCCGTCCGGTCGAGCAGGCCCGGGACAAGATCAAGAAGAACGGGCGCAGCGGCATCGAGCTCGAGCTCACGTCGAATCCGGATATTCTGGCTTGGGCCGGCGAGCATAAGCGGCCGGACCAGACATTGTGCGGATTCGCCATGGAGACGCGCGACCTTGAGGCCAACGCGGCGAAGAAGCTTAACGGCAAGCATTGCGACATGCTGGTGGCCAACAATCTGCGCACCCCCGGCGCCGGTTTCGCAGCGGACACGAACGTGGTGACGGTGCTGACGCCGGGCGAAACCGCAGACAGGCCAAGCATCGAACGATGGAGCAAGATGGGCAAGGACGCACTTGCGAAACGTATTCTTGTCAAGCTCGCAGCCATGCGTGCGGACGGCGAACGGCGCTAACCGCAGCATTTTCGAATCGCAATAACCGTATCAATCGCAATATTTCAACGGAACTTCCGCAAAACGCGAAGGAGAACGCAACATGCTTCTGATGGCTGTGGATATCGGCAACACGAACGTCGTGATCGGTTTCATCGACGATGGGCGCATCGCGGGCACGTACCGCATCACCACGAAGGCGAACCACACGTCCGACGAATACGGGCTGATGATCACGCAGTTCCTGGCTTTGAGCGGCTACAAGCCGGCGGATGTCGATGATGTGATCATTTCGTCCGTGGTGCCGAAGGTCATGCATTCGTTCCGTGCGAGCATCGTGAAGTTCCTCGACATCGATCCGATGATCGTGGGACCGGGCATCAAAACGGGACTCAACATCCGCATGGACAATCCGCAGAACATGGGCGCGGACTGCATCGCCGACTGCGCGGGCGCGTATTACGAGTATGGCGGGCCGATTCTGGTGGCTGATTTCGGCACGGCCACCACGTTCAACTACGTCACCGCGGACGCGTCGGTGATTTCCGGACTGATCACCACCGGTATCCGCACCGCCGCGGCCGCACTGTGGGAAGGGACGGCGCAGCTGCCGGAAGTGGAGATCACCCGTCCGAAGTCGATTCTGGCGAAGTCCACGAAACCGGCCATGCAGGCGGGCCTGTACTACAACTTCCTCGGCGGCATCGAACGCACGATCGCGCAGTTCCATAAGGAGATCGACGAGGATTTCCGTGTGGTGGCGACGGGCGGATTGAGCCGCGTGTTCGCCGACGACACGAACATGATCGACATTTACGATCCGGACCTGATTTTCAAGGGCATGCGGCACATCTACGACCGCAACGTCCGCTGATTCAAGAGCCAGCGACGGGAACCGGCGATCATAGCCCGGCAATCTGAAAACCGACGGCCTGCGGATAATGCGCTATCCGCAGGCCGCAATCGATTAAACCAATTACACAGACGCTATTGGATGGTGAAGCCCTGGTTGGCTCCGTATTCTTTCAGGTCCTTCTGCCATAGGGCTATGCCGCCCTTAAGTTTGATGCGGTCGGACGATTCGGTGTTCTTCAACGCATCGCCGATGTTGGAGGTGTCGGAGACCTGACCGCCTGCGGCGATGATGTTGAGCCTGTTCTGCTCTTTGCGCAGCAGGCTCGACCATTTGTAGGCCTTGCCCACCGTGGACCGGAAGTCGCTGCGCGCATACACTTCGAACGGCAGATACTGGTATCCGGTCGACACGTTCTCCGCGGCCTGGGACAGCACGCGGTTGTATTCCTGCCCGCCGAAATAGGGCACTTCGATGCCACGGTCGTCGGTCACCGTGGTCTTGCTGAGGAATTTCGAGTCGGATAGGGTGTTTTTGTCGGCTGGGAACGCGCCGCCATCCACGCGGGTTGTGATGCCTTTGGCATTGTGGCAGGCGTATTCGATGAAACGGTATGAGGCTTCGGGTTTGCGGGAACGTTGCAGCACGGCAAGGGCCGAACCGCCGTTTTCCGATGTGGTGGCCTTGCCGTCGGGCGTCGGCATCTGGGCCACGCGCCACAGGCCGGCCGCGCCGGGAATGTCGGACATGAGCAGCGAAGGCAGCCATGCGCCGGAGAACAGCGAGGCGACTTTGCCTTGTCCCACGGCCGATTTCCATCGATCCGACCATGACGTGAGGTTTGTTGCCACCAAACCCTCATCGATCATCTTCTGCCAGAATTCGGTGAATTCGCGGGTGCCTTTATCTTCGGTGAGTCTGATGGTCACGTTCTTGCCATCGTTGGACGTGGAGAACGGGCGTCCGCCGGCGAGCCAGATCATCGTGTCGTAGAAGCTGGCGTCGCCGGAATCGGCGGTGATGTACACGCCGATTTTCTTGAGTTTTTTGGCGGCCTCGTAGTAGTCGTCCCATGTGCGGATCTTGGACGCGTCCACGCCAACCTGTTCGAACACGCTGTTGTTATAGAAGAAGGCCATCGGGCCGGAGTCCATGGGAAGCCCGTACACCCGTCCGTTGAGCTGCACCGACGCCCAGGTGCCGGGCGTGTAGAAATCGACATAGCCTTCGGTTCTGCCGGTGATGGGCACGAGCTGGCTGCTGACCGCGTACTGGCGCAATGCGTAATATTCCAGCTGCACCACGTCGGGAATGCCGTAACCGTCTTGGATGGCGTTGTTGAGTTTGTCGTAACCGCTGGTGTTCTTCCAAACCACGCGGATGTCGGGATTGTCTTTTTCGAAGCCGGCGATGACCTGTTTCATGCTCGGCTCCCACGACCATACGGTGATCTGTGTGCGTGTGTCCGTATTGGCCCCGCATGCGGCGGCGCTGGCCGCCATGACGCCCGCGCAGCAGATGGCGATGAGCCGCTTCACCAGTTTCGCCGATTTCAGCACCACGCCCACGGACCTCCGTTTTGTATTTCGCCTGCGATTACCACCATAAGATTATACGGGTCATGCGGAAGCCACGCACAAGCCTGGAAAGGCTCCCCATATCCACCCAAATACGCCGAATGCGGAAGAACCGCTCCGGAAGCGAACTTCCAAAGCGGTTCCCTGCGATATCGCATCGGCGGCTAAGCCGGTACGCAATCAAGCTTCGATGCCGAGCTTGGCGCGTTCCTTCTTGGAATACATGAAGGCCGGCAGCTGACGGCCCTGCTTGAGCCAGGCATGGTATTCGGCGGTGGCCGCGAACTCCACATCGGACGCGGAGTTCAGGCAGGTTTCCACGGAATCCTGGATGACGCCGATGATGAAGCCGACGCCCACCACCTGCATGGCGATGTCGTTGCTGATGCCGAACAGCGAGCAGGCCATCGGGATGAGCAGCAGCGAGCCGCCTGCCACGCCGGACGCGCCGCATGCGCCGAGCGCTGAGACCACGGACAGCAGGATGGCCGCCGGCAGGGAGATCTGGATGCCGAGCGTGTTGGCGGCAGCCATGGCCATGATGGTGATGGTGATGGCCGCGCCGTTCATGTTGATAGTGGCGCCCAGCGGAATGGACACGGAGTACATGTCCTTGTCAAGCCCGAGCTTCTCGCACAGCTGCATGTTGACGGGGATGTTCGCAGCGGAGGAGCGGGTGAAGAACGCGGTCAGGCCGGATTCCTTGAAGCAGCGGTAGACCAGCGGGTACGGGTTGCGGCGCAGGAAGATGAAGATGACGAGCGGGCCGAACACGAGCACCATGAGCAGCATGGTGCCGACGAGCAGGAGCAGCAGGCTGCCGTACTTGGTGAATGCGGACAGGCCGTTGTCGGCCACGTTGGTGAACACGAGGCCCATGATGCCGAACGGGGCGAGGTTGATGACCCAGCGGATCACCTGGGACACGGCGTCGGCCACGTTGGCCATGAACGCTTTGGAGCTTTCGTTGGCGATGGACTTCATGGCGAGTCCGAACAGGCAGGCCCACATCAGGATGCAGATGTAGTTGCCATCGATGATGGCCTGGATCGGATTGGCCACGATGTTGGTCAGCAGCGTCTGGATGACTTCGGAAAGGCCTTGCGGCACCACGTCGGCTTTGGCGGCCTTGCCCAAGGACAGGGTCTGCGGGAATAGACGGGAGGTCAGCACGGCCACGACCGCTGCCAGGAACGTGGTGAACAGGTACAGGAACAGCACGGTGCCGAAACGGCGGTCGAGTTTCGACGTGCCCTGCGCAAGGGCGCTGGCCACCAGTACGAACACCAGAATCGGTGCCGCGGCCTTCAACGCGGCCACGAACAGGGTGCCGAATTCGCCGATCCAGGTCACGTGGGGCATGGTCAATGCCAGCACGGTGCCGATGATCAGGCCGACGATGATACGGACGATCAGCGATGCGCCGTTGTAGATGTCGGCGACGCCGCGGACGGCTTTCGAGATTTTACCCATGGTTCTCTCTTACTCTCGTGATGCCGGAAACGCTCCGGCAAGTCAACAGAACGCCATGATAATCGGGCGTGTCGGGCGAGATAGGGGAATGTCCAAAATCGTGGGTTTCTATAAGCCCGCGCCCAACGGCACATGCGATACGAATCGACGTGGCTCGCCGTTGAGCGGGTCATCGAATCGCAGTTCGCGCGCCACCAATTCCAAGGGTTGCGAGAAGTCGTCGTACGCGCGCTGCACGATGTCCGGGTAGAAATCGTCGCCCAATATCGCCAGTCCGAGCGAATTCATATGCACGCGCAACTGGTGCGTCTTGCCGGTTTTCGGATGCAGCGTGTAATTCACGTACGGTCTGCCGGCAACGAAGCGGATGCCGCTTCCCCGTTCGATCAGCGTTTCCGCGTTGGGCACGTCGGCGCTTTCGTACGCCTGCAATCGTCCGCGATCCTTGTTGATATGCGACCTGCGTACCAGCGGAAACGGCAGGTGCCGGTCGATGCGCACCGCCGTTCCATATCGCGGCCGCTGCGTCGGGGCGAGCGGTGCCAGGCATTCGTAGGTTTTGACGGTTTTGCGATTTTGGAACAGCATCTGGTACGCGCCTCGCGCAGACGGATTACGTACGAACACGACGACGCCTGCGGTCAGTCGGTCCAAACGGTGCGCCGGCGTGATGTTCGGCTCGTCGTACCGCTCGCACAACCGGACCAGCGCGGTTTCGCGATACCACATGCCGCGTGGCGTGGTGGCGAGGAAATGCGGCTTGTCGATGACGATGATGTTCTCGTCCTCGTACAGAACCTCATATTCGAAGGGAATATGAGGTTCCTCGAGCACGTACCGGTGCCTGCGTTCGTTACTCAACGGTGACGGACTTGGCGAGATTGCGCGGCTTGTCGACGTCGTAGTTCTTGAGCTTGGCCATGTCCATGGCGAACAGCTGCAGCGGCACCACGTCCACCAGCGGGCTCATCAGCGTCGGGCATGCGGGACGCCAGAAGACCACGTCGGCGTAACGTTCCACGTCCGGATCGTGTTCCTCGGCCACGGCGATGATGTAGGCGCCACGGGCCTTGACCTCTTCGATGCCGGAGATGACTTTGGAGTGCAGCACGTTGCGGCCGCGCGCCGGCGGCACGATGAATACGACCGGTTCGCCTTCGTCCACCAAAGCGATCGGACCATGTTTCAGTTCGCCCGCGGCGAAGCCTTCGGTGAACGTGTAGGCGATTTCCTTGAGCTTCAACGCGCCTTCCATGGCCACCGGATAGCCCACATGGCGGCCGAGGAACAGGAACGATTTCGCATCCACCATCTGTTCGGCGGCTTCCTGCACGGTCTTGGTCTGGGTGTCGAGAATCCACTGGATCTTGCGGGGCATGTCCTTCAGAGATTCCAAAGTCTGGGCGATTTCGTCTCGATACATGGCACCCTTGACTTGGGCCAGATACAGGCCGAGCACGTATGCGGCGGTGATCTGCGCCACGAACGCCTTCGTGGACGCGACCGCCACTTCCGGACCAGCATGGGTGTAGAGCACCGCGTCAGATTCGCGCGGAATGGATGCGCCCTGCGTGTTGCAGATGGCCAATACCTTGGAGCCCTGTTCACGCGCGTGGCGCAACGCCATCAGCGTGTCCATGGTCTCGCCGGACTGGGAGATGGCCACCACCAGTGTGCGGGGCGTGAGTATCGGATCACGGTAGCGGAATTCGTGCGCGAGCTCCACCTCCACGGGGATGCGCACCCAATGCTCGATGGCGTACTTGGCCACCATGCCCGCGTATGCGGCGGTGCCGCAGGCGATGACGATGATCTTGTCAATGGCCTTGACCTCATGCTCGTCGATGCGCACCTCATCGAGGTTGATGTTGCCGTTCTCGTCGAGACGCCCCAGCAGAGTGCGCTGCACGGCGGCCGGATCCTCATGGATCTCCTTGTCCATGAAGGAGTCCCAGCCGCCTTTTTCGGCAGCCGAGGCATCCCAATCCACGGTGTAGGTCTTCGGATCGGGCACGATGTTGCCCATGAAGTCGGAGACGACGACCTTGTCTGCGGACACCATCACGGCCTGGTCCTGGTCGATTTCCATGGCGCGCTTGGTGTAGGCCACGAACGCGGCAACGTCGGAGCCAAGGAAGTTCTCCCCGTCGCCGAGGCCCACCACGAGCGGCGAATCGTGACGGGCGCCGACCACGATGTCCGGCTGGCGCACATCGGTGGCGAGGATGGTGAACGCGCCTTCCAGCATGCGTGCGAGACGGCGGACGGCCTTGAACAGGTCAGGCTTGCCGGTCTCTTCGATGATCTTGTCGCTGATCTTGCCCAGCAGTTTCGCCGCGACCTCGGTATCGGTTTCGGAGACGAAACGATAGCCCTCCGTCTGCAGGTCGAGACGAAGCTGGGAAGCGTTTTCGATGATGCCGTTGTGGATGATGGCGACCTTGCCGTCACGCGACGTGTGCGGATGCGCGTTAGTGTCGTTCGGCACGCCGTTCGTAGCCCAACGCGTATGGCCGATGCCCACGGTGGCGTCCGGCATCGGATCACGTTCGATGTCCTGCACCAGGTTGGCCAGACGTCCGGCCTTCTTACGCACCGCCACATGGTCCATGCCGGGCGCGGTCAACGCCACGCCGGCCGAATCATATCCACGGTATTCCAATCGCTGAAGACCCTGGAGGCAGACCTCCAAGGGTTTGCCGCACGCGGTCCGAACATTTCCTGCATATCCTACGATTCCACACATAGCTCCTTAGCCTATCGGGTAAGGATGTCAATCATGAAACCAAGCCGCGCGTCCTTACAAATCTTTGCCATATATGCGAAATCCCACTCCCCCAGGGAAATCGTGCGAACCAGTGGCGCACGCAACGCGCCCATCGTCGGCAGCAAAAAGAAAACCCAACCCACCGGACGTCTGCGGACGCTTGACGTCAGTGGATTGGGAATTTACGGCAGTACGACAGCCTTACTTGCTACAGGACGTGCTGCAAGAAGTCCTTAAACCTCGACTCCTTCGGATGGTCGATGATCTCCGGTCCGCCCTGTTCGACGACCACGCCACCGTCCATGAAGACGATCTGGTCGGCGACCTCGCGCGCGAAGCCGATCTCATGGGTGACGACCACCATGGTCATGCCTTCCTTGGCGAGGTCGAGCATGACGTTGAGCACTTCGCCGACAAGTTCCGGATCGAGCGCGGATGTCGGTTCGTCGAACAGCATGATCTCCGGCTTCATGGCAAGCGCGCGGGCGATGGCCACGCGCTGCTGCTGGCCGCCGGACAGCTGTGCCGGATAGTAGTCGAGACGCTCCCCCATGCCGACGCGGTTCAGCTCCTGAATGGCGAGTTCGCGGGCTTCCTTCTTGTCCATGTGCTTGACGTGGACCGGAGCCTCCATGACGTTTTCAAGAGCCGTCATGTGCGGGAACAGGTTG
>OICT01000142.1_pt1 | contig 40825 bp, 48 predicted proteins | sample 1581331 | NCBI WGS metagenome assembly OICT01 (sample SAMEA3882544, study PRJEB24775) | human gut metagenome | biome: human-associated habitat; feature: intestine environment; material: feces | place: Netherlands | collected 2009/2010 | reverse complement strand
AGTTCCTCCATATTCTTGTTCTTTCTCTGTCCTGTATCCTCCGGTAGAGTAGGCTTTTCTGGATGCGCCATGATGACGCTACCCTATGGATAGAATTTTGAAAGGGAAAACGTCACAGTCCCCCCTTGGCGGGAGACAGTGACGTTTTGTGCTTAGTCAGCCGGTATAAATTGCTCGTGAGACTATCGCCGCCTTTGATACTACAGAGATGGCGTGCCGATGATTAGAGGTAAATTGGTAACTATTGCCAAATAGTTATCCGCTCATATTTTCTATGTAATCCTGCTTTTCAAAAATGCATACGATACCAGTACCATTTCCCGAGGATTTTTTCCGTGTACTCGAAGTTATCTCCATCGGATTCATGCCAGCTCCAACCGCCGCCGTCAGATTGAAAGCTCATGTTTGTCCCCTGGAACCCGAACGGAACATCCTCATCGGAGTAATAAAAGCCTTCATAGACGGTTTCTGAACCGAATCCGCTGCTGAATGTGGAAAACTCAATCATCCCGCATTCAGGATAATAACGAACATCTCTCCTCTTGTATCGGTCATCAGGGATAGCCCCTGTCTGAATAACTTCTGCAGCGAATTCTTCAAGATGCGTATAGTTGCATCGGACATACAGGTAGGTTCCAAGTTTGGAGGCCTTTCCCGATATGATCAGCATTGCAAAAATAAGGCAAAGACACAGAAGGATGATTTTTCCTCTTTGAGCTTTCACGTAGTATCTCCTCTCTGTAGCTTTTTCGCGTGTAACTGCTTTAATACCTCATACCCCTTATATACGACATACACCACCGTTTGACATATAAACAGCCACATCGAAGCAAATGCTAAAATCGAAGAAATTATCATTATCTGTGACACATTGACCTGCCACAGAAGTTCTCCAACTCCCCATAGGATCAGCGAAAGCAGCATCATTCTGCGGTAACGCCACTTGTCCTTTTTCTCCGTACACAGCCGCCACGCAGAAAACGCAAGCAGTAGGATGATCGTTCCCCCAAAGATGGGGACGATCCATCGTTCATCTGACTGCAATGAGAAAAGCACGGAAAAGGTTTTGAATATCACAGGATACTTCATGTTCGTTCCTCCTAACTTATTGTAACGCTGCGAACTGAAAAGGCTTACTGGAATCGATATGGCAAGAACTTCGTTTAATATTCGCTTACTCGTTCGGCGGGATCACGGTCTGACCGGTTGCATAGATATGGGAGATGATAAAGTCTTTCTGTGCAATAAGAGACTGATAGGACTCTGCCAGTACAGGATCTGATGCGCTATACTCGACATCACTCGGTGTCCTGAACAGGTAGGTATCCTTTTCTGTTTGCGCGACGACAACGCTGTGCCCTGCAATGACCGGCGGGTTGTCCTCGCTCCATTCGCCGGGGTAGCAGTCAATAAAGAAAAGAATGCCGCCCTCGCCGTTATCATGGGTTGGCTTGTGATAAAAGGTGATACAATTTCCCCCGTTTTGGTGGTGAAGGCCATATTCTTCTTTAACTTCAACTTGCCCCATCCAATTCAGCGGCATCTCCATAGAAAAACCCAGCTGATGATTCACATAGAGAATTGAGGATGGTTCCTCTGCCGATGCAGACTGATTTGGGATGGTATCCGCTCCGCTTGTTTGATCCTGTACTTCGTTTTTTTCTGAACATCCACTCAAACACAATGTGAGCACCAGAAGCATGACGAGCCCTACAGAAAAGGGCAGAGACTTCTTTCGCTTCAATGCTTTTAGGTAATGCTGCATTTGTATTCTCCTCCATATAATCGCTGTTTTTAAGATAGATAGCATGAGCTAAAGGGCTTACTGGAACCGGTAGCCTTGCGTGGTCAGCGCACTGAGGTAGGCCAGATATATTTCGCGCTGATCAAAATAGATAAGCTCACTATTATCTACCTCGTGAAATGAGACGATTTTCTCCGTCTCATCTACCCACACCGAATACTCCTTCATATGTCCCTCCCAATCTTGTTATGGCATTTCGCTTCAAGACACTTTCACAGCGAAACATCCGTAAAACACCGATGCTTTCTTACGCGGGAGTCACCGTCAGCGTATAGTTTGCAGTGCGGATCACGATCTGCGTTACGGCGCTCTTTGCTGTATCGACGCTTACACTCGCGGTGTAGCCGGTAAAGCCATCGCTTGCAAACGTGACTGCCAGCTCCCATGTTTCCGTGCTGCCCGACGAGGACACACGCTTTGCATCCGTGATATGATTGCTGCGTGCTCCGGTGAACTGGCAGTCAAGGAAGCATTTGCCGATGTAGACTTTCTCCGACGATTCATTGACTTCAAACGGGTCGCCAAGTCCACCGCCGTTGCCGGAAACGCCGATCTGTTCGTCACTTGCAAAACCACCATTTACGGCATAGTAATTTGCAAAATAGCTGATGCCGTTATCAAAAAACGGGAAAGGAGTTGCGGTAAGCTCGACCTTGCTGCCAGATGTACTTTTCTCTACGCTGAGCGTTGCATCAAAGCTCGTGCGCTCTTTCGGACCGGTAATTGTACCGCGGTAGCTGCCGCCCGAAGCGTATCCCGCATTCAAAATCGAGAGCGCCGAATCAAGCGTACCGCTACCAGTTCCTGGTTCAACTGGAGCAGGGGCCGGGGCTGAGCTGGTATCGATACGCAGACCATTCACAGCATCCCACTGATAGCTCCAGCCGAAAGAGTCGACCGCATAAGCCCATGTGAGCGGGAAATAGGTGATTCCGTTGTAATTGAAAATGGGATACTTTTCTTCCTTGTTATTGATCTGTGCGCCGTTAACGCTGATCTTATAGCTGGGAAGCGTAACAGAAACGCTGCCGCTTTGCTTTTTTCCTGTCTCAGCAGCATAAGCCGTGCGCGCGCCGCCGGCCGTGATATCCAATGTCTTGCTTCCATTGTTCCAGTCAGCGCTTACACCCATGAATCGGCTGAGATGATATGTCATGGGAAAGTAAGTGATGTTGCTGTAAATCAGAAGCGGATACTTGGCCGTTTTATTATCAATGACCTGACCGTTGAGCGTTACCTTACCGGTAACAACGCTTGCGCGCATTGCTGCCTCAGCGGTTGGAATGGCACTTAAGGTCACCGTAACGCAGCACGCTATTGCAAGTAAAGACTGAATGATCCTCTTTTTCATGATTGAACCTCCTTGTTGTATAGCTGTATTTTGACAATTAATCCTCTTGACATATTTCCTGTAATACTGTTCGTAACTTGCTTCTTAGTACTTAACAAGTTTTCAATCGTTGTTGGACCTTGATTTTTACTTTTACAAAACAACCCCTTTCATCGTTCGTCCAATTGGTTTTGCTGCTTTATAAATGCATCAGGCGGTTGATTTCTTACACAGTTTTCACTTTTTGACAATTCAACCAATTAGAGTGCTGCCTCTTTGTGCAAAGTTTCAACTTGAGTTCTGGGACTTGTTTTATCTGCCAAACGATGCTTATAATCATTTCGCGGGGTATCTCGCCTCGTGAGGAGGTTATCCATGCTATCGTACTTACTCGCTGCGCTGGAAAGCGAAGAAGATAAGCGCAGATTTACAGAATTATACGAAGAAAATCATGTGCGTGCCGAGCAGACGGCGCTCCGTATTTTGAGAGATCCTCACGATGCCGAAGATGCCGTGCAGAACGCTTTTTTGCAGGTGATCCATCATTTTGATGAGATTTCCGAAATTCCTTGTAAGAAATTAGGCTTCTGGATCATCTCTATAGTGAAAAACGAAGCACTTATGATTCTGAGGCGCAAACAGAAGGAGCTGCCGCAAGAGAATTGGGATACTTTTTCGGCAGATGTCAGCGATCCAACAAGCTATAACGAGCTTGTCCGGCTATTTTCTCAGCTTCCCACCACCTATCGGGCGGCGCTGGAAATGCGGCTGATCAACGGCTACTCCGGCAAGGAAATTGCACAGCATCTTGGTATCTCAGAGTCTGCGGTCAACACGCGCATTTCCCGTGGCCGCGCGCTGCTTCGTGAGATTGCAGTCAAGGAGGGATTTCACATATGACAGAGCAGGAACTCGACCTTTTCATGCGTAACGTGCTGTTGGATGCCATTGCAATGGACGAGGAAACTCAAATAGAGACGATCCCGTATACGCCATCGCTGCATCATCAGAAGCAGATCAAGGCGATGCTCAAGAACCCTCTGCGCTGGGCGCGTGATCGAAAGCAGCCTGTCTGGAAAAGAGCCTTAAAGCGGGTCGCTGTCATATTGCTGGTGATCTCGCTTGCATTCGGCAGTTTGATGGTCGTTAGTCCAACTGCTCGCGCGACATTTATCCGCTGGGTCACAGAATGGTATGAGACGCATGTGACATACCGTTATGCGGGTGATGATATGGTCGGCGATCTTCCAGAGTATACCATTACTGAATTACCGGAGGGATATGTTGAAAACCAAGAAGAACGAATAGCTACCCAAATACAGGTGTCGATTTTATACCAGAGTGACACCGGCTATCCGATTACACTTCATTATATTTATATTCAACAGGGCGCAGCTTCGCAATTTGTTTTAGATAGCACAGATGAAGTTGTGATAGATAATATAAATGGATATGAAGCTTATATTTTTGTTGCTACAGACCAGGAAAATGATAGCAATGCTATTACATGGATTGACACTCAAAGTAACATTCAGTTTACTATTCAAGCGCAGATGAGTGCAGATGACCTTGTGCATATGGCTGAGAGTGTTTCTTTGGTCGAAGTGACGAAGTGAAAATGCTTTCTGAAAAAGGAGAACTAAGTAAAAATCTGCAGCTTCTTACAGGCGGGAACATCCTTGCAAGATGTTCCCGCCCTCTTGTACCCATTTCCGCTGCACGACATTACACCTCAATTTTACAGTCGTGCTGACTGACATCCATTCGCTGCAGCCGACATTGACAGGATTTCTTTCAAAATTGGTCGGCTGCATTAAGCCTTGCGGGCACGGGAGGGAAAGGTTATTTAATTATTTGGCAAATAGAAATCAGTTTCCTCTACACCGTCCCATTCGCCGATGAGCTGCATATCTGCCTGATTCGGCGTGGCAAAGGCATCAAAACGCCAGCCTGCGTCAGTATAGATCAGAGTGACCGGATAGGTGCGCGTGTACTCATAGCTCGTTTCCAGCCGCTTGTCGCGCTCAGCCTCGGTTTCGTCCTGACGAGGATAGGGATAAGAGTAGTGCGCCGTCACCGTGAAGTCGATCCGATCATCCGCCCGTGCAGTCAGAGCAAATTCGTCGGGAATGTTGCTGTTGTAATATTGGTCGCCGTAGGCGCAGTCGAGGATAAAAAGCTGGCCGTCGTGCTCGAGGTAGATCGGCGCGTTGCCGTTGTCATTGCAGGCAGACCAGAACGTATCGGTAAACAGCGCGTGGATAACGCGGTCAAAGTCAGCCCAGGACTGCCAACGGCTGTGGGAGCAGATATAGGTATAGTCGGAGCCGTCCGGCGTGTACTCGTCGTACTCGGTTTGGCCGCCTGCGGCGGGGAAGGCGTCGTCGATGCCGGTCGTTTCGCCGTCAAACATCGCGCTATAGAGCGCAAACGCCTGCCTGTAAAGTGTTTGCTGTTCCGCCGTCAGGAAATCCGGCGCGGCGCGAAGCCGCGCAGCATCATCCAGCGGAAGGTCGGTATCGGTCAAATAATAATCTGTAGGCTTTGATTGATCGGATGTATCCGGCTTTGCTGTACAGCCTGCAAGCAGCAGGAGCAATACCGCAATCGCGGTGGAAAATAGACGTTTCATCATGGTGCTTGTCCTCTTGATGTTAGATTTGAGCATGGCCCTTGCACTTTTTATTCGGGGATATATACTTCCGCAGGACGTCCGTGCCAAGGATTCTCCCAGCCGGAGGTCCCGTCCTGATAATACATGGTGACATTTTCGGTGGAATCAAATACATAATTGGCTTGCTGCGGTGCATCGCCCTTGAAGTAGACCGCACGCAAGTTTGGACAGTCGCAAAAAGCACAGTTGCGCAGGAGTGTAACGCTGGAAGGGATCGTCACCGTCTCCAACGAAGTGCAGCCGTAAAAGGCGTTATCTTGAATTTCTGTCACACCCTCCGGAATCACCACGGCGGTTATATTCGTGCAGCCTTCAAACGCTCCGGTCGTACCTATGACGTTTCCAATCGCGGAAACAGTTTTTTCGTTGATCTGCGAGGGGATCACAATATCTGTTTCAGAACCGATATACCGGCTAATGGTAACTGTACCATCCTCGTTTTCCGCTATTTCAAAGTTTGCGGCGTCAGTGACAGATCCCTGCGGAGATTCACCGCTGGCATTGTTGCTTTCCGGCACATCGGTTGTCATTTCTCTTTTTTCTGTTGGAGTAGACGGCTGGTCATCGGCTTCCAGCGTGCTCTGTGTGCTGCTGCATGAACTTAGTGTTATAAGGAGAGCAGTACTTACGGCGATGACCGAAAGTCTCGAAATTTGGCGCATGATAAAAGGCCTCCTGCATATTCTGAAATGAAAAATTAAGGTGATGGAATGTAGAGAGATCCCGGCAGCACTATCGGAGTGAGCTTTGAAAGATCGAAGCTGTCAGCCAGTTCTTCAAGCAGATCCCGCGTCAAGCCGTCGGTACTTCCCGCCAAAATAATGATGGTCACAAAGCTGTCCGGCAAATCAGCCAGAATCAGTGCTCTGCCAGGGCCGAGCGCCAATGTGGCCGATATGCCGCGTGATGTTTGATACCGCCATTCCTGATAACTCATTGCATCGATAACATTGAGTGTAAGGATTTGCTCATTGCACGCAATGTAAGCGGACTATGAGATTTTGACCTGTTCTGCGACGGAGACAAGCTCGTCCGGCGAGAGCTTAAAGCTCCGAAAGTTGATGAGCCAACCGTTTTCTTCATCAATCTGAAAGATGTAGGCCTCTGTACCGGTTTCTCCCGCGCATTCCTGGTCCTCACCCCAGTAAAGCGTAGCATCCTTACCGTAAAGCGTGATGGACTTTGACTCTGCATCGTCAGCAATTTCAAAGCCTCCTACTAAGCCGTCTCTAATGGCCACGACGGTGATTGAAATGATCTCACCGTTGTTGCCGAAAAATGTGGCGCCACTGGCAAAATCGGCCCGGTAGCAGCCTCCCGAATCAAGACGATAGGTCTCTTCCAGCGCCGAGTAGTCGATTTTACCGGCGATATAGGATCCGGCTGGCTCCTCTCCCTCGACACGGAACGTGGCGTGGTCGGAGAAGATTTCAACCAGGACATTCAGCGTGTTCTCACGAAGCGATGGCGAGAACGCCAGCGCCGACGTGAACAAAAGCACGGAGATGAGGGCCGCGACGAGGACGATTCGCAGTACGCAGGAAGGCTTGCGCTTTTTGGACCGTTCATAGGTCAGCGCCTCTTCGATGAACTCATCGTCGATCCCATTCATTGCGCTGGAGAATTTCTGAGCCAATGTCAACAAGCCAAAACACCCCTTTCTGCAAGATGCGTTTGTAATTGCTTACGGATTCGGGAAAGCCGGACAGAGACGTTCTTTTCCGTCAGACCGGTTCGGGCTGCGATTTCTACATAGCTATCGGAGAACCAGTAGCGCCGCAGGAAGATCACGCGGTTTTCCTGTGACAAGTCCCTGAGAAAGTCTTCAATGATTGCAATCAACTCTTTTTCCTCAAGAGAGTCCTCGACCAAGGCTGAGGAAGCAAGACAATCTTCCAATTCCTCCATTGTCGAGTCGTAATTGCTGTTTCGCTTGAGAGCTGTATTGGCCCGATAACGCATGATAGAAATATTCCGAACAAGTTTACAAACAAATGCAACCAGCGGATTAGGCCTGTGCGGCGGAATCGCATTCCAAACACCGAGATAGGCATCATTCACGCATTCCTCTGCGTCCTGTTGATCCTTCAAAATGCTGCGGGAAAGATTATGGCAAATCGCCCCATATTTGCCGTCCAGCGCTTCGATTGCAAGCTCAGAACGTGCAAAGAACAAATCAATGATCTTGATATCATCCACAAGGAATCACACCCTTCTATTTATTACCTTGCAAATTGGGGTGAAATACTACATCAAAGTAAGAATTTTTATCGAGAATTCTGGAAGATTCCCTGTTCTCCGCTGTCGTATTGCTGTCCCAACATAAAAAGCAATACGACCAGCAAGATCTCATTTCTTCACCCAGACCGGTTTTCGTTCCATTCTATAACAGATGTGCGGGGATATCAAACCCTCGAAGACTTTCGAACTATCTATAGTGCGCTCGTATGGTTTGACACGGAAAACAACCTATAATTTACATTGATGCAGCACTTGAAGAGGAGAATGTTTTGCACATAGCTGAAAACATTTATTTGGCTAACTTGTCGAAAGATGAATGGCGCGTTATTTCTTGTAAGAATGTGTTCTCTTTTTACATCTATATATCAGACGTTAAAAGAATTATTGACTTATCCCATCAGCTCCTTTAGTATGGCTATTGATAAAACAAAATGATTTTGCAGTGGAGGCATTCTCATGGAAAGAAACGGAATAGACAAACTCAAAAAAGCCTGCATAATACTCCCGTTGGTCGTTGCGGTCATATTCAATTCCAGTGTTGCGGCTATTGATTGTGAGAACAATTCTAAACTGAGCTGCGGAATAGATTCCTATTATGTGAAAGACATAATAGCTCAAGACAATCATATATGGTTTCTTTTGCATGATAACTCGATAGGCAAAGATGCAGTAGCCTGTATAAATGAAAAGACGCTTGAATTGCAGGCATGCTATCGAAGCGGCGAAGATTTAGAAGATGAGATGATCATTCAGAATATGTCTGTCCAACCAAATGGTTCAGTTTGGCTTGACCTATTCTATCCGAAGAATCCAAAGGGTTTGCAATACAGCCTTTTTATTCTTCAAGACAATGTTAATGTGGCTGCGGCCAGTAATGTTGTCCTCTGCGAAAATGTTGCCTTATGGGAAAATGGAAGTTCGCTGTGTTACTGGGATAGCGATGAGATCGTCAAATCTGTGGACATTCCTGCTGGCACAGAGCCTTATGCGATTTCGGCATTGAATGGCAGGCCATGTTTTGTAGATGCCTATACTGGCAAGGTATTCCTTTTGAATGAACACGGAAAATGGATCAATCAGTACAGTATCCCAGTTAGCGATAATAAGGTTTTGCCCCAAGAATTTGTGAACTTTTACGCTTCCATGACAAGCTGCGGTAACGAGGTGTACTTGTCGTATCTTGTCGGCCCGGAAAAGAGCAATAGTCTGAACAGAGGCGGCCTTGTGAGGCTCAGCGACGGAAAAAGGCTGGGAGACACTGCCGGTTTGATCGTTTATGCCAAGAAGCAAAATGATGATTCTGTGCAGCTTTATATGACCAACGGTTTCTCCGACAATTCCAAGCTGAAAGAGTACCAACAGCTGTCTATTAAATCAGACACAATCACCGAAGCAAGGGCTTTCCAACAAGACGGCGACAATACGGCTATATATTTGCCGGCAGAGTGGCAGTATAGGGACAACCTCGGCCGTCTATGGGGATGGTCAGAGACAATTCGGAATAGTATTACCTGCATTGATACGGATAGCCTTACAGATACCGACAGCAAGTTCAGTGCGTCTACCGACTATTATGGCTTCCTGGACGCGGATGAGTCAGCATGGTATGGAAGTCAGCAACAGGGCGTTATAAAGTCAGTTGTCCAGTTGGGCATTATGAACGGATATACTGACGGTACATTTCACCCTATAGGCAATATCACACTGAGCGAAGCAATTAAAATGGCTGCTGTTGTCCATGCCACATGTAATAACCAGACAATCTCTTTTTCAGCATCAGATGGTGGTAAATGGTATGATGCCTATCTGAACTATTGTGTAAAAAATCGAATTGTCTCGAGCGACGAATATTCCAGCCTCGATGCTTACGCAACACGAGCGCAAATAGCACATATTTTCGCGAAAGCAACATCTGATTTTGCCGTTGTCAACGACATTGACTATGATTATATTCCTGACGTAAGCGAACGAAGCGAATACGCTGATGAGATACTTGCTCTTTACAGAGCAGGCATCTTGACCGGAGATGAAAGAACCAGAGCATTCAGACCATCTGACACCATTACACGTGCTGAAGCAGCTGCAATAATCTCGAGAGTAGCTTTGCCTACGACGCGAATCAAAATCGTTTAAAATGGGAAATGAAAAATTCTGTACCCTATGCAGAGGCACTGCAATGGAGCATGATCTGGAAAAGTTAGCGGTTACGGCATTGCCTATCTCTGCAAGTCCTATAATGAGGCACGATTTCTGCATAGAATCTTGGAAACATTGTGAGCAAGTGAAATCCGAATTGTTTGCGTTTATGGTTTAAACCATAAATGCCTCGAAGTAAGTTGGGATTCTATCTGTTATTGACACGTATTTTAGAGTCAGTTTGCTATCCTCATCAAATCTTCCATATACCGATACGTCAATGGAGCGCATTCTTGCAGCAACGATATGGCATTGGCATTTTCCGCATACTTCACCCAGTAGGCAAAGCAGTCTGCGAAGTATTCTCTGGCGTTGGTTTTGGCATAGTCTCGCAGCGGCGCGGCGGCAGCTTCTGCACGAAAGAGCTGTTCATGCTCTGCAGGGAATCCCAGCGTCCAATCGAGAAAATGTCCGAATTCATGGAGCGTCGCGCTGGCCTCCGAGATGTAGATGGCTTTCTGACTGTAGTTGGTGGCTCCAATGCAGCTCATGTTCAGCTGCTTGCTGAGTTCGCTGATGTAGTCGAAGTCGATACGGTACGTCCAGCCGGTGGCGTTGAAGGCATCGAGGATCTGTTCTGGTACTTTCCGCAGTTCCAGCAGGAAATCGTTGACATTGACACCTGCCGCATTCACCAGCGTCACCGGTACAGGCGGTTCCTCAATGCGGAAGCTCTGTGTCAGGACAGCATGAAGAATGATCGCCGCTTCTCCGCGCGTCACGAGCGCATTGGTATCTGCATCATCAGAGCACAGCCCGAGCTCCCGCCCTGCGCGAAGGATGTTGTCAGCAGTGCTGAGCGATGTCCCTCCCTCGTAGAGCGTGTAGTCATAAACCGGAACATCTGCGGCGGCAAAAGCACTCTCAACCAGCACGCTGCGACACATCGGTGAGCGCAGCGCGGAGAGTGCGGTTTCGTTCAGCCAGCCTTGTCGGTAGGCTTCCACGACGCTGCTTCGCCCCACATCCTGCCAGCTGTCACCGATAGTTTCCACACCATAGGCGCGGCAGAGCATGACAGCCCATTGCTCCACAGTGATGAGCTGTTTCGGCGAGAAGCAGTCATTTTCTGTTCCAGCAGCGATCTCACATTCTGCCAGATATATCACGCTTTCATAGCAGTCCGCAGACTCCGGTACGTCATCAAAGCCTGTGCAGGCAGCGGAAGCGGCTGTGGGCAGGATCAATGCCAGGACAAGGGTGCAGACAGCCAGCATTGTTCTTCTAACGATCATCTTCATAAGTTCCTCCATATTCTTGTTCTTTCTCTGTCCTGTATCCTCCGGTAGAGTAGGCTCTTCTGGATACGCCATGGTGACGCTACCCTATGGACAGAATTTTGAGAGTAAAAACGTCACAGTCCCCCCTTGGCGGGAGGCTGTGACGTTTTATGCTTTGTCAGCCGGTATAAATTGCTGGTGAGACTGCCGTTGGAGCGGTGGCGGTTCTGCTTCTCAATGAGCTGCCTGCGCTCCAGATCTGCCAGAGCCCGCTGGACTGTCCGCGGCGAAAGTCCCAATTCTCGGGCGATGGTCTTGATCCCCGGCCAGCAGACACCGGAAACGTTTGCCCGGTCCCGAAGATAGATATATACCGCCTTTTCCCGGTGACTCAGATGCTCCTCGGCGTAGATAAAGTTGAATTGACTCATCTGCTTCCCTCCATGTTATAGGGATTCTTTGTGCAGCTCCGATGGATGCTGCGGATGAGTTCGCTCTGGTCAACATAGGCAATCTTTCGGGCTGCCTGCTCCGGCATCCGATAGCCGTCCGGGTCAAAGGTGATGCCCCAATCCAGAAAGAGACGCAGTTTGGTGCGCATGGGATGGGTTCCCGTTTTCATCACTACAAACTCACCCTTGGGGATGGATTTCAGTTCATCTGGTGTCATGAGAGCACGCTCCATCATCTGCAAGGACTGGCTGCTCTCTTTCCCCTGACTGACGGAGCCGGACAGTACCGTCCTGCTGCCGAGGGCAGCGGAGAGGGCATCTGCCGTTTTGCTCTGGGGCGAGAAGCCGCCAAAGATGGTGTCCTGGCAGTTGTCACATATAATTTCAGCGCCCTCTTTTCCGTAGTTCTTCTCCAGTTGGGCAAGGCTTTGGATAATGGGTACCAGCGTCAGTCTGCGGGAGCGCCCCGCGCTGAATAGGGGCAGGATGTCAAAGGGCGGCATGGTTCCCAGCTCATCGCAAAACAGCACCACGCGGTTTTTGAGCCTGCCGCCGGTTTCATCCGCCACGGAGAACAATTCGCGGGACAGATTTTGGATCATGAGCGCCGCGATGAAATTCTTTGCCGGATCTTCTTCCGGTAAAATCAGGAAGATGGCGCACTTCTCCGAGGCAAACATTTCAGCGTTGATGGGGCTGTCGTAGCAGATGACCTGCTCCAGTTCCGTATCCAGAAAGGCGTTGAGGCGGGACATGACGGTGGACATGACCGAAGCCATAGATTGATCCGCACTGGTGAGGGCTGCGCCTGCCAGCCACCGGGCCTTATGCTCCGGCGGCAATTCATCCATGAGCAGCTGAAAACCGTTCTTGCCTCTTGACTTCGGCACCGCCAGCAGATCCTGCACCAGTTTGAAGGCGGAAACGATGTGCCGCTTCTCCGGCTCCCCATCCTTGGGTGGGGCGAACTCCGCCAGCAGAAGCACAATGGCAGTCAGTAAACCTTCCGCGCTGTCGTAGAAGAAAGCATTCTCGCCGTATTGTGCAGCGTCGCCGTCCGGGTTGATGATAGTCTTGGCGAGGATCTTGGCGTATTTCTCTGCGCGCGCTCGGGCAGCGAGGTTCTCCGGATGCATGCGCGCAATATCCATGTAGTGATTCATCAGCGTCAGGAAATTGAAGCCGTCTGAGCGGGTTGGGTTGCGCAGGTCAATGACAGATACCTTGTAGCCGTAATACCGGGAGGCGATGGCACCGTAGTTGCGCGCCAAGTCTCCCTTGGTGTCCAGCGCCAGATAGCTCATACCGCTGGCGCTGGCATACTCCAAATTTGCGTATAAAAAATACGCGGTTTTGCCCACGCCGGAGGCGCCAATCATCAGACAGTGGACGTCATCACTGTCCACCAGCGCCCGGATATCTCGCTGCTCCTCAATCATCTTTTTGACTTTTGAGAGAGCCTTTGATTTTTTCTTCGTCTTCCGCTTTCCCTCCACAGGACGTCGCAGCTTTTCCAGCAGCTTGCGAGAGGTTTTCAGCAGGAATCCTCCCTCGCTTTTATGGTTTCTGCCACCGACGCTGCCGAGGACGAGTCCCTGCTCCGTAGGCAGTTTCTCTCCCTTGCGCCAGCGGCGGGGACGGAACGGTATCGTCCGGTATGTTTTGCTGATCTCCCTGGGCGTTGCCCACCGAGCCGTGCCGTGCTGACCGTCGCCAACGGTTTTGCTCTTGAAATTGTTGAGAGAATAATTCTTGGAGAGGAAGGACACTACGAGCAAGAATGCCAGCAGTCCGCCGCCAAGCAGAATCAGGGGCCATATGTTTTCGTTCATGTGTCTTTCTCCTTCTTCTCGAATTTGGCGCAGAGATCGTCATTCCAATCCTTGCGCACCGGGCAGAGCCGCTCCACATCCAAGCCCATGTCCTCCAGCGTATCCGTCATACGGTCGCAGGCGTCCTTGCCCGCATCATCGTTGTCGAGGCACAGATACACCATGTCCAGTTTCGGATTCTGCCTCAGCCGCTCCAGCACCGGCTGAATAGAAGTTCCGCAGCAGGCAACATAGCTGTGTTCCTGCCAGCCGTATGGATAGAGGGTAATGTGGGACAGAAGGTCGATAGGAGCCTCGAACACATAGAGGGACTTGTCGGTCCCGTTTTTGTGGAAGCAGTGCTCACTTGCGCTGCCCTCAATGTTCATGCGGAACACCCGTCCCTCGCTGTTGGTACTGCGGATGTGCGCGTGCTTGGCCTCACCGCTGTCATCCAGCCCCACGAAAACGCAGTTGTGGTGCTTGTCCTCGTAGAGCAGCTTTTCATGTACGAAGGCGGAAATAACCTTGCGGTCAATGTGGCGCTGACGCATGAGGTAGGCATACATACGCCGCATGGTTCCGTAAGGCTCCGGCAGCGCGAAAGCCTTTGGAACTTCATTCACAGGCTTTGCCTGTTCATATGTTTTTCTGTTCTTTCTGCCCAGCAAAAGCAAAACCGCCTCCTGATAAGGGAGACGGTAATAGCGCTGGACGAAGCTGACGGCGTAGCCGCCGACGCGCGCGGAGTGATCAAACCATTTGTTGCCCCGCACGGTGATGCTGGGATCGTTGGGGGTACGGAACTCCCGACCGGAGCGCACAGGTCGCTCGCCCTGGGCGCGCAGCAGCGACACGAGATCCGTGTTCTGCGCCCGTGCCTTTTCCTCCGGCGTGAAATAGATAAATTTGCTCATGACATGTCCTTTCATAATTCTGCTTTGCGCTATCTGAATGTCTGCTCCTCGTGGTCGTCCGGCTTGTGTCCCATCGCCAGCCGCTTGTGCTGCAATTCCTGACGGCGCTTGCGGTCGATCTGCAAGCCGCGGTGGATCTGATCGACCTTGCTGTTGTCCTCGAAGATCCTGCTCATGTGATGCAGCATCCGCACGATGGTTTCGCTCACCGTGGGGGCATGGTAATCCGCTTCCGCCGGTACGCTCCCTTTCTGCTGATTGGGGTGATCTGACCACTGAGAGAAAGCCGGTGCATCTCCAGCCGCAGGCGGTGTGGTACCCTTAGATGCGGCATCATCAGCGGAGGCGGAATCTTCTGGTGCGGCACTCGCCGCACGGTCAGATTTGGGCTGCGCCGACGCAAGAGATGCCGTGACCTCAGAGTTCTTTGGCGCGGCTTCTGCGGCATCCTTTTTAATGATAGGTCCTTCCTGCGCGGAAGGTGTTCTCCGCACATCCGCGTACCGCTGACGTTCCACCATCCATTGCAGTGTTTCCTGAATGACCATATTGCGGACGCTCCGGAACTCCTTTTGCTGGGAGAGCGGCAGACGCTTGCGCGGCCGCTGATCGTAGTCCAGGCACACCTGCTCGTAGAGCGTCTGCCACGTTTCATAGGCGGCGGACACCCGCTCATCCTTCGCCAGCTCCTCCACGATGGCATCCACGATGGCCTTTGTCCGTGGCGGCAGGTAGCCGTAGACCTTTCGGCCCTTGACCGTCATCAGGCGTTCCGCCAGCTCCTCGGTGAGCTGCTCCAGACGCGGGTTATCCGATGTGCCATGCTCCAACTGCGCGATGCACTCCACCATTGCCTTGCGAGTCTGCGCCTGCAACTCTTGCCGCGCGGTATCCTTTTGCTGGTAGATGTGCATCCGATCCGCGTGGTAGATCCGTCTGGCGAAGACGGATTTCATTTCCCGGATACCCTCTTTGGTGAGGTAGCCCTCCTTGGGATCTGCGGAGAAGATGATCATGTGGATATGCACCTGATTTGGCTTCTGGTGGAACGCAGCATACCAACGCAGGTTTTCCGGTCGAATCTTATACGCTTTTGCGATGTCACAGATGGAGGCGTTCACCAGAGCCTGCCAGCTTTCCGCGCTGTCGTAGCCCAGCCGCTCCGCGTCCTCACGGCGCAGCGCCACCACCGGCGTCCACACATTTCCGGTGTGCTCCGCCACCTCCCGTACCGCCCGCGCGAGATTTTGAACCTTACCGTGAGCGTCCCACAGCCCATGTTCGCCGTCCTTCTGGACGCCGGGGCGATGGGAGATGTAGTCGATGAAATTTTCCTTTTGATCCAGCGCCTCCATGTAGTCTTCCTGCACCTGCTCGATGAACGCGGAGGCGCTGCCCTGAGTGGGGTGATCCAGATACTCCTCATACTCAATGAGTTCCCAGCAGGTGGGAAAGGACTTCAGCAGCCGTACGATGTATTCCTGCTGCTTTTTTGTGGCGGGGAGTGTACTGCGCTCATCCGCCAACAGCTCCACGCCGGGACGGGTGGCAACGTAGCGAGTGCGCTGGGCCAGCTTCGCGGCGTTCTGTCCGCCCTTGAGGTAGGGCGAGATCAGTACGATCCGGGCCATTCATCCTCCGGCTCAATGCGGCGCTGCTGATGCACTGCGCTCTCAAAACTCACCTGACCATTGGTGCGCTTCACCTCATCCACCGCAAAGCCGCGCAACTCCCGCGTGTGGATAGGATCGGTACGAAAGTGCGCGGCGATGGTGTGGCACATCATGTTCAGCTCCACCGCGCACTTGAAAAGAATGCGGCAGAGCCGATTGTTGTTGTCGTCCAGTGTACCCTGAATGGCTGTCAGGATAGCCTTCGAGAGATACGCGGTGTTGTCCTCCGTGCCGAGATAGCCCATGTAGAAGCGCAGCGCTTTGTTGATAAATTCACTGCGGTTTTTGCAGTTGTCAGCCTTCAGCTATCCATCCATGCGCGGAACGAGCCCCGCATCCAGCCATAGCCAAACTTCATTCCTCCCATTTTCTGCTCATAGTAACCGGGGTCAGCACCAGGGACGCCCCAGCCGTGCATGCTGCCGCACTCCATCGCCAATCGCTGTTCCTGTGTTACGCCGAGGCGTTCGTTGTTGTAATCTGCCAATTCACGGTTCTGCGCGGGATCGTTCGTGTTCCAATCGCTGGGATAGTAGCCGCTCTCGCCGCACTTGATGCAGATGAGCTCGCCGGTGCCGGGGAGCGTGGAGAAGCACAGCTCCGGCAGTCCCTCCGCCAGCTTGGGGGAGAAAAGCTCCTGCTCCGTTTGGATGCTCCACTCGTCCGAGTTCCAAAGGTGGACATACAATTCACCGCCGTCATCCACGGAAATTTCCCGCTGCTCAAAGCCCTCGCCCCAGCCGTCCGACACCTGTCCGGTGAGGTACTCCTTTAAGGTTTCCAGTTCTGTGTCCGATAATTCCCCGGCGACACGGCATTCTGCCACGCCCCAGAGCTGCCGGTCACGCGCCTCCACGGCGAAGACGGCGGTGCGCACCTTGGTATTGACGCTGTCGACTTCATCATACCAATGCATGATGCCGCGCTCGGTTTCCTCCGGCATCCGGTTTTTCACCAGCGCCGCCGCGATCTGATCCTGATAGCCGCGCAGCTCACGGCCCTCCAGAAGTGTGCTGCTGTCGTCAAATTCGCCGTACTCGTTTCGCTCGTAGAGATCGGCGGTCAGGGGCATATACAGCTTGAGGGTGGACAGTTTGGGCGGCAGCACCGAGAAGCTGTCCTTACCGGGGGCGAGCGGCAGCGTGCGGCCATTGTTCCAATTCGTAAAAATTTGCCCCTCATCGTCCACGAAGTCCACCTCGCCCTCAGTGCCGGGAAGAATGGGCGCGTAGGGATCGTCCATCGAATTGAGCCGGATGCGGGTGCCGGGGGGATACTGCTCCTTGATGAAATTTACCATTTTTCTGTCCATACTCACATTCCTCCCATTGTCATGCCCTGATCGGGCGTTTTTTGATATTCCTCCAACTGGCGGGGATTTTCCTCGCCGTAGAAGTCGAAGATCATGTCATCCACCTGTTTGCGGAGGTTGGGATCGTCGGTCAGCACCTCGTAGCGCAGACCTGTGGTGGGGCAATACGGAAGTTCTTCCCGCACACACTTGAGAAAGGCTTCGGCATCGGTAAACTCCTGTGCATCACCGTTGGCATAGGTGACACGGCTCACCAGAGGCTTGTCCCGCGCTATGTTCTGCCGCTGGACGGCCAAATCGTAGGCGGTGAGGTAACCATTGTAATCTCCAGGGGACGGGTTGCACCGCAGGCAGTAGCGGTAGCGCTCCGTTTCCACGATGTAGCCGTAGTTCTGTACATAGCCGCCGTCGATTTTTCCGCCGTGTTCATAGCAAAAGCGCTCCATAGCGAAGCGGCTTTTCAGCATACTCTCCCGCAGCGTGTCCATGACCTCCTGCAGTTCCAGCTTGAACGCGGGGCTGTTCAGCTCCTCCGGGCCTCTTGGCCACCATGTATGCCAGAACTCGTTGCCGCTGCGTCCGAAGTCCATGCGGACATGACCAACGGTACCCAGCCGCTTATCTTCTTCGGGGTGCGGGGTATAAAACAAGCCCGCCTCCTCCGGGCGGGCAGGTCGGATATGGAATTGTGTTGTATTTTTCAAGGTTAAGATCTCCTTTCGGTGTGGAATTTGGCTTTACACATTCCTGAGGGATATGCTATGATGAGGTAAAGAAATCGGGATTTGGCAGAGGTGTTGTTATGAAAAAGTTGATAACATTAGTTTTGGCATTGGTTGGTGTTTTAGCATTGGTTAGTTGTTCAAGTAATTCGACACCAGCTAATATGCAAGATGTTTTGAAGGGCAAACAGCTGTTCTATTATGCTACTAATGATGGCTCTGATTTTGCTTCTGTTAATATAGCCGATATTCCATCTTTATTTAATCCGGATGATGCCTATATGGCTATTCAAAACTATGCGATGATTGATTTGGATGGTGACGGTAGTGAAGAAGCGGTCGTTTTTGTTTGTGGTGTAACTGGCGATACCGGAGGATATTTAGTTCTTCATAGTAGTGATGACCATGTGTATGGCTATCGGACAGACTATCGTGCATTTGAAAACCTCAAAACGGATGGCACCTTTATCTATTCCGATGATTTGGGTTCAAAGGAGGGCGTTGCTACTATCGGCTTCACTCAAGACGGCCTTGTTATAACTGATGTCTTATCTGCCACAGGGCAGGCATACACGATGGATAATTTCATGATAAGCGGCAAAAAAGCCACACAAGAAGAATACAATGCCGAAAAGGAAAATCAAGACCTAAAAAACAATGTGGAATGGCATGAGTATCCTATATCCTAAAAGCCGTATCCTGATTGAATTGCAACGTGAAATTCCAGTTTGTCTGCTTAGCAAGCGGCTCGTTCCAAATGGATCGAGCCGCTTTTGCTTACATCATCCTCTGTCCTTGCCGCAGCTCCGGGTAGGGCGGGTCCATGCGGACACAGCCGACAGCGCCAAGCCACTTATTTTCTTCGGGGTGCTGGGTATAAAATAAGCCCGCCTCCTCCGGGCGGGCAGGTCGGATATGAAATTGTGTTGCATCTTTCAAGGTTAAGATCTCCTTTCGGTGTAGAATTTGGCTTTACACATTACTGGGGATGCGCTATGATGAGGTAAACAAACTGGATTTGCGGAGGTATAAATACATGGCAAGTGCGTATTACAAACCTTGCAAGGAATTTGACATTTGCAATGAGCTGATTGAAAAATATTGGGAATCAAAACAATATGACAAATGCTTTGAAGGTCATTTGGTATTGGCGGAGCAGGGCTATCCCCTTGCTGAATGTCAAATAGGCTATTTCTATTACGAGGGACTTGGTGTTGAAAAGGACTTGGAAAAAGCACTATATTGGACTCGCCGTGCCGCAGAGCATGGTGATAGAGATGGACAATGCAATTTGGCATGGTTTTATGAAGATGCAATCGGTGTAGAACGAGATATCGAACAGGCTAAGCATTGGTATCGACTTGCTGCATTGCAAAACAATGATTTGGCAATCGAGAAATGCAAAGAACTTGGAGTCGCTTTCTAATTACACATCGCATCATAATGAACAGTTCGTCAACTTCCAGTTTCTGGAGGCCCAATATGCTAATCAAAGAAATCATTGATGATAAGATGCTTTATATGGACTTATTGTTGCTGGCAGATGAGCAGGAAGATATGATTCACCGCTATCTTGAAAAGGGAACCATGTATGTACTTGATGATAGCGGCGTGAAAGCAGAGTGTATCGTTACCGACGAGGGAAACGGGATTCTTGAAATCAAGAATATTGCTGTAAAGCCAGAATATCAAGGTCGCGGTTACGGAAAAACCCTAATTAACTTCTTAATTCATCGATATACAGGAAAATACTCTATTCTGCAAGTGGGAACAGGAGATAGTCCGCTTTCAATCCCGTTTTATGAAAATTGTGGTTTTGTTCGCTCACACAGCATATCCAATTTTTTTACAGATAATTACGACCACCCAATCTATGAGAGCGGAATACAGTTGGTAGATATGGTGTATTTGCAAAGGCCTTTATAATCCAACTTCCAATTTGTCTGCCTATCAAGCGGCTTGATCCATTTGGATCGAGCCGCTTTTGCTTACATTATCCCTCCCATCACCATGTGGTTGCTTTGACCGCCGTTCATCACTTCCTCCATGCTGTAATAGCCCTTATAGGCGATGTAGCCCCGGTCGGTGAACATCCCGTCCTCCTCATTCATGCGCTCCGTGCCGTACTTTTCATAGTCATAAAAAGCGTCGAGATTTTCGTCATAGTCGAAGTGGCCGGACTGTTGGATCATGTATTTGCCGTACTCGGCGGGAGAGTGTGCGCCGGGGGCGAAGTCAAAGAGGTCGAGGCTTTCCGCAAGGTTTTTGATCTGCGCCGCGGACTTTGGCTTTGCCAGCATGACCACGGCGCCTAGCTTTTTCATATCCGCTTTTGATAACCCATCCGTTGCCTCTGCCAGTTCGTTGAGGTCGGAGAGGGTTTCGTACTCCATATCAAGAAGGACATCCACCTCGTTGGGAAGCTGGCTGTCCTCCAGCCGCGGGCGGACATCGGCGGGATCTGTGATGCCCCCGCGAAGGAGGGCGCGGTCGATCTCCTCCTGCACCATGGGAAGGAACAGCCATGTGATATGCTCCGTGTCCTCCGGTTCGGACTTAGCGGTCACCGCAACGGTGATGGCATTCGGCTCATAGTAATAGCAGGGGAAGAACCGGCCATCGTAGACCTGCTCCAGCTTCATGCCGTTGTCGTAGACCACGCCGTAGGGGGTGATCGTGCCGCCGCCGCTTTCAATGAGCTGCCGTGCGGTTCTCTTGCCGTCCAGCGCGTTCAGTTCATCCACACTTGCGCTGCCGCCGTGCAGGTTCATGTAGTGGTCGCGGCCGATGGCGGCGAGGTCGGAAAAGTCGGTGATGACCGTGGCCTGCTGGCAGCAGAAGGTCAGGTTGATGAGATCCTTCAGCTCGAACAGCTCCAGCTTGTGCGCCATCGCCTGAAACTGCGCGGCCTCGCCGGTGTCGAAGCTGTCCAGCCGTTTGGCGAGGTAGTTCAGCTCCTCTACATTGACCGTAAGCATTTCCGTGCGCTTGAGGACAGTATAGAAGCTGTCGATCTTCTCCACCTTGCAGTCGGCTTTGACCGCATCGCCGATCTCCAACGCCTCCAACAAGTCCATGCAGTATGTGTATTGGTCACGGGGAATGGGAAACGGAATGGTTGCTACGCCATATTCAGGGTGGCCTGGATTACTCACAACTGCGCTCATCATGATTGTTGTCCTCCTTTTTCTCGTTGATCTCGTTCATTCGGCTCCGCAGGCAGGTCCCATCCGCGCCCCAGCAGAGAAAGCCGTGGCGGGGATAGGGGCAGTCCTTGCAATCCGGTGAACGGCTGCAAACAGGTGCCGGCAGCGGCTCCTGCTGAAAGCCTGGGATATGCGGGAGAATGAGTCTGAATTGAATCGTGCCGTAAATTTCCATCATCTTTTCCTCCTCGTAAAATAAAAAATGCCGGACATTTCTGTCCGGCCTGCGTGGATACTTATTTCATTGTCATGCCGCTCTGCTCCGGCGCGTCCCGTTGCCGCGGCACATTCGGGGGCAGCAGTCCGCCGACCTGTTCCATCAACTCCGCCAGTTCCCGATCCCGTCCAAACGAAAGGCTTTCGTCCTGTTCACGGACAAGCCTTAGCGCGCGGTAGATCTCCGCAAGCTGCTCCGGCTCAAAAAGGGCGTCTTTTTGAACAAGTCCGCTGCGCACGGTGAAATCGCGTTTGGCGGCTTCATAGTCGTCCTGAAAATAATGTCCGTGATGGACGCCTCTTGGTCGAAGTCCCACTCCCAAGTCACGAATTGCACGCCGCGCTCGGTGGGGTGGCCCGCCAGCACCGCGCTGCCGAAGTCCGCAAGGACGCGGTAGTCGCCGGTGAGACCGCCGGCTTTGAGAAGCGTGGCGGTTTCCAGAATCGCCATGTACTCCGAAGTCGTTTTGGCGGTGTCGATCACCGTCTGCAATGCGTCCTGTGCACCGGGGACGTCGACACACTCCTGCCGGTACAGCACGCTGCCCCTGCCGGAGATACGGCAGAGACGCCCTTTTTTCCAGCAGACGGGCAGGTGGTGATCTTCAATCGGTTCTACCGTAAAACCGTTCTGCAGCAGCCGAATGGCGGTTTCTTCAAGGAAACGGAGCTGCGCGGTTCCGCTCTGATCGTTCATTGTGAAGTCCTCCTCGTAAGCAAAAAAATAGGCCGGAGCATCCTGAAATGCTCCGGCCGGTTGACGGATTAAGTTGTGAAATGAAAAAGGGCGCCTATTTGATGGCTTCGACGAAACCAACAAACAGACGCCTGAAAGATCGTATGAAATTTTGAGGAAAAAACGCTCTATTCTGCGCCCGCAAAAAGGGCGCTTCTTTGAATTCTGCCCTTGAAATCGCAAAAGGGGGAGTTCGAATCTCCCCAGTTACCAAAATAACGCGAAAATATCTTTTTTCCTGAGTGCAAAATTTGAAATAAAAAAAGGCGGCAACCCTTTGGTATTCTAAGCGTTGCGCTTAAAATATCCGAATTGGTGTGGCTTTTTGGTACGCCGTGAGGGATTCGAACCCCCGGCCTTCTGGTCCGTAGGTTGTCTCACGCACAAATCGGAGTCATTTCGGCTCCGATTTGTGCTTTTTACCACCGTTCGCTCGGCGGATTTTCCATTGTTTCCGTCCAGCCCTGCCCGCTTTTTTCGCGTTCTGGGTCAAAAGTGGGTCAGAGGCAGTAACATCCGTAGAGGACTGGCGAGCTGCAACCTTGCGCCACAGTCCACACTATCTATCCTCATACCACAAATGGCGTAAAAGACAGCGTTTCGTGGGTATATTTTTCCCGCACCGCGTTCGCCTCGTCCTCGCTGACAGGGCGGAAGCCCTTGCCGCCAACATAGTGGTCGGTCGTATCGGAGTAGAGCCAGCCGTCTAAAGAAATCACAGTTTCCAAATGCCGCAGCGCGCCGTTTTCATAGCGGTAGTAAGAGTAGGTCCCCTCGCTCGCACCGTCGCTGCCCTCGTGGGCGAGACTGCCGTCGGTGCAGAGGTACCAGCGGCTGCGGCTCCAGCCGTCCACCACGCGGACGGCCTTTGCGCCGTCGAGCCGGTAAATATTGAAGATCACGCTGTGGCCGTCGCCCCAGTCCGCGCCGAGCAGCAGCTCAGGGATCCCATCACCGTCAAGATCGCGCAGCAGCCAGCCGGGCGTCTGGTAGTAGTCGTTCACGGACAGAAGATCGTGGCTGAAGTCGGTCTCTATATCACGTGCGCCAGCGGATCGGAGATTGCAGATATTCGTCATCAACTCATCATACGCAGCAGGGTATCCGGTCACAGAATCTCGCTGAGCAATCTCGTAGTAAATATCGACTGTTCCGCCATTAGTACCAGGCACTACTTTGAAATTATATGATTTGTCCGCACCGAACAGTCCCTGAGTCACTTCTACATAAATATGGCCGCTTTCACCATTCTTGAAGATTCTCTCGCTCTGACCATCGATGGTTGCTACAACGGGATTACTCCCTTTGTTTTCAATATACAAACTAACGTATTTCCCGTTGCCCTTATTCAGCTTTTTAGATGTATCCAGTCCAGTCATATTATTGATATTGCCGCTATCAATAAACACAAGCGACATGATCCAGCCCTCTTCAGGATCAGTCGGAGGTACAGCGGAGTCACTGCTTCCGTTTTCAGGACGGAAACTTTCAGTATAGACGCGATCGGCATCCTCTGCCGCATCGCCGCGCGCAGGGGGCGAAAACACGGAGGAGGCAGGGCACACTTCATTTATGTGGATTCCGTTGTCCTTCAAAAATCGCGTGAGTACGCCTTGTGAGTCGCTTTGCAGTGCCTTGTATTGGCGATAGCTGACAGGATCGTTTTCCAGCCAGCGGACATCCGAGGGTAGTGTCAGCAGATAAACATACTCATCGTCCGACCCGATCACATAGTCCGCGATACCGAGAATTTCTGAAAACACGGCGTCTGCGCCATAGGTCCTCTCAAAGCGGTCTGTCCGCATGGCGCACAGGTTCCAAACATATCCCTGTTCATCCTGCGGGGCCGATTCATAGGCTCGCTTTTCGTAGAGGCGGAAGAGCGGAATGTAATCCTCCGCGTTGGGATCGCCGTCGGGCGGCATGATTCCCTTTCCTCCCACGGCAAGCACCGCAAGCTCGTCCCACTTCACCGGAACGGTGAGCCGTCGTCCCAGCTTGGGGTCGGTGAGGGTTTTCATTTCCTCCTCTGCCGGCTCGCTTGCGCCAATACATCCAAACAGATAGTCTCTCAACTCCGTACTTCCGGAACGCAGCTCATAGAGCCGCGCTGTCTTGCCGTCAGTAATGGGGTTGACCAGCATTTCACGCTCAGAGAGCATGATCTCGCAGCGTTCGCCCGCGGCGCTGATAAAATAGAGCCTTGCATAGCAGTCCTCCATTGCTGACGCAGCACCAAGGCGTTTGTATTGCAGGGCATCCAGCAGAGCGTAGACGGCGTCCGTTTCCTCCGCCGTCAACTGGACGTGGGATGGCTGCGCGCCGCTTGCGCCCGTTACATCGGCATAAGTGACCTGTTCCCGATGGAAACCGACCAGTCCGGCGGCGTCGGTATCCGTAGGCGGATTCGTCAGAAAGCACACCGCCACAACGACGCACACGGCGACCGACGCCGCGACCACCCAGAACGCGGGCTTTTTGTAGTGAAGCGCATTCCGCACACGCTCCTTGACGCCAACTTCACCGAACGCCAGCGGGCAGGTGATGACTGCCTTGCGCGGCATACTGCACGCAAGCAGCACCGTGGAATAGGTCTTGACGGCGCTCTCGTCCATCGTGCGGATTACCCGCTCATCGCAGGCCAGCTCAATGTCGCGGCAGAGCAGCGTATAGGCGAGCCACAGCGCGGGGTTGAACCAGTAGACCGCCAGCAGCGCGAAGCCCAGCGGCTTCCACCAGTGGTCACGCCGCGCAAGATGCGCCCTCTCATGCGAGAGTACATTCTGCCGCTGTACCTCGTCCAGACCGGAGGGCAGATAGATGCGTGGTTTTACAACGCCGAGAATAAACGGCGAGGAAATGGCATCGCAAAGATAAATGTGATCTTGAACGGGGAGCGATACTCTCACGCGCCGGCGCAGCCGAAGATAACTCACGAGCGCATAGAGCAGCATGGCTCCAAGACCGATGAGCCACACCCAGCCCGCAAGATAGGTCCACACATAAAGCGGGTTGACGCTCATCGTCGGCGCGGCAGCAAAATGCTCGCTGAGCGAGGGATTCACTGCGTTGTCGATGATGTTCACGCCGCTCGTGATGGTCGGCGCGGGGTCAAACTGCACGACCACGGGACTGACCGTTTCGGCACTGGGGATCAGGCTCAACGCACTTTCAATGGAAAATGGCAGCATAAGCCGCAGCGCGACGATGCCCCAAAGTAGAACATTCATCCACTTGGGCGAACGCTTTGATACCAGGCGCAGTACCAGCACGGCCAGCACCAACCAGCTTGCGGAAATGCTCAGATTCAAGAGCTTCAAAAAGACGGCGGCCATTGGCTCACTCCTTTCCGCAGCGGTCGATCATGCGCTGAATTTCCGCAATGTCCTTCTCTGAAAGGGATTTCCGGGTGGTAAAAGCCGCCAGAAACGCGGGAAGGGAACCGTCGAAGGTGTCCTCCACAAATTTCTCACTCTGTACGGCGTTATAGCCCTCCTGTGAGAGAAGAGAAGTGACCGTGCCGTTTTCGTTCTGAAAGATACCGTGTTCGCAAAGTTTTTTGAGTACTGTGTAGGTCGTGGATTTTTTCCATTGCAGCTCCTGTTCGCATAGTTTCACCAGCTCGCCGGAGGTCAGCGGCTCATGCTGCCAGATGAGTTCTGCAAAACGCGTCTCAACAACGCCCAGTTTGTAACCGTCCATGTGTGCCTCCTTTCTTTGTCGGTCTATTTATGATAGATTTTTGATACTTGAAGTCTATCATAAGTAGACTGCACCTGTCAAGCACATTTTGCGCCGCTGAAATCAATGAAGGCTACCCGGCCTCAGAAAACGGCAAATGAGCCTTTCTGACAAGCGGCCGCCCAGCGTTTCAGCAGCACGTGGAGCGCACCGAGGGTAGTGATACCACCCCTCGCCTCGCACACACGGAAAGGCCCTGAGTGCAGGGCATACAAGCCGCAATTTCGACAGAAACGGAAAAGATCACGCAGCCCAGCGGGGCCGCGACGCCTCGGAGCAGCGACGCGCGTAAGCGCATCGCTGTTCCGAAGGCTCTCTGCGTTCTTCGAGAGTACACCCGGCCAAGACCCAAAAGCGGCAAAGTACGCCGTTCTGCTACCCGGCCCGGGGATGTTTGTGAACGTGCGGAACGCTCCGAGGGTAGTGATACCACCCCCGTCCGAAACACCCCTATTTCACCGTGTGAGCCGCTGTGTTCGATCTTTCTCCGAAAGCCGAGTGTGTACCCACTTTTGTCAGCGGAAGCAAATGTGAGGCGTTTGTGCCGGAGGTGTTGAAGGCCGTGTGACCAATGTGTTGGAAACGTTGGTATGACTGCGTTTCCTGCACTTTTCGAGCCTTTTTCGGGGACGAAAAAGAAAGCAGGATAAAGGGCTGGCGTCGGAACCGACGCTCTGCCCAATCACTTCTGCCCGCAGTGCGGGCAGTTGACGGGGGTTTCAGCGCAGTCGGTTGTGGCGCCTTTTGAAGAAAATTTCAGAACGGCTGGCGTCTTAGCTCCCGCAAACGCAGGTGTCACAAGGATTTTGGTGGTGCCTTGTGGCCGTTTCGGAAGGAAATCGAGGTAATCACGTCTCTCAAGATCGGCAGTGCAGGGCAAGCATGTTTTGAGTCACCGCAGTCAATGAAAAAAACTTTCGACCGTTCAAAAATCGCACCGCTGTAACCAAAGAAGAGCGTTCCCCGGCAGCGCAGAAATTGCGCCGCCATAGACAAAGATAAGGCGGCGCGGCTCCGAGGGGCAAATAATAACTTTCTGATAACAGTTCGACTTTCGGGTAGCTTTGTTCCCTTGGTTACGGTATCCTTTGCCGTTACAAAGGAGGCTGATACCATGCCAAAACGACGAGCAAACGGAGAAGGCAATATCCGAAAGCGCAAGGATGGACGATGGGAGGGCCGCTACACAGTCGGTCACGATCCGGAAACCGGCAAAGCCATCATCAAGAACGTTCTTGGCAAGACGCAAGCGGAAGTAAAAGAAAAACTGAAAAAAGCCATCGAGGAAAACGTCGGTATCGACTACGGACGGGCCAAGACCTACACCGTGGGTAACTGGTTAGAAGTGTGGTATGAGAACTATGCCAAAATCAAGATGCGCCCATCCACCTACCTGACCTATCATGGCTACATCGAAAACCACATCAAGCCGCAGCTCGGCAAGATCCCGTTGAATGATCTGACGACGCTGCATCTGCAACAGTTCTACAAGAAACTGTTGGCAGAAGGGCGGGTAGAGCGAATCGAATCACAGAAGCAGCCCAAGGGACTGAGCGCCAAAACAGTGCGCAACATCCATCAAATCATTTCCTCTGCCCTGAAGCTGGCAGTCGAGCAGCGGCTGATCGCCCGCAATCCGGCAGACGGCTGCGCGTTGCCGAAGGCGGAGCGCAAGGAAATGCAGACGCTTCCCGTTGAGCAGCTGACATCCTTCCTCCGCGAGGCAAAAGACAGCGGCGTGTTCGCCCTGTACTACATCGACCTGACCACCGGCCTGCGGCGGGGCGAGTTGCTCGGATTAAAATGGTCGGACATTGATTTGGAAAAAGGAGACCTCCGGGTTCAACGGCAGATCGGGCGCATCGACGGCAAAATCATTGAGATGCCGCTGAAAACGAAAAACGCCTACCGCACCCTGCCATTGTCGGCAGATGCGATAAGCGTTCTGAAAATGCAGAAATGCAAAGTTGGGAACAGTGAGTGGGTGTTTCCCTCGCCAAGCGGAGGCCCCATGTCCCCGGACAGCGTGTTGCACATGCTGCACCGCGTCCTGAAGCGGGCAGGGTTGCCGAAGGTGCGTTTCCATGACCTGCGTCACACCTTCGCAACGCTGGCCCTGCAAAACGGTGTGGACATCAAAACCGTATCTGGCATGCTGGGGCATTTTTCGGCAGGCTTCACGCTGGACACCTACGCTCATGTAACGACCTCCGCCAAGCGTGAAGCGGCAAAAACAATGGGTAACATCCTCTCTGGTGCGGTATAGTGCTTTCCGCTACCCGCTCCCGTTGGGGTCAGCGTTTGGGTCAGAAAAAATGGCAAGTAAGATATTGGACGCAAAAATGCGGAAAAAGTCCTGATTTCACAAGAAATCAGGACTTTCTGTCATGCGTGACCAATTTAGATACACGCTGGAAATAGGAAAAATCGAGAGCTGAAGCGGCTTTGGGCTGTTTCAGCCATATTTTTTTGCTTTCAATTTCCCATGATAGCGGAGAATTGGGTATTTTTAAGAGTGACCGAAATAGATACAGCCTCGCATCTCCGATTTCCGTCTTTGCGCTTATTTCCGCTTGCTGTGTTTTTGAGAATTATTTTCCCGCTCTTTCAGCCATGCCTCAAATGCTTGAACATTTTCTTCGTGCGTATAGAACTCTCGAATGACGGGGAGCAGTGATGCAGCCAGCCCTTTGATTGCCCACAAATCAGGTTCGACTTTATCGAGGTTGTAATCTTCCACATCTATGACTGTGCCATCCTTGTCAAGATGGATGACGCTGACGGGTATTCTGTTAAACTTCTCATCCATCTTTTCTCGGCTCCTCAGAGGTGGAATCTATCCGGATTTGTAATCGGCGCTTCTTAGGTCGTCAGGCACTTCATCCGGAAAGTTCTCGGCAAACCAGCGGAATGGTATTAGGACCATATCCGGCAGACCGTTTTCTGTTATTACGAATCCGATGTCTTCGTTGTCAATGCGTTCCAGGATTTCATCCAGTTTTTCGACGAGCAGGGTTTGCTCGATGCGTTCCATTTCGGATAGTGGCGGCAGTCTTTTCACTTTGACATCCCCTTATTCCTGCTGTGATGTGCTTTCTCCCGAAGATACAGGGACAGGCTTCAGCGTACCGGTTATGTAATCATACAGAGCTTCGGGGTCTTTGAGACAATACTTCATGGTGCAATCTGCTTCCCATACCGTATAGTCATCGGTTGCTTCATACAGCCACCAATCGATGTAGTCGTATTGGTCATTGACCGCCTCTTTCAAAACATCTCTAAGAGCCATGAGATACTTGTTTTCGGCACCGAATACAAAGTGACCATCGCCAACCAGATTGAGCGCTTTGCTGAACTGTTCGTCAATAGACTCTTGCTCCTTTATCATCTGGAGCGCCTTGCAGAAACCTTCTTTACTTAGCATTGGTGCTATTCCTCTCTTGAACTTCCTGTTCCTCTTTCCATCTTTTGAGAAGTTTAATCGCATGATCCTGTGTCTTTGGGTCGGCACAGTATTTGAAAAACTGCACCGCGGCTTCTTCCGGCGTGAGGCCATAAGACTTTAGCACCTCGGTTACCTGCGCCAGCAGTTCTGCATCGATTTCAATGGTAATCGTTACTTTGCCATCATCCATAATGCTGTTCCTCCGATTCTTTAAGATTGTCGTATTGAGGTTCCTCAGAGTAAAAGACCTGCATATCATCCAATCGGAGACACGACAGTCTTCCAAGTGCTCCTGACCAAGGGTCACCCTTTTCAGGGAGCATACAGCCGCAGTCGATTCCGATCCAGCTCTTTGCATCCCATATTGCCATTGGGTTATCATACTGGAAACGGATAGTTGGCGTGTGTCCGAAGATGACTGTACAGTTCTCCAGAACAGGGAAACTGTCAAATCGCATCCAGACGGCAAAGTCTCGCTCACACTCATATTTACGACCGTAGGTCTCATACAGCTCGGCAGGAGCCGCGTGGGTCAGAATGAATTGCCTGCCATTCACCGTGATTTCCATGTTTACAGGCAGCTTCTCCAAATACTCGAATATCTCCTGACGAACGGTTTTCTTTATGTGCTTCAGATAATTATGTGTTATCTCGCCTCCATTTCTATACCACAGAGACTGCTTGCGCTCATAGTAGTATTCAGGCCACTCCTCATCCTCCGGGGGTGGGTAGTAGAGAGCATTCATCATCATTAATTCGTGGTTACCCAGAAGCATTTTGGCATTTGTTTTGATTTCTGCCGAGGGCTGCTCATCAGCAAACCACAGCAGATCGTTTTCCAGTCGGTAGTATTTGTCCACGCTATAAGCGCCGCCGATGACCAGATGCCGGGTTCCTTCCATAGTGAAGATGTCTCCGTCCCTGGCGAAGAGTAAGTTCGGATACTCATCCTCGTACCACACAAGGCCACCATTCCATTCTTTCTGCTTATAGCCCGCGAGAGTGTCTGGACGCCGTTCATGGTTTCCGTGAACACAGAAGACGGTTGGCTTTATTTTGGCAAGCGCATCTTTGCAATACCGATCTCGCCTGTTGCCGTAATAGTTCGCTCCGACATCGCCAAGGATGACGATGATGTCCGATTCTGTGAGCTCATAGTGTTGGGCAAAAGCAACGATTCCTTTCGCACTGCCGTGAATATCGCCGGTGTAATAGATCATACATCCTCATCCTTTCTGGCTTGACCGGATTATAGCATCAATAGAATGGAAAATCTCGCAAAAGCCCAAATCATAATCGTTTTGGGCGAAAACATAATCGTTTTTTGCAAGCAACAGACCACAGGTCACTCTCTTAACCTGTGGTCTGTTGCTATTTGATATTCAGTTGATAAAATGATTACCACTCATCCTTGAGGAGATGGTGGTGCGAGCGTAGAGCGTTCTTGGTTGTTTTCAGTACATCCAACAGGACATAGGTTTCATACGGGGTGCAGTTGGCGAAGATTTTCTGCGCCTCGGCATTAGACATCTCAGTCGCACCTGTGAGCTGCCTGTTCAGGAGCGTATCAGTCGACACCTCCAGCGCATTGGCGATGCCAACAAAAGTTTCGAGACTCATAACCTTTGTACCGCACTCGAGATAGCTGATGTATCCAGCGGACTTGTCGATCATGGTGGACAGCACCGCTTGGGAGATACGCTTGTTCTTCCTGATTTTTTGGATTCTTTGACCAAGGACATAGTAATTGAGTTGCATAGAGAAACCTCCTTAAAAATTTTGGCAACTCAATTATATTTGAACCGTTATTTTATAGCGGTACGATTATATAAATTTGACCTTCGCATATTATATACTAACTTAAATTATAGTCGTTAGCTTATATCCGGCGAAGGGGAGGTGAGCTGGTCATGTATGAACAACAAGATCTGAAGCTGGTCGGCTCACGCATCAAAGCTGTTCGAATCAGCAGAGGCATGAGCCAAGCGGATTTGGCAGTCGAAGCTTCTGTTTCACTGCCGCTGATTAGCAACATCGAACGAGGAAAAACGGGGATGCAACTTGAGACTTTCGTCAAAGTGGCGGAAGCCCTTCAGGTATCTGCAGACTATTTGCTCCGCCCAGATGTACCGGAGGTCAAAGCAATCTATCAAGGTGAGTTTGCGGAGCTCCTTGAAGACTGCTCGGCCAGTGAGATGGAAACCATCTTAAAGATTGTCCGAGAGGTCAAAGCCTCCATGCATAAGAAGCAGAATAATGATTAATTATCGGATTGGGTGACCAATCCGATAATTTTTTTGTCATTTCCATACCATAGGTCAAGATGCTGACCTATGGTATCTTCTTATTTTTAAGCATTTTCCCTATAATTCACCCAAAAGGGCTTGCCCAAATGCCGGAGGAAAACATGGAAAACACGAAACTGCTGCCTTTAGGTACTGAACAAGGACTCGAAGAGACTGAGTATCCCTCCTTTGACCTGTGCCTGGGAGAAAACATGGTATCACCCCTTGTGGCACAACACAGGCAGTGGTTGAAAACTATCCGCCACGAAGTACCGAACCCCAAGATCCCGTTCAAGGTTGCAGTGTACATCCGCTTTTTCAACCAGACGAAATATAGAGACGAGGAATATCTCGAACGCAACAAAGAGGTTTTTCGTGCTACGCTGGCTCAGTATCCTATGTGGGAGTTTGTAGGTTTCTATATTGACAATGGATCGACCGCTCCGTATATGGAGAACTCTACAGCATGGTCTGAACTCCTGTCTGACTGCGATGCGGGGAAAGTCGATCTCATAATCACACAGAAGGTCAGCAATGTGTCCAGAGATGCTCAAGAAATGGCGATTTGCGCAAGAATGCTCGCTGCTCGCAAGCCTCCTGTTGGCATCTACTTCATATCAGAAGATCTATACACTTTGGCATCGTATTATCGCGACGATCTTCGAGAGCCTTGTTTTCTCCCAACCCCTGACTGGAAGATCCTGCCTGATGACGAGCTGGATATGAGAGGTGCGCTCCATGAGTAAATCAGCAAAGAAAGCAGCCGACCAAGCAGAACGCGAGAAAGTACATAAGCGATACTCGAATCGGAGAGAGCCAGATGTCATCTATCCGGCAAAGAAGCAGGTCGACTTCTACGATGCTGATATTCATCAGCGTGTTGCGGTCTACGTCCGAGTTTCAACTGATAATCTGGGTCAGGAGACTTCTTATGAGCTCCAGAAGAACTATTATGAGGAGTTTGTCTTGAAGCATCCTAATTGGAAGCTTGTAAAGATCTATGCCGACAAAGGAATCTCAGGCACTTCGACAAAGCACCGCGTTGAGCTAAACCAAATGCTCGCTGACAGCAGAGCCGGAAAAATCGACTTGATCATCACCAAATCAGTCTCGCGTCTCGCCAGAAATACCGTTGACTGTATTACTATGGTGCGTAATCTTGCGGAGCTCCGCAATCCAGTGGGCGTTTTCTTCGAGAGTGAATGCATTTTCTCACTGAACGAGGATACAAACATGCCGCTGTCTTTTTTGGCTTCCATTGCGGAAAACGAGTCCCGCATTCGAAGCCGCAGTATGGAAGTTTCGCTTGCTCAGCGGTTGAACGGAGGACTTCCTCTGACACCCAAGCTGTTGGGCTATTCTCATGATACTGACGGCAAGCTGGTGATCAATCCGGACGAGGCTCCGACCGTCAAACTCATATTCTACATGTATCTGTCCGGATATTCTTCATCGCATATCGCAAAAACCCTCGAGGCGCTTGGTAAGAGGACATTCCTTGGTAATTCCAAGTGGACTTCCGGCACCGTTATTCAGGTCTTGAGGAATGAGCGGCATTGTGGTGATGTTCTCACAAGAAAGACATTCACGCCTGATGTGATTAGCCACAAGTCTAAGAAAAATAGAGGGGAACGGCAGCAGAGCCTGTATAAGGGAGAACACGAGGCAATCGTTTCGAGAGACGATTATATAGCCGTTCAGCACACGGCTTCCCGCTAGGGAAGCGCATTTCAGGAGGTTTCCATGTCAGAATATACACTTGAGATCAAACAGATCGTAGACTATCCACGCTGCCGGATCTACCGACAGTTCGTACAAGCCTTGATAGCAGACCGGAGCATTCGCGTGAGCGGAGGCTCCGGCCTTTTTTATTTTGTCGTGCTCTGCGCCTATGCCAACTTCCGCACCTCATACAAGCGCATTGATGGCATTAGTTACACCATCTACCCCGGCGAATGGATCATGTCCGTGGAGGAACTGTCCCGGTATTTCCGCACACGCTTCCGCCGTCAGACCTTAGCCGCAATGGAAGGGCTGCAAAAGAAAGGGCTTATCAGTTTTCTTGTTCTCGGACATGGTAAGCTGGTCAAATTCAAGATTCGCGGCTGGCGGCGTCACAACACGATTCTCGACTACAATGCGCCCTGTCAGAAGGATACCGGCTTTTTCTTCTTCCCTGTATCCACTGCCACAGAACTGGTCAGTGCCGGTCACTGCTCAGAGATGGATGCCGTACTGGATCTATGGCTGAACACTGTCTATAACGATCCGCAGGTCCTCGGTTCAGACGTCGGGCCGGTGGTCTATCTCCGCAACGGTACAGGCTGCCCGCTGGTCAGCTATGCGGAGTTGGCTTCCCGCTGGGGCATCTCTAAGGCAACTGCCGGCCGATACCTCAAGCGCATGGCTGAACGGGGCTACGGTGACGTAAACGGTCTCCGTCCAGATGATAAGCTCCCGCAGCGGCCCATCCTGCATACGATAAACGGCAAACAGGATCAGCAGAATGCTGGCGATGCCGGCGGCATGGAACAGGATCAGCAGGGCCAGAGGGAGGGGGCGCTTCAGCCACTCCCGGGGTGTCTGGATGATGGTCAGCGCGGACATTCCCAGCAGCGCCGCGATCAGGGCGAACCACATCCTATGTGTCACAGCTCTTTCTTTGTTTACTGTCCGGCGTCATTGTCCGCGGCGGCCGGCTGGCCCTTCCGGCGGTCGTTTTTCGCGTAATAGCCCAGCTTGTCTTGATACATCTGGCGGTCGATGCGGTTCATGAAGTCGGCAATGGTCTCGGTGTGCAGGTCGGCGATGGCGTAGCCCATGGAGGCGGAGAGACGGTAGGGCTTGTCGTGCGTCCCGTTGACCTCCTCAAAATTCTCCTTTGCCCGCGCGATAAGGCTTTGGACAAGCTGCTCGTCCGCGGTGTTCAGTATGACGACGAATTCATCACCGGCGTACCTTGTCACCACACCATATTCGCCGAAGGCATTTTTGAGCAGACCGGCGGCAAGGATCAGCGCGGTGTCGCCCTCAGCATGCCCGTAGGTATCGTTGATTGCCTTGAAGCCGTTCAGGTCGATCATAATGCCGCAGACCCATGTGTCCTTCCTCTTATACGCCCGCTTCTGCAAAAACTCCAGATACACGCGGTTGTACAGCCCAGTAAGGTAATCCAGAAAGATCGTCTCGTTTTTCAGCGCCGTCATAATACCCGCAATGGCCACAGCGATGGACGTCCACGTGATGGCGACCTCCATAAAAACCGCCTGCATCACCACCCCGATCAGCACCGGGACGAAAAAGACCTGCACCGGGAACAGCTTCAGCGTGCCGGTCTTTCTGCGGCACTTGGCGTACAGATACAGGCTGTCCGCCATGTACAGGAAGGCAAAGAGCAGGAATACGCCGTAGGCGGGACCTCGTTCATAGATCCCGCCTTTGTGGGTGAATACCAGCGGGTAGAAGCAGTTGGCCGCCAGCAGCGCGCAGGCGAGGAACTCACCCGCCTTATAAATTTTTCTGCGTGCGGGGGCGAAGGGAATGTTCAGGTGCGTTGATAGGAACTCTGCCCATGTATAGCCGATCAACACATTTCCCAAAAAGAGCCACGAGCCGCTGAGGAACACCACGATCCGCAGCACCGTGCCGGCGCTGCCGTCCAGATAAAATACGCAGCAGTCCGCCACATTGGAGACGGCGGTGATGGCCATCATCCGTGCGACGATCCTGATGTCCCGGTCATGGTTCATCCGCTGCCAGTTGCTGAGATACAGCGTGCCCAGCAGCAGTAAGCTTACGATGTCCGCTGTGAATACAGAGAACGAAAGATTCTCATTCAAAGTAAGTTCTCCTTTTTAACCCCATTTTTTCAAACAAATTCACACGCCTGCCGCCGATGAAGAACCCGGCAGCGGCAGGCGTGCCGCCCCGTCAGGACTTGCCGGACGAGGATGCATTCTGGACATACGCGATGATCTGAAGCACCCGATAGACCAGTTCCAGCAGCGAGATGACCATGTTGTTGATGTACTCGATGTTGTACAGGCGGAACAGCTTCTTGCACATGGCCAGCTCCTCGTCGGTGGCCATGCCATTTTCCTTCATGATATCGTAGGCGCGCTGCTGCGCCTTCTTCTCGGTTTTCAGCACCTGAATGGACATAATGAAGGACAGCAGGTAGAAGACGAGGGCGATGGCAGTCAGGAGGATGGTGTACATCCCGTTGGTGGTTTTGAACATGTACAGATCCAGCAGCGCGCCGATGATGACCATGGGGACGAAGGCCAGCGGCCCGATGTAGATGACGGGCGTCAGGCGGACGCGGGTCTGCATATCCGGGTCATTCTCCTTGTCCAGAACGGCAAGAGCGGATTTCTGCGCCGCCATGGCAAGGGATGTGACGCTCTGCTTCTTCCATGTAAGCCGCCTCAGTCGCACCTTCTTGAAATAATGGCTGTAGCTGTTGCCCAGCAGAATGGAGCCTGTCTTGGAGACCTTGATCCTCTGCAGGCCATTCTGATCGAGGATGTCTCTAGCCACCTGCTCGCCGGTCATGCCGCAGCTGCTTTGCTTCCGATTGTACCGGGTGTAGCGGATGGCCAAATAGATGGACACGAAAAGGGCGAATATGGATGCTACCAGCAAAAGCGCGCCCACCACGCCCATGGCAAGGATAACGGCATCCGAGACGCCGTCCAAACTGCCGTCCGCCGCCAAGCGGACCGCATTCAAAAATTCTGACATGATACTGTCCTCCTGTTTGTATTTTTGCGCGAAGCGGCTGAGAGGGCCTCCTGCGCCATTTTTCGCTGTCGTTTTCCGGTAAGAGCAACATCACTATACCCGCCCGACTGCAACAAAAGCGCAACAAACGCTTACCGCCGCGATGTGCCGCGCCGGTAAGCGTTTGTTTTTTGGCTTATGCGTTCCTATCCAGAGACGATGGACGCGGCGGTCAACTCCGCCCATGAGTACTGAGACATATACTCGCCCTGATAATGGGATCGAAGGAAGCTAACATACCGATTTATGCGACAGTAAAGCCCAGTGTAAATCTATGCACCTTCCCCCGATACCAAACGTGTTAATCGAAGCAGCACAATAAGAAATAAACGCGGAGAAGCACCGCTGAATTGTTTGACGACAGTTCAGCGGTGCTTTTGTTTTTGTAGGAGGACTTTTAATTAATGTGCACTGAATAATAGAAAAAGCCTTATATTTCAATCCATAGAGGCCAATCCGTGGTATAATTGGAGCAAGAGAACTGGCAAAAATCCAGCAAAAACCTTGCACTCGGAGGGCAACTATGTATCGTTACAGCAATGGACAGATCAGCCTGGCGGATTTCAAACAGCCGGTGGGCATGAATCTGAAGGAAAGCAACCGTTGGGTAAAGAAAGCCCAGACGATCCCCTGGCCGGAGATTGAGAAGCGCTACGCCGCCCTATTCACCAACCGGAAAGGCAATGTGGCCAAGCCGCTGCGTCTGGCCTTGGGGACCTGCATCATTCAGGCGGAGTATGGTTTCTCAGATGAAGAAACTGCCCTTATGATCCAAGAGAACCCGTATCTGCAGTACTTCTGCGGGTATCCTGGCTATGATGACGAAAAGCAGCCCTTTGACCCATCTTTGATGGTGTATTTCCGCAAGCGCCTGACGCCGGAAGTGCTGGGTGAGATCAATGAGATGATCGTACGGGACGCAAAGGATCGTCAGGTCAAAGAAGCCGAATGAAAGGATGACGATGATGATTCTGACGGCCAGCCGGGAACCGGCGGAAACAGCGGCACTATGATCGTGGACGCCACCTGCGCGCCGTCCAATATCCGTTATCCTCAGGATGTTTACCTGCTCAACCAGGCCAGGGAGAACGCCGAAACGCTTTTGGATGTTCTTCACGATCCCTCGGACGGAAAGAAGCCTCGAACCTACCGCAAACGCGCCCGGAAAGATTACCTGAAATACACAAGATGCCGTAAACACACCGCGAAAATGACCCGCAAAGCCATTGGGAAGCAGCTGACTTACCTCCGGCGCGACCTGAATGCCATCGATGGCAAACTGTCCCTCGGAAAAAATCTGCCCCCTCGCCAGACGGAACGTTTGGGCACGATCCGCGCCGTCTATGAGCAGCAGAAGTACATGTACGATAACCGTACCCACAGCGTACCTGACCGGATCGTCAGCGTGAGCCAGCCCTTTGTTCGGCCCATTGTGCGGGGAAAAGCGGGAAAGCCGGTGGAGTTTGGCGCGAAGCTGGACATCAGTGTCGTTGACGGATGGACGCGGCTGGAGTGCTGTTCTTTTGACGCCTACAATGAGGCGGGAAATCTGCGGGAAATGGCAGAGCGGTTCCGAGCGCGAGAGGGGCATTACCCCAGCCGGATCCTGGCGGACGAAATCTACCGAAACCGGGAGAAGCTCAGCTATTGCAAGGCGCATGGGATTCGTCTTTCCGGCCCGGCTCTGGGGCGGCCTAAGAAGGGTAAAACCAGAGACAAGGCTCAGGACTATCGGGATGAGTGCGAGCGCGTGGAAGTGGAGCGCAGATTCAGTCTGGCGAAGCGTAAATGTGGCATGGGGCTGGGCACTGCAAAGCTGAGGGAGACTGCGGCCCATGTGATCGCCATGTCCGTTCTGGTGCTGAATCTCCGCAAGATTCAGTGCGCCCTTTTGAGAATGCTCGCATATCTTCTGGAGATTCTCGCTCAGAACAAAAATTGGGCACTTGTTCAGTGGACATTAGTTAGACCGCTTGAGACTGGTGTCGTAGGTCACAAAAGTTACATTTTGTTGTTCAGCTATTCATCTATCTTTCGTGTGCAGATGAAATTCTACTGTTTTTGAGCATTAAACGTGCTTTGAGTTTGTAGCAAGGCTCAAAAAACCAGCCCCGCAGCAGGGGGAAAATATAGATTATTTTATCATGCTGATTATTCTTGGGAGACGGTAGAAAAATTTCCATTGTTATTGACATGATGTGCGTTACAGAATAAAGTATTCATCAAGACTGATTCGCAATAAAGAATATCATGGTCGTTCCGTGATCGAGGTCGTTATGATAAAAGGAAATGTAAAAATAGATCGCAAAAATCTCATCAGCATCCTGCAAAGCTGCCTTGTGCTGATTTTGGTGATCCTTGTCGCTCTGATGATGGTCGAGATCGGCAACCTGAAGGGCACGGCCCGCGTCATCAATTATGCCGGGCTGGTGCGCGGAGCCACGCAGCGGGCGGTAAAGCTGGAAATCACAGGCACCCGAAACGATGAGTTGATCGCGTATTTAGACGATATTTTAAGCGATCTGACATCCGGGGATGGGCACTACGAATTGGTAAAGCTCAAGGACGCGGCCTATCAGGAAAGGCTGGACATCCAGCGTGACTACTGGGAGCGGCTCAAGGCGGAGGTCGCGGCGGCCAGACAGCGTGGATATGAGAACACCCAAATCGTTGCCATGAGCGAGACCTATTTTGAAATGGCGGACGAAACGGTGTCTGCCGCGGAACACTATTCAGAAAAGATCGCCATGAAGATCCGCACTATTGAGATCCTCTCGGCACTGGATATGCTGTGCCTGGTGATCCTGATCATGCTCCAGACCGCCATGGCACTGAAAATGGTCCGGAAAAACCAACTGCTGGAGCAGAAGGCATACATCGACATCCATACCGGCCTGCCCAACAAAGGCTCCTGCGAGGAGCTTCTCAACAACAGGGAAATTCTCCGGGAGCCTACGGCCTGCGTCATATTTGACCTGAACAATCTGAAAACCGTCAACGATACGATGGGTCATTCGGCGGGTGACCAACTGATCCTGAGCTTTGCCCGGCTTTTACGCCGGGTGATCCCGGAAAAGCATTTCGTGGGCAGATACGGCGGCGACGAATTTATGGCGGTCATTTACCATACGGACCGGCAGGAGGTGGAGGGCATACTGGACAGTCTGCGCAGGGAAGCCGACGCTGCAAACCGTGACGGCAATCAGCTTCCTCTCAGCTACGCCTACGGTTGGGCGATCTCCGCCGATTATGAAGGCTGCGTCATGCAAACGCTGCTGGACAAGGCCGACTATTGCATGTACGAAAATAAGCGAGCCTACTACGCCACCCACGACCGGAGAGCGCCCAGGTCATAAGGCTCTTTTCAAGCGAAAAACAGCAAGAACGAATTCGTTGCCACTATTGCGAAAAAAGCCTGGCCTGACGAAGAAAGGACAGGGAGGCGGCACTGAACGTCCACGTCGCAGTTGTGATGGAGGTACTGAAGGCTGGTGGCAGCGTGCAGTTCATCAGCTTCGTTAGCTTGAGGTGAAGTGGTGCGCTGCCCGATCTGCCGGTTCGATGGTTTGCTGTACAGGAAACTCACCAGCAGGTACTTTACGATGAACGCTGGGGCGAGGGGCGGACGACTATCTTCTTTGCTGCACAACTGCACCATTTTCTCATACACGGACGATAGATCCAGCACTGCCTCACATTTCCGGAGGATGGTCTCCTGCTGCATTAGATACTCGATTAATCCGCCAAGCTGATCTGGCCATTGCTGTAACGATACATAGTTGCCCTCCAGGTACAAGGTTTTTGCTGGATTTTTGCCAGTTCTCTTGCTCCAATTATACCACAGATTGGCCTCTATGGATTGAAATATAAGGCTTTTTCTTTTATTCAGTGCATATTAAGTTAGGATGTGCAGTAGATGCTCCATTTTACCATCCCACTCTCTGCTGGAATCGGCGCACTCTTTCAGTTCAGTTTCGACTTCAGTATTTATCGGCAAGTTTTTCTTATAGCGGATGGTATGCTCAAGGCTTGCCCAGAAGTCCATAGCGATTGTACGGAGTT
>OICT01000136.1_pt1 | contig 41801 bp, 42 predicted proteins | sample 1581331 | NCBI WGS metagenome assembly OICT01 (sample SAMEA3882544, study PRJEB24775) | human gut metagenome | biome: human-associated habitat; feature: intestine environment; material: feces | place: Netherlands | collected 2009/2010 | reverse complement strand
ATGGCATATCCAAGCTAACGATAGCAAAAATGGCTGGTGTTGAGGAAAATGATATTGACAGGCTTTTAGTCAATCCACCAGAAAAAGTTGAAATCGAAGTAAAATATAAAATTGCTGTGACTGTTATGGAGCTGCGATTTTGGATAAAAGATTGTGAGTTGCCAATATAATCAATAGTTTCTTCTATGAAAAGATAAGATGACAGGGTGGAAGGCTATGGAGGAGGAGCTGCCGCCATGTGTAGTTCATAGCATCCGCAGTCTCGGATGCAGAGAATTTGGTCTTCGCACCCATCTCACGAGAATTTGTGCGGAGCTTGTCGAAGTCCTCTCCAGTTGCACCAGACACGGCGGCTACCTGGCTCATAGAAGAATCGAAATCGGAGGCTGTTTTTACAGCAGCAACGCCAAGAGCTGTAACTGCAGCAGAGGCAGGAAGGAGTTTTTTACCGGCGGAGGAAACCTTATCGCCTGCAGACTTCAGGTTTTCACCAGCTGTAGCAATCATCTGCAAAGCAGTGGCAGACTGATTTGCCTGAGTTTCAGCTTTTTGAGATCTTCTTCCGTTTCGATGATCTCCCTCTGAAGGGCATCATACTGCTCCTTTGAGATGTCACCATTCGCAAGTGCCTGTTCTGCAGCAGTCTTGAGAGTAGCGAGCTTTTCCTTTGTTTCACTGACGGCACTGGAGAGGAGCTTCTGCTTCTGCGCAAGCAGCTCGGTGTTGCCTGGATCCAGTTTCAGGAGCTTTTCGACATCCTTGAGCTGACTCTGTGTATTCTTGATTTCTGAATTGACACCCTTTAAGGCACTCTGAAGCTTGGTAGTATCGCCACCGATCTCGACCGTGATACCCTTAATTCTACTTCCCGCCATAACGCACCTCATCTCTGAAAAATGGGCATAAAAATTGCCCGGCATTTCTGCCGAGCATAAAGAAAGCACCGATCAGATTTCTCCGACCGATGCTAATAAACTGCTATTCTATTGAGATTTACAAATTGGAAGCTGCCATGCAATTATTTGTCATTTTCCAAAGAGGTAATGATTGCAGCCCCCATTACAACAATTGAAAGAATTGGACCGAGCTGAGGCCAATTCATTATTTCGGCTCCAAATACTGTGCCAAGGTATCCCAAGATAATAGCAATAATGGAAGAAATAGCTGCTTTTTTCATTTATTCGTACTCCTTTGTTAACTTCCGATTTTGGGATTATTTCTTAAACAGCTCAGAATGTGAACCAAGGCGATAAAGCATCAAAACAAGAACATCTCCACAAATCTCATAAATAAGTAGCCAGTCCGGTTCGATGTGACACTCACGCGTGCCTTTGTAGTTTCCTGTAAGGTCGTGATCCCTGTATTTTGCTTCCAGCGTACCGCCATTCGCCAGAATATCGATTACCTCAAACAGCTTATCAAGATTTTTATTTTGCTTTTTGGCAAGATTCAAATCCTTTTTAAACTGATTGGTAAACTGAATGTCGTATTTCATACGTCGAGAGCTGCCTTAAGCGCATCCATACTGGAATAACGCGGAGCAGAAGGATCCTTCATCATTTTTCTGCCTTCCTCAATGGCAGCGGCTGTCGTATCATTCGGTACTTCCAGTTTTAATTCAAAAGGAATACCATGCTCACGGATAGCGGTTCTCAGGAACATATTTACAGCAGTTGTCATATTCAGACCAAGTTCATTGAAGATTTCCTCCGCCTGGTCCTTGATTGCCTTGTCTGTACGAATATTTAAATTAGTTGTTGCCATACAGAACACCTCCATTCAAGTATAGTATACTCAAATATGCACATAATGTCAACACATTGTCATTATTAAAAACACATAAATTCTGCTAAAATGCATCGAAATCTCTCTGCGTAGCGATCTGCGCATAGCTCTTGGCTTCACATAGACCAGGTTTCTGCCGGAAGGCAGTGTGATAAAAAGAATGCCGCTTCGGCAGGAGAAGGTAAGACCGTATTCTGTAGTCGTGTGCTTATATTTCACGGCTTCGGTGACAGCATGATCTACAGCCCACCAAAATTGTACGATGTGTGGGTTTGACTGACGCCAGGCATCTACAAGGGTAGGATTGTTGATTTTTACATTCTTGTTCATTTAATTATCCTCCATAAAATCAGTTTTTGCATTGTTCATTGCCGAACGTTTATTGCTCTCCGGTACAAGCGTCGGTTTACCTTGCGGCTTTTCAATATAGGCTGTAAGCAGCTCATCGAATCTGGATTTACCAAGACACTTCTGCATGGCAGTGATACTAAGGAGCTTCTTTTCATATGGATCAAGTCTTGTTCCGATTTATGACTGCGGAAGCTGTCTGTTACCGCAGGCAGACGAAAGGATTATGGAACAGGCACTGGTAAATGAAGACGTAATGAATGCTAGAATATACCAATTTCCAACATCAGCCATTAAGTTAGACGGAAGAAAAATCAATTACTATGATTTCCTGATGTCGGCAGAGGAGCCGCAGTGTAATGCCGCAATACAAAGAATGGTCCCCAAATTAACCTGGAGCAGATAAAAGGGTTTATTGATGAAGTCCCTTATATCACCGAGTTGAAGAAAACCTTTTATAAGAGGTTTGAACAGATTTTAAAGCCTGTCTATGACATGGTAATGTCAGAAAAGCAGGAGATGTCGGAATCGAATATGACAATGTAATAGATGAACTTAGAGGATACCGTAAAAATGCGGTGTCTTTTTTATGAAGAATTGTAGGTTTGCTTCTGCCCATTTTTAGAGGAAAGGAATTTTCGAAATGAAGTAAACGCACCATATCAAGTACCTTGACAAATATATGCCGCTCTCACGGCTGACATTTACTTTGGTTTTCTGATTTTTTCCGGAAGCTCCGGTGACCAGGGCAATAATCGTTCCAGGAATGACCGGTCTATATCTTCCATATGTTCCGGGATTTCTTCCAGAAGATACTCGAAGTATTCGTACGGTTTCAGATTGTTTGCCTTTGCGGTCTCAGCTATGCTGTAGATCATTGCGGAGGTTTTGGCACCATTGATCGTATCAATGACCTGCCAGTTCTTCTTGCCGATGCAGAAGCCTCTGATTGCACGCTCCGACGCATTATTGTCCATCGGAACATCTCCATCAGTCAGGAATACTTTAAGGTATTTCTCCTGATTTAGAGCATAGGTGAAAGCTTCCCTAAGCTTTCCGGTTTTGGGAACCTGACAGTCATTCTGTTTCAGGTACACAAACAAAGCCTCGACAAGCGGTTTAATAATCGCCTGTCGCTGCGCAAGTCGTTCTTCGGAAGTCAGACTTTTAAGTTTCTTTTCTTCCCGGTAGATTGCCTGGATCTGTTTCATTATGAGATAGGATGTGGTTCCTTTTCTGGCATCCTTGGGAATGACTTCCTGTGCTTCTTCAAAGCGCCTGCGGCAGTGTACCCAACATCCTGCTATCGTCAGATCTTCCTTCTCTTTTTCAAGAGTGTGGTAGACCTGATAGCCATCCGTCACGCAGATACCGCTGTAGTCCTTCAAGAATTCCCTCGGATGGGAAGCATTCCTTGTGCGCTGGTATTCATACAGCACGATCTGTCTGTCGGAATACATGTAACCGCTACGGTATACCCACATGTAGCTTTTGCTTCCTGCCGGGCGGCCATCCCTGTTTACCAGACATGGTGTTTCATCCGCCTGTATCACATGGTAATCGTACAGAAGTTCATGGAGATAATCCCACATCACGGCGATATACTCCTCACCAAGACGGATCATCCAGTTCGCCATGTTCTGCCTTGTGATTGCCAGACCATACCGTTTGAATTCCTGCTCCAGCCGGTACAGGGGAACTGCATTGACATACTTTGCGTTCATGATAGCTGCTGCAAGGGATGCAGATACCGGACTGCCATGAAGAAGACCCTTAGGATGTTTTGCCTTGATGATGGTTCCATCCTTTTTACCGGCATACACGCCGATATGATGTTCATCCACTTTAATCTTGGCAGGGATGAAATGGTACTTTCTGGATATGGCATCAGGCAGCTGTTTCCAACCGTTTTTACCGAATTTTTCCGTCAGTTCTTCTTCCGTCATGTAGTGAGGAATGACATTGACATCAAAACCGGACATGTCCTTTTCCTTTTTTCCCTTGGTCTTGGTCTGCTTTTTATTTGAATCAGCTTCAAGATCATCGGGTTCCGGAGCATCCAGATCACTGACAGCTTCCGCCTCATTGAAGAATACAATGTTTCCGTCCACTTCCATGAAACTGATCTGGCTGAAGTCCTCCATTTTTTCAGAGGAACGTCCGAAGCGTTCTTTCTTGGAAAGAATCAGCTGTTCCATCATCAGCTGCATTTTTTCATTCAGGGAATGGATTTCCGCTGTCAGAGATTCCAGCTGTTCCTGCTGGTTCAAAAACATCTGCACCAGAAGCGACTTGTCGACACTATTCAGTTGTTCTTCTGTATACTTGATTGCCATAACAGACGCTCCTTTGATTTCTTCGTCTATTATAGCAGATACAGCGTATTTACGCCACCAGGCGACTGTCTGCCATTCGTCATTTTGACGGTGGATAACAGTATTAAGAACCCATGAACCAAGAGCTTTTTGCTGGATTTTTAATACTGTTATCCACAGGACATCACTGTTTCCGCCGGTTATGAACTGCATGCCGGGAAACGGAATGGATGTCTGTGGACAATGGTGATTTATACGTTTTATCGCATTGAAAACGAAAATTTATTTTCAGCAGATTGAACAACAGCTGTCACATTGCACAGGGCGGATTTTCAATCTGCTCGATGGGACGCTTTGCAATGATCTCAAGTCCCTGCATCAGCATCTGGTATTGATCCGGCGAGATTTCTTTTGCCTCGTCCGCTGACCGTGGCCACTGGAATGCACCGCTGTAAAGCCGCTTGTACAAAAGCAGGAAGCCGTCACCTTCCCACAGAAGCCCTTTGATGCGGTCCGTCCGCTTTCCGCAGAAGAGAAACAATGTATCTTTATCATACGGGTCTAAATTGAATTGGAACCGGATAATGGCAGCCAGTCCTTCCATGCCACGGCGAAGATCCGTATAGCCTGTGGCAATGTAGATCTTTTTGAAACCGTTGGCATTATTGAGCATAGGCACACGCTCCCAGAATCTTCTGTATCAGTTCCTGTGAAGCAGTGTTGTAAAGTTCAATGGAAAGACCATTTCTTCCTTTGATGACTGCTCCTGCTGAGGAATTGATTCCAGTCCCATTTACATCATTTGCAGATGCAACGGGCTGTTCCAGTTCAACAAAAGATACTCCGGGATCTTCACAAACAGAAAGGCAGGCTTCCCTCACCTTACGTACTCGGTAGTAGTAATTAGCTTTGGTAAGACCGTTCTGATCGCACCATGTTTTTACATCCATGTCTTCAGGGCGGTTCTGGCAGTCTTTGATCTGCTCTGCCCAGTGCTGCAGGCGAACCTGTGATGCCACTAAACTTGTTTGAGATTTCATGCTATACCTCCAGATAGCGAGTCCTAAAAGTTCAGTACTAAACTTTTTAGACTCGAATAGTTTTGAGGTAATTATCTCAATTTTTCAAAGGACAGAAAAGGTACCGGATATGGAGCGTTTACGAAATGAAAAATCTATGGTACAATATTTTAGAAGTTATCAACGGGATAAGTGGATCATAGAGAAAGAGCAGAACAAATCACATGTAGGTTAGTCAGATTTGTATCTCAAAAATAAATCTAATCTTTTTCTATGGCAGGTGCAAAGTGATGCATCATGCTTATTTTTGCAGGTACCAGCAGGGGACTGTTGCATCATTTTTGAACCCAGACTTAACGAATAAGCCATGGGATGTGCATTTTTATTGCGTACTCATGGCACTGCGAGAGTATTTGTTTGCTTACGATTTGCCCTGATTGTGGAGGAAAACTGAGAGAGCGAAGTGGACCATATGGTAGATTTTACGGATGTATGAATTATCCGAAATGTAGATATAGCAGATCAATTAAAAAATAATTGAGAGGTGTTAATAAATGTTATTTATATGTTACCCCAAATGTTCAACCTGTCAAAAGGCTAAAAAATGGCTGGATGAGCATAATATAAAATATACTGAGCGCCATATTGTAGAGGTGAATCCTACTTATGACGAATTAAAGGAATGGTATGGGAAGAGTGGACTGACCCTTAAGAAGTTCTTTAATACTAGCGGGCTTCTTTATAAAGAAATGCAGCTTAAGGACAAGCTGCCTACAATGAGTGAAGAGGAACAGATTCAGTTACTTGCTACAAATGGAATGTTGGTAAAGCGTCCACTTGTTGTAAATGGAGATACTGTGCTTGTTGGCTTCAAGGAAGCAGAATGGGCTGAAAAATTGAATTGATAATTTTTGAGAATTCGTTTATGTATATGGAGGAAAGGAGCTGAGAATCTCATATGTCAGATTTGTTTGATTTATCGAACTTTGATAAATACAAAGAAGATAACTGCCGAGAAGTGAAAAAGGCAGAAGGTGGATTGCCTATAGCATTATGGGAGTCGTATTCCTCATTTGCCAATTCTAATGGTGGTGTTATTATTCTTGGCGTTGGAGAGCGGCAGGATGGAACTTGGTATACTACTGGACTTAAGAATGCGGATAAACTTAAGAGAAACTTTTGGAACACAATTCATGATACTAAGAAGGTAAGCATTAATTTGCTATCGGATAAAAATGTGGAGTCCTACGAGGTTAATGGCGATACCATTCTGGTTATTTATGTACCAAGAGCTAAACGTGAGCAGAAGCCTGTTTATATTAATAACGATTTATTTGGTGGCTGCTATCGTAGAGATTGGGAAGGCGACTATCATTGCTCAAAGGCAGAAATTAAAGGTATGCTCCGTGATGCTGCGGATGAGACAGAGGATATGAAGATTGTAGAACAGTTTGATATTTCTGCAATTGATACAGAGTCCTTGAAGGGATTCAGAAATCATCATAAGAGCTATCGTCCAGAGCACGTATTTAATAATTTACCAGATGATGAGTATTTAGAGAGAATAGGTGCAGCAGGATTTGGTGAGGATGGTAAATTACATCCTACTACAGCTGGGTTGCTTATGTTCGGTGAAGAATATCATATCGTAAGAGAATTTCCAGAGTATTTCCTAGATTATAGAGAGATGCTGGACCCAACAATACGTTGGACAGATCGCTTGCAGTCTAGCTCCGGTGATTGGAGCGGTAATATATTTGATTTCTTCTTTAGAGTAAATAGCAAAATTGCAAAGGATATTAAGAAGCCTTTTAAGCTTGAAGGTATTACGAGGGTGGATGATACTCCAGTTCATAAGGCAGTTCGAGAGGCTTTAGTTAATTGTTTGGTTAATACAGATTATTTCTTGCCTTGCGGTGTAGTGATTAAGAAGGAAGATGACAAGTTGGTTATCGAGAATCCTGGTAGCATTCGCACTGGTAAAAAGCAGATGCTTCGTGGTGGTATTTCAGATCCTAGAAATAAAACACTAATGAAGATGTTTAATATGATTGGTATTGGTGAAAGAGCCGGTAGTGGTATCCCAGATATTTATCAGGTTTGGGAGAATGAAGGCTGGCCAATGCCTGTGGTGGAAGAAAGTTATAATCCTGACAGGACTCGTTTATCGCTTGAATTTAAGAAACAAGCGAACAAAACAAGCGAACAAAACAAGCGAACAAAACAAGCGAACAAAATAAACATAGAAAAACAGAAGAGAATTATCAGTTGATTAGAAAGTATTTGAAGGAAAATGGATTGTCTAAGACAACGGATATCGCACAAGCTATTGGATTAAGCCCTGCCCGTACAAGAGCTATACTGAAAGAAATGTCAGGGCTTGAATATGAAGGCACAACAAATAATAGAAGATATCGCTTAGCTGATGATAATTAGTATAAATCGTGAGAGTTGTTCATAAAACAAAGAAGGTGACCGTTGGGGTGACTGATAGAGTGACCGATACAGAAAGAATAATTTACGGAGGCACTTTATGGGAGTGATTGATATTGCCAGTAGTAAGTCTGTATGGCGTGGTATAAAATGAACAGTAAGAATGTATGAAAAAGGAAGAGAAAAATGGGAAAATCTGAGAAACAGATGGATAAAGAGCATGAGCGCAACCAGCGGATCATCGATACGGCGTTCCGGCTTTTTGTGGAAAAGAAAATAGAAGCGGTCAGTATGGATGAGGTCGCAAAAGAAGCCGGTGTGGGACGTGCCACATTGTTCCGCTGTTACAACAATAAGACGGAGCTGGCTATTGCGGTCTGCGCATCGAAATGGAAGGCTTATCTGGACAAGCTGGATGAGGCAAGACCAATCTCTTCGATACACGATATTCCGGCCATTGGAAGATTTATTTTTACGCTGGACAGTTATATCGGCATGTATCAGAACCATAAGGATCTGCTGCAGTATAATGACAACTTCAACAATTATATAACACACCAGACGGTGCGGCAGGAGGAACTGGCGAATTTCCACGCATCCCTGAATTCCGTCAACACAAGACTTCATATGATGTATGCGAAGGCAAAAGAGGACAAGACCTTCCGCACGGATATTCCGGAGGAACAGTTCATGCGTGTGACGGTGCATACCATGATGGCAGCGTGTACCCATTACGCAGGTGGTTTTATCTGGGGAGCAACGGACAACAAGGATTATACAGGTGATCTGCTGCTTTTAAAGGAAATGATCCTGAATTATGCCCGGAATGACGCCAATCTCTAATTTTCAGGTATACTGATTCCGACAGCCGGTGGAACAGATGACTGATTGACATTGCAATTTCAGAAAATCTGTGATATAGTAGCCACAATTGAATATGGAGTATTCAGGTGCCGGAGCAGCCACGTAAGTAGCTGGCTCCGGTGAAAAGGGAAGCAGGTGTAAGTCCTGCACGAACTCGTCACCGTAATTAGGGAGCTGAAGCCGATAGATCACTGGGAGACCGGGAAGATGGCGGATGCAATGATCTTCAAGCCGGGAGACCTGCCTGAATGCTGTACAGAAACATTTGTTTCAAAGCCACGAGTAACTGGTTGTACGTGTGGAATGCAGAAGCGACAGAAGCTTTTTGCATTCGTTTCTTATGTGTACAAACCCTTTACCTGATACAGGAAAGGGTTTTTGTTTTTGTTGCGAAAAACATGTTTCTGACTTACATATTTAAGAATACCGGGGCAAGCCCCAAAATCAAAAGAGACAGAAAACCTGTCAGAGGAGGAAACATGAAAAAAAGAATCGTAGCAGTAGTACTGGCATCCGTACTGGGTGCTGTATGCATCACCGGATGCGGCAATACCCAGGAGACCGTAGAGAGCACTGTACAGGTAAGCACTGAGGCTCAGACCACCCAGGCAGCGGAAACAGCAGCTACCGAAAGCACCGAAGATGCAGATCAGGCAGCAGCCGATGAAGTAGCAGCAATGATCGATGCCATCTATGTGCAGGAGAGAACTGAGAATACCGATAAGCAGTGTGTAGATGCCAAGGCAGCATGGGATGCACTGACCGACGCACAGAAGGAACTGGTAGAGGGAGAAAATGCAGATCCCGATTATTTCGGCAGAGATACCGGAGATGCTTCCAAGGATGATCCCCGTAATCAGGATGAGATCGGTGAGAACGAGATTCTGGTAGTAAGCTTCGGCACTTCCTTTAACGACAGCCGTGTGGCTGATATCAAGGGTATCGAGGATGCGATCGCAGCAGCCAATCCCGACTGGTCTGTAAGAAGAGCATTTACCGCACAGATTATCATCAACCATATACAGGCAAGAGATGATGAGCATATCGACAACATGGATCAGGCACTGGACCGCGCTGTGGCAAACGGTGTTAAGAACCTGGTAGTACAGCCCACGCATCTGATGCATGGCGCAGAGTATGACGAGCTGATGGAAGCTGTAGAAGCGTATAAGGATCAGTTTGCATCTGTAAAAGTCGCTGAGCCCCTGTTAGGTGAAGTGGGAGACGATGCAACCGTTGTCAATGCAGATAAGAAAGCAGTAGCGGAAGATCTGACTGCAGAAGCAGTGAAGACCGCTGGGTATGACAGCCTGGATGCTGCAAAGGAAGATGGCGTGGCATTCGTATTCATGGGTCACGGAACTTCCCACACCGCAAAGGTGTCTTACAGCCAGATGCAGACCCAGATGAACGACCTCGGTTATGCTAACGTATTCATCGGAACTGTAGAAGGTGAGCCGGAAGAGACCGCCTGCGAAGAAGTCATCAAGGCTGTTGCGGAAGCAGGTTACACCAAAGTGGTTCTTCGTCCCCTGATGGTAGTAGCAGGTGACCATGCCAACAACGATATGGCAGGCGAGGATGAGGATTCCTGGTTAAGCCAGTTCAATGCTTCCGGTAAGTTCGACAGCGTGGATACCCAGATCGCAGGTCTTGGCGGGATCAAGGCTATCCAGGATCTGTATGTGGCACATACCGCAGCAGCAATGGCTGAGAAATAAATAAGAATCAAGATTACAAATAAAATAAGGATTAAAATCAGTAATGAAAGCAAAGACATTAATGAATAAAATCATAATCGTGGGCGGACTGAGTGCCTGTCTGCTGCTTGGCGGCTGTGGAGCAGGTCAGGCAGCGGATGCAACATCTGCAGAAAGCACATTTGCCGCACAGGAAAGTACCGTAACACCGACAGAGAGCACGGAAACGGCGGAAACTGTCAGCACAGAGACTGCGCAGGACAAGGCACAGCTTCCTGATGGTGTCTACACCGCTGAATTTTCCACGGACAGTTCCATGTTCCATGTCAGTGAGGCCTGTGACGGCAAGGGAACACTGACGGTAAAGGATGGCGTTATGACCATTCACATTTCCTTAGGCTCCAAGAAGATCCTGAATCTCTATCCGGGTCTGGCGGAAGATGCAGCCAAAGATGGTGCAGTACTGCTTGAGCCCACCACGGATACCGTGACTTACAGTGACGGCATGACGGAAGAAGTCTACGGCTTCGATGTTCCTGTACCCGTGATCGGAGAGGAATTCGATCTGGCACTGATCGGTACCAAGGGAAAATGGTACGATCATAAAGTAAAGGTATCTGATCCGGTGGCAGAGGGTGCCGCAGACACTTTTGATCTGAGCACTGTAGAAGACGGCAGCTACACCATCGAACTGACCATGGAGGGCGGAAGCGGCAGAGCCAGCATCCAGTCCCCCACACAGATCACGGTAGCTGACGGAGCGGCAACGGCGATTCTGGAATGGAGCAGCCCGAACTATGATTATATGCTGGTAAACGGTGAAAAATATCTGCCGGTAAATACGGAAGGCAATTCCGTATTTGAAGTGCCGGTGGAAGCACTGGATGTACCCCTTACCATGATCGGTGATACCGTGGCAATGAGCACACCTCATGAGGTGGAATACACCGTAACTTTCCATTCTGATACCCTTCAGAATGCAGAGAGCGGCAAGTAATACACATTGGTGCCTGCGGCTCAAATATTGTAGGCAATGAAAGGCATGAAAACTTTGAGGTCAGGAAGAAATAGAAGAAAATGGATCTATGTTCTGCTTCTTATGGGACTGCTGGGGCTAAGTGGCTGCGGCAGTCCTTCTTCTGCTTCTGTGGAGATGTCTTCGCAGACAGAATTAGTAAAAACAGGCAGCATGGAGCTGCAATATGCGGAAAATTTTGCGGTGGATTACTACGAAGATGGTTATAAGATGCTGACAACGTTTCCAGACAGTAAGCAGTATCTGTTAGTGCCGGAGGGACAGCCGGTGCCAAGGGGACTGGATGAGGACGTCAGCATCTTGCAGGAACCGCTTCAAAATATATATCTGGTGGCATCCGGCGCGATGGACATGTTCGCCTCGCTGGACGCTGTGGATCAGATCCGGTTCTCCGGACAGAAGCAGGAGAACTGGTACATTCAGACAGCAAAGGATGCCATGGCGGCAGGGGACATGATCTATGCCGGAAAATACAGTAAACCGGATTATGAATTACTGGTGTCCGAAGGCTGTGATCTGGCGATCGAGAACCGGATGATCACGCATTCGCCGGAGGTGGTGGAAATGCTTCAAAGCTTTGACATTCCGGTGATGATCGAATATTCCAGCTATGAAAAACATCCTTTGGGAAAAGTGGAATGGGTCAAATTTTTCGGAGCCCTGACCGGAAAGGAAGCGGAGGCAGAAGAAGCCTTTGCGGAGCAGACAGAGATTCTGGAAAAAGTAGAAAGCGGGGAAAAAACAGGGAAGACCATAGCATTTTTCTATGTCACTTCCAACGGACTGATCCAGGTACGGCAGAGTACGGATTATATTCCGAAGCTGATCGAACTGGCAGGAGGAAGATACATTTTTGAGGATCTCGAGGACAGCGGAAGCGGACGCTCCACACTGAACATGCAGGTCGAAGATTTCTATGCCGGGGCTAAGGACGCAGACATCCTGATCTACAACAGCTCGATCGACGGTGGCGTGACCACGTTGGACGAACTGATCGGCAAATGCAATATTCTAAAAGACTTTAAGGCCCTACAGGAGGGGCAGGTCTATTGCACCACCAACGATATGTACCAGCAGTCCATGGCGATCGGGTATTTATTGCAGGATATGCATACGGTGTTGACGGACGATGATACCGCTAAGCTGCGTTATCTGTTTCTCTTACAGTAAGATGGAAGACCTAGAAACACAGCGTAAGTATAAGAGCGTTGGAATGAGATTAGAATACGATTGAAATACGAATAGGAAAAGAAGGAGAAAAACATGCAGCAGCGCAGAAAAATCAGATATCTCATAGCGTTTGTTCTATTGACGGCAGGCATTCTCGTGCTGCTGCTTTGCAATATAGGGATCGGAACGGTGAAGATCCCGTTGACAGAAATACTGACTACGGGAAGAACCAAAGAAGGCATGAATGCGAGGATTCTGTGGGAGATCCGTCTTCCCAGGACACTGGCGGCGGGGATCCTGGGCGGAGCGCTGGCACTTGCCGGGTATCTGCTTCAGACCTTTTTCCACAACCCCATAGCCGGACCCTTCGTCTTAGGAATTTCTTCCGGAGCGAAAATGGTAGTGGCACTGGTGATGGTATTTTTGCTGGGGAATACGATCCGGGTCAGCTCCGGACTGTTGATCTTGGCGGCATTTTTAGGAGCTATGTTGTCCATGGGATTCGTACTTCTCATGGCAAGAAAGGTAGACAGCATGTCCATGCTGGTGGTCAGCGGCGTGATGATCGGTTACATCTGTTCTGCCATTACGGAACTGGTGGTGACTTTTGCGGAGGATGCGGATATCGTGAATCTCCACAACTGGTCGAGAGGAAGCTTTTCCGGAATGACCTGGGACAATGTGAAAGTGATGAGTATCGTGGTGGCAGTGACTTTCCTTATGGTGATCCTGTTAGCAAAGCCGCTGGAAGCCTACCAGCTGGGTGAGACGTATGCACAGAATCTGGGAGTGAACATCCGGACGCTGCGGATCCTGCTGGTGGTGTTGTCCAGCGTACTTTCGGCATGCATCGTGGCATTTGCCGGACCCATCTCTTTTGTGGGGATCGCCGTGCCGCAGCTGATCCGGAAATTATTCGGCACCACAAAACCGTTACTCATGATACCGGCATGTTTCTTAGGAGGCAGTGTGTTCTGCCTGTTCTGTGATCTGTTGGCAAGAACCTGGATGGCACCCACAGAGCTTGGTATCAGCACAGTGACGGCAATCTTCGGAGCACCGGTGGTATTGTGGATCATGGTATCCAAAAGCAGACGGGAGCGTGGATAACTTACCTATGAAGACGCAGAAGCCTTATTATATTACAACGGAAAAAATAAGCGTGGGTTACGATGGAAAGCCTCTGATCGAAGAAGTGGAGATCGCACTCAGGAAGGGAGAGATCCTGACGTTACTGGGACCTAACGGTGCCGGAAAATCGACGATCTTAAAAAGTATTGCGAGACAGCTGTCCCTGATCGCGGGAACGGTGCGGCTGGACGGAGAAGATATGCGGACACTCACCGGGGCAGAACTGTCAAAAAAAATGGCAGTGGTAATGACAAAACGTCTGCGGGGAGAACTGATGACCTGTGAAGATGTGGTGGCCACCGGAAGATACCCTTATACCGGACGCTTCGGCGTGCTGCGGGCAGAAGATCATGCAGCGGTGCAAAACGCCATGGAACTGGTGCAGGTGGCAGATATTGGGGATTCTTTGTTTGACCGGATCAGTGACGGGCAGAGACAGCGGGTGATGTTGGCAAGAGCCATTTGTCAGGGGCCGGAGATATTGATCCTGGACGAGCCGACTTCTTACCTGGATGTGCGGCATAAACTGGAATTTTTATCGATCCTGCAAAAGCTGTGCAGGGAGAGAGAACTTACGGTGATCCTGTCCTTGCATGAGTTGGAACTGGCGGAGAAGATCTCCGATAGAATCCTGTGTGTGAACGGCAGGGCGGTGGACCGGATCGGAACGCCGGAGGAAGTCATGACAGCCGGCTATATCACCGAACTCTATGGCATCCGGATGGGAAGCTATGATGAGGGCAGCAGTGATATGGAGCTGGCGGCGCCGGAAGGAACACCGCAGGTCTTCGTGATCGCCGGAGCCGGAAGCGGACGGAAAATTTACCGGCGTCTGCAGAGAGCGGGGATCCCCTTTGTCACCGGGATCCTGCATGAAAATGATCTGGATTATCCCGTGGCGAAGGCTTTGGCGGCGGAGGTGATCGCAGAGCATCCTTTTGAGCCGGTGGCACAGGAAAAAATACAGGCAGCGAAGAAACAGTTGGAAAAGTGTAACCGCGTTATCTGCTGTCGGGAGAATTTCGGCAGTCTGGAGACTTATCAGAGAGAGCTTTTAGAGTACGCAGAACAGCTGGGGAAGCAGATAGAAAAGTCAGAAAGCCCGGAGCAACAGCGTGGGTGTTAGAAAACAGAGAAACGAAATTCCTGGGATGTCGGTGGCATCTGTGGGATGGAGAAAACGATGGCAAAAGTTATTATGATACAGGGCACCATGTCCGGTGCCGGGAAAAGTCTCCTGGTGGCGGGCCTATGCCGGATCTTCCGGCAGGACGGTTATCGGGTCGCCCCTTTTAAATCACAGAATATGGCACTCAATTCCTATATCACGAAAGAAGGACTGGAAATGGGCAGGGCACAGGTGATGCAGGCGGAAGCGGCAGGGATCGAACCGCTGGTGTGCATGAATCCTATTTTATTAAAGCCCACTAGTCATACCGGCTCCCAGGTCATCGTGAACGGGGAGGTACGGGGAAATCTGTCCGCCAGAGACTATTTTGCCCATAAGACAGAACTGATCCCGGATATCAAGGCAGCCTTCCGCAAGCTGGAGACTTATGCGGATATCATTGTCATCGAGGGCGCCGGAAGTCCGGCGGAGATCAATCTGAAACAGAATGACATCGTAAATATGGGAATGGCGGCAATGGTGGATGCACCGGTACTTTTAGTGGGAGACATTGACAGAGGCGGCGTGTTCGCACAGCTTTTGGGAACCCTGATGCTGCTGACCGAAGAGGAACGGGAACGGGTAAAGGGATTGATCATCAACAAATTCCGTGGAGACAGCACGATTTTAGACCCCGGCATTCAGATGTTAACAGAACGGGGGCAGGTGCCGGTGCTGGGAACGGTACCTTATATGGAACTTACGCTGGAAGATGAGGACAGTCTGACGGACCGTTTCGATGCAAAACATGTGGGGAAGATCGATCTGGCTGTGATCCACTATCCCAGAATTTCAAATTTTACGGATTTTGATGTGTTTGAGCAGATGCCGGAGGTCAGTGTCCGGTATGTGACGAATGTAAGAGAGCTGGGGACGCCGGATCTGATATTTCTCCCCGGCAGTAAAAATACCATGGGAGATCTGAAATGGATGCGGCAGAACGGACTGGAGGCAGCGGTAAAACGGGTTGCGGGAAAAGTTCCCATTTTCGGAATCTGCGGAGGCTATCAGATGTTAGGCTGTGAGATCGCGGATCCGGACAGTGTAGAGGAAGGCGGACAGATCCGCGGCATGGAACTGCTTCCGGTACGGACAGTGCTGCAGAAGGAGAAACATCGCTGCCAGACAGATGGAACTCTGGATGCAGTGGAGGGTATTTTCTCCGGACTTACGGGATGCGAGTTCACGGGGTATGAGATCCATATGGGACAGACAGTGTATTGTAACGGGGACGGCAGCAGTGCGAAGGGTACAATGGACAAGGCAGCCGGACCGGCAAATGGTGCAGAAAATGTAGTCAGTGATTCCACCGGCAGAATCTATGGTTCCTATATTCACGGTCTGTTCGACAAGGGGGAAATCACCGGGCGTATGATACAGACCCTGGCCCGGGAAAAAGGCATCTCTCTGGAGGACGGCGTCTGGGAGGATTACCGCACTATTAAGGAAAGACAATACGATAAGCTGGCAGATACCCTGCGGGAATATCTGCGTATGGAGGAAATCTATGGAATGCTCAGAGAAGCCCGTATTTCATAACTATACCGGACGGGAATTGGCGCAGATCCGGATCACGCCGCCGGACGAAGCAGTGAGAAAGCTTGTGAAAAAGCATTGGGACACTCTGGCAAAGCCGCTGGACGGCATGGGCAGCTTTGAAACTATCACGGCACAGATCGGAGCCATCTTAGGTACGGAAGTGATCGATATTCGTAAAAAGGGTGTGCTGCTCTTCTGCGCCGATAACGGCATTGTAGAGGAGGGGGTGACCCAGTCCGGACAGGAGGTTACGCTGGCGGTGGCAAAGTCCATGGCCAGGAAGGGTTCCTCCGTCTGCAGGATGGCACAGAGCATCGGTGCCGAGACCATTCCCGTGGACATCGGGATAAATAGTGAGGAATCCATCCCCGGAGTATGGAACTGCAAAGTGTGCTCCGGAACAAGAAATTTCTTAAAAGAACCGGCTATGACGGAAGAAGAGACCGTCCGTGCCATTGCCACAGGAACCAGACTGGTACGGGAGTGTAAGGAAAAAGGATACGGTATCCTTGCCACCGGGGAAATGGGAATCGGCAACACCACCACCAGCAGTGCAGTGACAGCCGCCCTATTACAGTGTGGGGCAGAGGAAGTTACCGGCAGAGGCGCGGGACTGACAGATCAGGGACTGGCTCGGAAGCAACAGGTGGTGCGCACTGCCTTGGAAACCTATGATCTGTGGCATGCGGATGCCTTCACGGTATTGCAGACAGTCGGAGGACTGGATATTGCCGGACTGACCGGTATGTGCATCGGCGGAGCTTTGTGGCATGTGCCCATCGTGCTGGATGGCGTGATCAGCATGGCAGCGGCCCTGGTGGCGGAGCGGCTGTTCCCCGGTGTGCGGGAATATCTGATCCCTTCCCATCTTGGGAAAGAACCGGCGGCAGTGAAGCTGGCAGATGCTTTGCAGCTGTCTCCGGTGATCCATGCGGGAATGGCACTGGGAGAAGGAACCGGAGCCGTTATGATGTTCACACTGCTGGATATGGCAATGTGCATTTATGGACAGAGCGCTACCTTCTCAGAAATCAAAGTAGAACAATATAGACGTTAACAGTTCAGCCATGAACATATCCGGGCGCAAAAATCATGCTTGCATGATTTTTTGAGGGCATGGCGCGGCTGAACATTCAGACGAATGGAGAAGCAGCATGATGACACTGATCCTGGGCGGTAGTGGCAGCGGAAAATCCGCTTATGCGGAAGATTATCTGCTACGGGCTGCCGGTGATAAGAAAAAATATTATATCGCCACCATGCAGATCCGGGATGCGGAGATGCAGGCAAAGGTGGACAGGCATCACAGGCTGCGACAGGGGAAAGGCTTCACTACCATCGAACAGCCTACGGAGTTGGAGCAGGCGGTCTTGCAAATGGAACCGGCAGGAGCGGTATTGTTGGAATGTATGTCAAATCTCACCGCTAACGAAATGTTTTCCGGGGAAAAGCCTGTGGATCGTCAGACGGTGATCACAAAGATTCTGCAAGGTATGGAAGGATTAAGAAAACAGGCGGATCCGTTAGTCATTGTAACCAATAATGTATTTGAGGATGGAATGATCTACGATGATTCTACGATGGAATACATCGAGGCACTGGGGCGGATCAACGAACGACTTGCCGCGGAGGCGGACGAGGTCGTGGAAGTCGTAGCGGGGATCCCACAACGGATCAAACCCGGATCACCAGGAGCAAAAGCACAGAACCGGCAGGACAGCCGGGGATAGAAAGGAAACAGATATGCGAATTATCAAATCGTTTTTCATAGCGTTTTCCATGTATTCCAAGATCCCCATGCCACAGTTTCAGTGGAAGGACGAGGACATGCGGTACGCCCTCTGCTTTTTTCCATGGGTGGGTGCGGTGATCGGTGCTTTGTGGTATCTGTGGAAATGGTTCTGTGACCGGTTCGCGGTGGGAACCCTGTGCTATGCTGTGGTGGGGACGGCAATACCGCTTTTGGTCACCGGGGGCTTTCATGTGGACGGTTTTTTAGATACCTGTGATGCACTGCATTCCTACCAGCCAAGAGACCGGAAGCTGGAGATCTTGAAGGACTCTCATATCGGGGCATTTGCAGTGATCATGCTTGCACTGTACGGACTGATTTTCCTGGGAGGATTCTCGGAGATCACGACACTGCGTATGCTTACTGTGACGGGCGCCGGATGCTTCCTGTCCAGAGTATTAAGCGGTATCGCAGTGGTGAGTTTCCCTTCGGCAAAGCAGGAGGGAACACTGTATCTGTTTGCGGATAAAGCCCACAAAAGGGTGGTAAAAAGTACTTTGTACGGACAGGGAATCCTTTGCATTTTATTTATGCTGTGGATATCTGTCGTGGCGGGAGGGCTCGCCGTGGCAGCAGCCCTGCTTAGCTTTGCGTATTATTACTATCGCAGTAAAAAAGAGTTTGGCGGCATCACCGGAGACACAGCGGGATACTTTGTGACGCTTTGTGAAGGATGCGTGTTGGTCGCGGTAGCAATCGCGGAAAGGCTGATGTAATGATATTGATCATTGGTGGATTTGCCCAGGGAAAACTGCATTATGTGAAGCAGAGTTATGTACGCTGTGAGGATGGACGGAAAGTGGCTGTTTTGGATGGAACACTGGAACTGCCCGCAGAGACAGGCGCTTTGCAGGTGATCGTCAATCATCTGCACCACTCTATCCGGGAGCAGCTGCGTCAGGGAACCGCTCCGGAGGCAATGATAGAGCATTTCTGCAAGGAACATCCGGACTGCATTCTGATCTGTGATGAGATCGGCAACGGCATCGTCCCCATGGAAGCGGAGGAGAGAATTTACAGAGAGCGCACCGGAAGAATACTGGAACAGCTGGCAGCGCAGGCAGATGAGGTGGTGAGAGTCGTATGCGGAATCGGACAGAAGATCAAATAGAGATTCATCTTACCCTCATCCGGCACGGAGCGACGCTTTCTAATAAAGAGGGCCGGTATCTTGGGAAAACGGACGAAGCTTTAAGTCCGGACGGTATCAGGACACTGGAAAAATCCGTGACAGACAGGATCTACCCAATTGCCGACGTCCTGTTTTCCGGTCCCATGAAGCGGTGTCTTGAGACCGCACAGATCCTGTATCCGGGGCAGACTCCTATCTGTATCCCGGAATGGACAGAGATGGATTTCGGTGCGTTTGAGGGACATAATTATCAGGAACTTTCCGGGAATCCGGCATATCAGAGATGGATCGACAGCGGAGGTACCCTGCCGTTTCCGGAAGGAGAGAGCAGGGAAGAGTTTATCCGCCGAAGTGTTGCCGGATACGAAAAAATGGTATATCACATGAAAAGGATCTGGGAGAGAAGTGCTGCATCGGGGCAGAGGGATCGCAAAATACAAAATGTATCCGCGGTGGTTCACGGCGGAACGATCATGGCGCTGCTTGGTCATTTCCTCGGTGGAGAATATTTTGACTATCAGGTAAAATGCGGACAGGGTTACAGTGGCAGGCTGGCATTTAAGGCAGGCGGAGGAGCCCCGCAGTGGAAGGAATTTCGCCCGCTGTCGGAAGCTACAGTATCGGAAGCTGCAGTATCGGAACTTACAAAAGGAGAAATGAACGGATGAAATATCATATCCTGGCATTTGGAGCGGGATTTTTATTGGATCAGATCTTTGGCGATCCCTATTTTCTGCCACATCCCATCCGGGGAATCGGCTGGTTGATCGCGAAGACAGAAAAAGCACTGCGCAGTGGCAACCCACAGAAAGATTCTCCGGAGAGAGAGGCAGCGGAGCGCAGACAGGGGAAGCTTTTGGTGGCAATTGTTTTGCTGCTTACGGGAATGTTTACGGCATTGATCCTGGTGGGAGCATATGCACTTTATCCGAGGATCGGCATGGTGGTGGAGGCGGTCATGACCTATCAGATCCTGGCGGCAAGGTGTCTGCAGGTGGAGAGCGGAAAAGTATGGAAACATTTAAAGGCGGGGAATCCGGAGGCTGCCAGAGAGGCGGTATCCATGATCGTGGGAAGAGATACCCAGAATCTTACGGAAGAAGGAGTGGCGAAGGCTGCCATCGAGACTGTGGCGGAGAACACTTCCGACGGTGTGATCGCGCCGATGCTGTATACGGCACTGGGAGGGCCGGTGCTTGGATTTTTATATAAGGCAGTCAATACCATGGACTCTATGGTCGGCTATAAAAATGACAGATATCTGCACTTTGGAAGGGCGGCGGCGAAGCTGGATGATGTGGTGAATTTTTTCCCGGCGAGGATCAGCGCACTTTTGATGATCGGGGCGGCATTTCTCAGCGGAAAAAGCTATAACGGCAGGCAGGCATGGCGTATCTGGCGCAGAGACAGCAGAAAGCACGCCAGTCCCAATTCCGCCCAGACGGAATCCGTATGTGCCGGCGCACTGGGAATACAGTTGGCAGGAGATGCCAGTTACTTTGGCAAAGTCGTGAAGAAACCATATATCGGGGATCCAAAACGGCAGGTGGAATATGAGGATATCCGGAGAGTCAATCGTCTGATGAACCGGACGGCATGGATCTGTGAGCTGTTGTGCCTGGGAATCCTGACCTGGGTGGCAGCGGGCTGTGGATGGTTATAACACGGCGGCTGGCAATCTGTGAAGGAAAGCTCTAAAAAGAAAACAGGTTCAAGAAAAGAAATGAGGAAACAACAGATGCAGCAGAACATACATGGTGGTGACATATACAGCAGACCGGTACGGCTGGATTTTTCGGTAAACGGCAATCCCTTGGGAATGCCGGCGGAGGCAAGGCTTTCACTTTTAGCGGCTATCGATCATGTGGGGGAATATCCCGATGCCGCAGCCGGCGAACTGACAGAGACAGTAAGTCATATGCTGTCGGTGCAAAGCGGCAGGGTAATTCCAAAGGAGTATCTGCTGTTTGGCAACGGGGCATCAGAACTTTTTCTGGCGATCGTACATGCACTTAAGCCGAAAAATATTGTGATCCCGGTGCCGTCCTTTTACGGATATGAGTATGCGGCGAAAGCGGCAGACAGCCATATAAAATATGCATATCTGTCGGAGGAGACCGCATTTTGCCCGGGGAAGAAATTGTTACAGGCGCTGACGGCAGACACAGATCTACTGTTTCTTGCAAATCCCAACAATCCCACAGGGCAGCTGCTGGGCAGGGAATATCTGCGGGAACTTTTGGAGCACTGCAGACAGCAGGGAATCATCGTAGTACTGGATGAATGTTTTATAGAGTTCTGTGAGACTGATACAGAGCAGCCCAGGTCCCTGCTCGGGAAGATAGACCAGTATGAGAATCTGTTGCTGGTACGGGCGTTTACGAAAAGCTTTGCCATGCCGGGGGTGCGTCTGGGATATCTGGTGTGCAGTAATGAGGGGCTTCGGGAGAAAATCCGCAGACAGCTGCCGGAATGGAATCTGTCGGTGTTCGCCCAGAGAGCAGGCATCGTCTGTGCGGAGCAGGCGGAGCAATATCTGCAGGATACCGTGGAATATGTGAAAACAAAGCGGGCGTATCTTAGGGAAGGGCTGGAGGCACTGGGCATCCGGGTAGTGTCCGGAGAAGCGGATTTTCTGCTGCTCTACACCACACAGCCCATCTATGACAGATTGCTTGCAAAAGGCATCCTGATCCGCAACTGTGAGAATTTCCGGGGACTGGGAGAGGGCTATTACCGGATCGCGGTGAAGAAGCAGGAAGAGAATGAAGTGCTGTTACGAGAACTTGCTATGGGAGACTGATTTATGGATAAAACGAACATCGAATATGTATTGCCGGAAGAGATTGAGATGCGAAGCTTTGAGATCATTGCGGCGGAACTGGCAGAGAGGGGGATCACGTTGCCTGCGGAGCAGGATATGATCACCAGACGGGTGATCCATACCAGTGCGGATTTCGATTATGCGGAGACGATGACCTATTCGGAAAATGCAGTGGAGATCGCCAAAAACCTGATAAAAAACGGTGCGGACATTGTGACGGATACGAATATGGCACTGGCGGGGATCAACAAAAAGGTGCTGGCTTCTTTTGGCGGCGAAGCCCATTGCTACATGGCAGACGCAGAGGTGGCAGCAATGGCGAAGGAACGCAGGACCACCCGGGCAGCGATCAGCATGGAACTGGCAGCAAAACGGGAAAAGCCGGTGATCTTCGCTGTGGGAAATGCACCTACGGCACTGATACAGATTTACGAGATGATGCAGGAGAGCAACTGGCGTCCGGCATTCGTCATCGGGGTTCCCGTGGGCTTCGTGAATGTGGAAGCCGCCAAGGAACTGATCCTTCAGACGGAGGTGCCCTATATTATCAACCGCGGAAGAAAGGGCGGCAGCAATGTGGCAGCCGCCATCTGTAATGCATTGTTGTATGAGCTGAGGAAGGAAAGGTAGAGGCATGCGGTATGGATTTACCACAGGAAGCTGTGCGGCAGCAGCGGCGAAGGCGGCTGCTTATATGCTGTTGACCGGCAGGGAGAAAACTAAGATCACCATAGAGACACCCAAAGGCATCCCCTATACGGCACAGATCCTTAGGATCTGTCGTAAGGAGCGGGAGGTCAGCTGCGCCGTGGAAAAAGACGGTGGGGATGATCCCGATATTACCACCGGGGCATTGATTTGCGCGAAAGTTTCGTTTCCGGAAGAAACAGGCGAGGAAGCCCTGGCCCGGGTCGTGATCGACGGCGGCTTCGGTGTCGGACGTGTGACGAAACCGGGACTGGATCAGCCCGTGGGAAATGCAGCTATTAATCACGTCCCAAGAGAGATGATCGAACGGGAAGTATTACAGGTGTGTCAGGTACTGGATTATTGTGGAAGCCTGTCAGTGGAGATCTCTGTGCCGGAGGGCGAACATCTGGCAGAGAGGACATTTAATCCGAGACTTGGCATTGTGGGCGGCATTTCGATCCTTGGTACCAGCGGTGTCGTGGAACCCATGAGTACCCAGGCCATTTTAGATACGATCCGCGTGGAACTTAGGCAGCAGCGGGCACTGGGAAGAGAAGACGTGGTGATCTCTCCGGGCAATTATGGACTGGATTTTTTGAAAAATACCTATCACTATGATCTGGATAAAAGTGTAAAATGCAGTAACTTTATCGGTCTGACGATCGATATGGCGGTGGAAGAGGGCTTCAAACGTCTGCTTCTTGCAGGACATATCGGAAAACTCATTAAAGTGGCGGGCGGTATTATGAATACCCATTCCAGAGAGGGTGACTGCCGAATGGAGCTGTTGACCGCCTTTGCCGTAAAATGTGGTGTGGCGGCAGTGGATGCTGCAAAGCTCCTGTCCTGTGTCACCACAGAGGAAGCCGTGCGGATCCTGGATGAGTGCGGCAGGAGACAGGAAGTCATGGATTATGCCATGGAGCGTATTTTATTTTATTTGGAGAAGCGGGCGCAGGGAAAGCTTGCGATCGAATGTATCATGTATGCCAATGATTTCGGTGCATTGGCGAAAAGTAAGGAGGCGGAGGAATGGTTTACTTTGTTGGCGCAGGAAGCGGAGCAGCAGATCTGATCACGGTGCGGGGCATGCACATGCTGCAACAGGCGGATGTCATCATCTATGCGGGATCGCTGGTGAACCCGGAGCTGTTAGAATATGCCAGAGCAGACTGTGAGATCCATAACAGTGCGCACCTGACCTTAGAAGAAGTGCTTAAGCTCATGCAGGAGGCACAGGCGCAGGGGAAAATGCTGGTGCGTCTGCACACCGGAGAACCCAGCATCTATGGTGCGGTGCGGGAGCAGATGGATGCACTGGACGAGCTGGGAATCCCTTATGAGAGCTGTCCGGGAGTCAGTGCCTGCTTTGGTGCGGCGGCATCGTTAAATCTGGAATATACCCTGCCCGGTGTTTCCCAGACCCTGATCATCACCCGTATGGAAGGGCGGACCGGAGTGCCGCAGAAGGAGAGCATCGAAAGTCTGGCAGCCCATCATGCTTCCATGGCGATCTATTTAAGCACGGGAATGCTGCGGGAACTGAGCCACAGACTGATCTCAGGCGGTTATGCGAAGGACACCCCCGCAACCCTTGTCTACAAGGCAACCTGGCCGGAGGAAGAGGCTTATATCTGTACGGTGGAGACACTGGCACAGGTAGCGGAAGAACATGGCATCAAAAAGACAGCACTGGTACTGGTGGGGGATGTTATCACCCATGGAAATTATCAGAAGTCGAGGCTGTATGCGGCAGATTTTACCACAGAATTCCGTCAGGCAAAATGCGGTGCCATACAGGCAGAGGAAACGCAGGAGGAGCGGCGTGAAGATTAGTGTGATCAGCTTTACGGAAACAGGACAACAGCTGGCGGAGCGGATCCGGGAGAGCATGGACGGGGAAACTGCGGTCACGCTCTATACCAAATGCTCCCGACTGGAAAAAAAGACGGTACCGGCTGTGGATGACAGCGATGCAGACACAATCTGCGTCAGGAACAGCCTGTCAGCGTGGGCGGGAGAGCAGATGGCGGCCCGCCATGCACTTATATTCATCGGTGCCTGTGGGATCGCGGTCCGTGCCATTGCCCCCTGGATCATGGATAAACTGCACGACAGTCCGGTACTGGTGGCAGACGAGATGGGGAAGTATGTGATTCCCTTGTTGTCCGGACATGTGGGTGGAGCCAACGAACTGGCGGTCCGTCTGGCGGGAGCATTGGGTGCCATACCGGTGATCACCACAGCCACAGACTTACATGACAGTTTTGCGGTGGATATCTTTGCCAAAAGGAATGATCTGCGGATCTGCAATCGGGAGGGGATCGCCAAAGTGTCGGCAAAAGTACTGGCAGGCGAGGAAATTACCATGTCCGTACAGACAGGGCATCTGGCAGTGGATGAGACCATTCCGTCAGGGATCCGGCTGTGTGCGTATCCTCCTGCGGAAAAAGTGGATGTCCTGATTGCGGACGACACGGAAGAAACATTTCGAAAAGAGTCAGCAGAACTACTGCTGCAGCCGAAAAAATATATTCTGGGTGTGGGCTGCAAGAAGGATACGGACAGCGCAAAGATGGATCTATTTTTGAAAAAAATACTGGAAGAACAGGGCATTGTCATAGAGCAGATCGCAGCATTGGCTTCTATTGACGTGAAAAAAGAGGAACGATGCCTGCTGGAATTCAGTGAAAAATACAGGATACCGTTTTGGACGTATACAGCACAGGAATTACAGGCAGTGCCGGGAGAATTTCACGGTTCCGAGTTCGTAAAGACACAGGTGGGCGTGGACAATGTATGCGAGCGCGCCGCCCTGAAAGCAGCCGGGACAGGCGGATGGATCCTCTTAGGCAAGCAGGCACAGGATGGCATGACCGTGGCAGTTGCAGAGAAAACATGGAAAGAGCGGATTCGGATGTGGCTTGGAAAAGATAGAAAGAGGCAAAACGGATGAGTAACAGAATCTATATCGTGGGAATAGGTCCCGGCAGGGAAGAAATGATGACAGGAGAAGCCATCGCTGCGCTGGAGCAGGCAGATGTGATCGTGGGTTATACCGTATATGTCAAATTATTGGGAGAACGTTTTGCAGGGAAAAAACTGCTGACCACCCCTATGCGGCAGGAGACAGAACGCTGCGAATTGTGTTTTAGGGAGGCGGAAGCCGGGAAGCGGGTGGCATTGATCTGCAGCGGCGACGCCGGTATCTACGGCCTGGCATCGCTGATGTATGAGCTTGGAGAAGAACATCCCCAAACGGAACTGATCGTGATCCCCGGTATTACAGCGGCAAGCAGTGGGGCGGCGGTACTGGGAGCACCCTTAAACCATGATTTCTGTGTGATCAGCTTAAGCGACCTGCTGACTCCCTGGGAGAAGATCGAAAAGAGACTGCGGGCGGCAGCAATGGGAGATTTTGCCATGGCAATTTACAACCCTTCCAGCCACAGGCGAAAGGATTATCTGCAAAGAGCCTGTGATATTTTACTGGAAACCATAGAAGGGGAGCGCCCCTGCGGCTATGTGGAAAACATCGGCAGAGAAGGCACCCGGGCGGTGACCTGTACGCTGCGGGAATTAAGGGACCGGGAAGTCAATATGTTCACCACGGTATTTATCGGCAATTCCGAGACGGAGATCCTGGGGGACAAGTTGATCACAAAGCGCGGATATCATGTGGAGAATAACATACATTAAGTTCTCTTTGGGAGGAGAGCAGGATGAAAAAAATAGTAATTTTTGCGGGAACCACAGAAGGACGGCGTCTGTCGGAAATCCTGGCAGATGCCGGAATCGCGCATACCGTATGCGTGGCAACGGAATATGGTGAGATCGTGATGCGGGAACAGACGGATGCGGAGGCGGCAGGGACAAAGGGGCAGCCACTCGTATCTCTTCACCGTGGCAGAATGGACCGGCAGCAGATGGAAGAATTTCTGCGTAACGAGGGTTATGAGATCGTAGTGGATGCCACCCACCCTTATGCCCAGGTCGTTACAGAGAACATACGGGACGCTGTGAAAACACAGTCTTCCATTTACCTGCGTCTGGAACGGGAAATTTCGGAGACTCCGGAAGCAGAGAATCCTGTCGTAAGTATCCGGTATTTTGAAAGCAATGCTGACTGTGCCAAAGCGCTGGAGAATACAGAGGGCAATATTCTGCTGACCACAGGGAGCAAGGAACTGTCGACGTATTGTGCCTCCGGAAGACTCCATGATCGCCTGTATGTGCGCATCCTTCCGGGCAGAGAGAGCCTGGAACTGTGCATGGAGCAGGGAATCAAAGGCAGACAGATCCTGGCATTGCAGGGACCTTTTTCCACAGAGATGAACGCCGCTATCCTGAAGCAATACGATATCCATCACATGGTCACGAAAAACAGCGGACGCACCGGAGGGTATCAGGAGAAACTGGAAGCTGCGAAAATTCTGGGGATCCCGGTGTATGTGATACAGCCTGCCAAGAAGGCTGTAGATACGTATTCTTTTGCGGAAATCTGTGGAAAACTGGAACAGCTCTGTGACTGTAAGCTCTCCGGGCAGGGCAGCATGGAGATCTGCCTCGCCGGAATCGGCATGGGCAGCAAAGACGGTCAGACACAAGAAGTGCAGCATGCGATCGAAACTGCAGATATCCTGCTGGGTGCGGAGCGCATGATCGAAAGATATTCTGCTAAAATCGAAAAAAGACCCTACTACATGACGGAGCAGATTCTGCCGTATCTGGAGCAATTACAGAAAAACGGTCTTACAGAACAGAAAGATCCCCTTCGGGTAACGGTCCTTTTTTCCGGGGATACCGGATTTTACAGCGGATGCAGGAAGCTGTATGTGGCATTGCAGGAAGCCGTTGCCGCAGGAGCGTTGAACGCAGGAGTACGGATCCTGCCGGGAATTTCTTCCGTGGCCACACTGGCGGCCCGAGTGGGAGAAAGTTATGAAGATGCCGCCATTTTGAGCATGCACGGCAAGAAACTGAACCGGCTTTCGGCAACGGTGGAGAGCCATGAAAAGGTATTTTTACTGACCTCAGGAAGTGAGGACATCCGCAAGATCGGACATTTGCTTGCAGAAGCGGGACTGACAGACTGTGAAGTGATCGTAGGATATCAGCTGTCCTATCCGGAGGAAAGCATCCGGATCCTGACCCCGGGGCAGTGTGAGGAGATTACGGAGGAAGGGCTGTATACCTGCCTGATCCGCAATCCTCACTGGCAATCGGAACGCCTGACACATGGAAGAGCCGATACCTGTTTTCTGCGGGATGCGAAAACTCCAATGACAAAAGAAGAAGTCCGCGAGGTCAGCATCTGCAAGCTACACCTGACACAAAACGCCGTGGTCTATGACATCGGCAGCGGCACCGGATCCGTTGCCATAGAGATCGCCGGGGTGCCCGGAGAGGTGCAGGTCTATGCCATTGAGAGAAAGCCGGAGGCGGTGGAACTGCTTCGAAAGAACAGAGAGCAGTTTCACATGGATAATATACAGATCATTGAAGCCCCGGCACCGGAAGGACTGGAAGAATTACCAGTGCCGACCCATGCCTTTATCGGCGGCAGCGGCGGCAGATTGCTGGATATTTTACAGACCCTGTACCGGAAGAATCCCCATATGCGTATTGTGATCAATGCCATCAGCATGGAAACCATTGCAGAACTTAAGGAAGTGCTGGATACTTTTCCGATGGAGGAAGAGGAGATCCTGCAGATGCAGGTAAGCCGGGTGAAGAAGCTCTTAAGCTATCATCTGCCCCAGGCGGAAAATCCGGTGTGGATCTGCTCGTTTACGTTCCGGGAGACAGGAACGGATCCTATGGATAACGCGAAGAAAACAAAACAAAACGCAGGGGAGACCGGAAACGGTAAGAATGGAGAAGTACAGAGATGACCGGAGCACAGAAAAAGAAGATACGCCGCATCATGATCGCTGCACCGAAGAGCGGCAGCGGCAAGACTACGATCACCTGTGGATTATTGCAGATTTTTAAAGAAAACGGTGAGGATATTTCTTCCTGTAAATGCGGCCCGGATTATATTGATCCTATGTTCCACAGACAGGTGCTGGGGGTGCCCTCTCGGAATCTGGATACCTTTTTTACCGGAGAAGAGGGCACCCGTAAGCTGTTTTTGAAGGATCGCAGAGAAGACGAGCTTGTGGTCATGGAAGGTGTTATGGGATTGTATGACGGGCTGGGCGGCATCCGGGAGGAAGGATCCTCCTATCATCTGGCAAAGGTGACGCAGACCCCCATCCTGCTGGTGGTGGATGCAAAAGGCATGGGGAGATCGGTGATCCCTCTGATTGCCGGATTCCTGGCTTACGATAAGGCACATCTGATCCGTGGCGTGATCTTCAACCGGATGTCCGCAGCCTATTATGAGATACTGAAGCCCTTGGCAGAAGATGAACTGGGCATTGCGGTACTGGGGTATTTTCCGGAAAATAAGGACCTGCAGATCGCCAGCAGACACTTAGGCTTGTGCATGCCGGGAGAACTGGAAGACTTGCAGGGACAGATCCGTATGACAGCAGAGAGATTACGGGAGACCGCAGACATTTCAAAACTGTTGCAGATCGCAGAGGAAGCGGAGCCGTTGGAGGAAGAGACGGTAGTGGAAGATTCCGTAGAAACCAGCGAAGCAATACGCCCACGGATCGCCGTAGCCCGGGATGAAGCTTTTTGTTTTTATTACGAAGAGAACCTGCGTCTGCTGGAACAGGCGGGCGCGGAACCGGTGTATTTTTCCCCACTGCATGACAGAAACTTACCGGAAAACATTCACGGATTGTTACTGGGCGGCGGATATCCGGAACTGTATGCCGGACAGTTAAGCGAGAATGATGCCATGCGCACAGCGATCCGGAAGGCAGTCACAGACGGCCTGCCCACGGTGGCAGAGTGCGGCGGTTTTCTATACCTGCATACGACCCTGACGGACCGGGAAGGACATTCCTATCCCATGGCGGGAGTCCTGCCCGGTAAATGCTTCGACACCGGACATCTGGTGCGCTTCGGATACATTGAACTGGAAGAGAACAGCGGACATTTTATGCCTCGTGGCAGCCGCATCCGTGCCCACGAATTCCACTATTATGACAGTGAAGACAACGGCGCAGACTGCATCGCTACCAAACCCTCCACCGGACGAAATTATCCCTGTATCCACGTGGGAGAGAGTCACTGGTACGGTTTTCCCCACCTCTATTATCCATCCTGCCCGGAGTTCGCGGAGCGCTTCGTGGAGAATGCAAAAAAATTCTCAAAAAGCGGAAAAGATATGTTATAATCGTAGTATCTTTTTTGCTCGGAGGATAAATCAATGGAAAAATCAAAGGTATATTTTACAGATTTCAGGACCCGTCTGGGAGAGGGGCTTCCCAGTAAGTTAAAGCGTCTGATGAAGGCGGCGGGGATTCAGAATATTGATATGGATCACAAATTTGTTGCTATCAAGCTGCACTTTGGAGAGCTGGGCAACCTGGGTTTCTTACGTCCGAATTATGCGAAAGCGGTAGCGGATGTGGTAAAGGAGCTGGGCGGTGTGCCTTTTCTGACCGACTGCAACACCCTGTACCCCGGCAACCGTAAGAATGCCATCGAGCATATGTATTGTGCCTGGGAGAATGGTTTCACGCCTCTGACGGTGGGATGTCCCGTGATCATTGGCGATGGACTCAAGGGAACGGATGACATCGAGGTACCGGTAAAAGGCGGCGAATATGTGAAGAATGCGAAGATCGGTCGTGCCATCATGGATGCGGATGTGTTTATTTCCCTGAATCATTTCAAAGGACATGAGACGGCGGGGTTTGGCGGTGCTATTAAAAACATCGGTATGGGCTGCGGCTCCAGAGCGGGCAAAATGGAGCAGCATGCGCAGGGCAAGCCGGAGATCGACGAGAGTCTGTGCCGGGGCTGTAAGCGCTGCATGAAGGAATGTGCCAATGATGGACTGGTATATGATGAGACCACACATAAGATGCACATTGATCATGAGAAGTGTCTGGGTTGCGGACGCTGCATCGGCGCCTGCAATTTTGATGCGATCCACAGCGGCGATGCTGCGGCGACGAAGGATTTCAACTGCCGCATGGCAGAATATGCGAAGGCTGTCGTGGACGGCAGACCGAATTTCCATATTTCTCTGGTAGTGGATGTGTCTCCAAACTGTGACTGCCACTTCGAGAACGATGCTCCTATTCTGCCTAATATCGGTATGTTTGCATCCTTTGATCCCCTGGCGTTGGATCAGGCCTGTGTGGATGCCTGCCTGAAGCAGACACCGCTGCCGAACAGCCAGCTGACGGATGCCATGGCAAAAGAGGGATTTTGCGATCATCATGATCATTTTGAAAATACCACTCCCAATGCGGAGTACAAGACCTGCCTGGAGCATGCGGAGAAGATCGGCATCGGCAGCAGAGACTATGAACTGATCACGATTTCGTAAGCTTGAAAAGCGAAGAAATCGTTTATGAAGTAATTTTTGGAGAGGATGAACTTATGCGACCAATGGTAAGCATCATTGTTCCGATATACAATGCGGAACAATATTTACGACGCTGTGTCGACAGCATTTTGAACCAGGAATATACGGATTATGAACTGCTGCTGGTCAATGATGGCAGTACGGATGCTTCCGGCGATATTTGTGAAGAGTACGGAGACCAAGATCCCAGAGTCATTGTGATCCAAAAGGAGAACACCGGAGTCTCCGACAGCAGAAACCGGGCGCTTGACCGTGCCCGGGGAAAATATCTGCAGTTCCTCGACAGTGACGACTGGATCACACCGGATGCCACCAGACTGTTCGTGCGGGCAGCTGAGGAGTACGGCTGTGACATGGTCATTTCTGACTTTTACCGCGTGGTGGGAGAGCGTCTGTCCCCCAAGGGAGACATCGAAGAGGAGGGCGTGCTCACCAGAGAAGAGTTCGCAGCACATATGATGGAGAATCCGGCGGATTTTTATTACGGTGTGTTGTGGAACAAGCTGTACCGCAGGGATATTGTGGAAGAGCATAAGCTACGCATGGATACGGATATCAGCTGGTGTGAGGATTTTATGTTCAATCTGGAATATATCCGCTATGCGAAAGTATTCTATGCCCTGCATGCGCCCATTTATTATTATGTGAAGAGGAAAGGCTCTCTTGCCAGTCAGGGCATTAATATCTCGAAGACTGTGAAAATGAAGCTGAATGTATTTGAGTACTACAATAACTTCTACAAACATGTTCTGGAAGAGGAAGATTATGAGAAGAACCGTCTGCAGGTATACCGTTTTTTTATCGATGCTGCGGGGGACGGCACCGTTCCGCCTTCGATCCTGCCCGGTTCCAAGAAGCTGGGAGACGAGAGAGTCTTTGTCAATACAGAGATCTTACAGGCGGAAGGACCTGCAGGAGAGGATTACCGTAAGAGAAAGTTATTAGAACATTATCTGGAGCCGGTGGCGTTAAAAGGAGATCTGAAGGTCATGGATGTGTGTCTGCTTTTGTGTCTGTGTGAAAAGCACGAATGGGACAGCAGACGGGAACTGGCGGATTTCGCCGGAATCACCCGGACGAATCTGACCAGCGGATTGCAGCGCCTGACCATGAAGGGATTCCTGAAAGTAGAAGAGGTGAAGGAACCCAAACCATCCAAAAAAGATAAGACGACCGGAAAAAATAAAATGAAAGCAGCGGAGATGGCAGAAACGAAGCGGAAGGGACGGGGAGGCAGGATCGCCGTGACGATTCTTCCGGCAGCAGATGCCGTTATGAAAGAACTGGAGATGGCACAGAGGGATTATGATGCTGCCAGATTCGCCGGCTTCACAGAGGAAGAACTCATTAAATATGCTGAGCTGTCTGAGAAGATCAAAGAGAATACAAAGAATATTTTATACTTTCTTAATTGACAGGGTAGTTTCTGAAAAGTTATGATAGATAAGTATATATGATGTCGGGAAAGGAAGGTATTTGGATGAAGAAAAACGCAGAGTATATGTTGGAACATGCCGGCCTGTGCAGAGCGGCAGATAGATTGGAACCCCAGATGTTCGATGAGTATGGCGTGCAGAGGGGGTTGCGTGATAAGAACGGTAACGGCGTAGTCGCAGGCCTTACCAATATCTCCCGGATCGAATCCTTCAAAATGGAGGATGGCAAAAAGATACCCTGTGAAGGTAAGCTGTGGTATCGCGGTTATGACTGTATCGAACTGGTCAACGGATTCCGCGGGGATCATTTCGGATTCGAAGAAGTGGCTTATTTACTTTTGTTCGGTAAGCTGCCGAATCGTGACGAACTGAAGCATTTTAACGATATTCTGGCATCCAGCAGAACTTTGCCTACCAACTTCACTAGAGATGTCATCATGAAAGCTCCCAGCAGTGACATCATGAATTCCCTGACCAGGAGTGTTCTGACACTGGCTTCCTATGATAAAAATTGCAGCGATACTTCCATTGAAAATGTATTAAGACAATGTCTGGGACTGATCGCTGTGTTCCCTATGCTGGCAGTCTACGGCTACCATGCATATAATCACTATTCCAATGATGAGAGTATGTACATACATCGTCCGCAGAAGAAGCTTTCCACAGCAGAGAATCTGCTGATGATGCTTCGTCCCGACAAACAATATACCGAGCTGGAGGCCAAAGTACTGGATACCGCACTGGTGCTGCATATGGAGCACGGCGGCGGTAACAATTCCACCTTCACTACCAGAGTCGTAACCTCTTCCGGATCCGACACTTATTCCGTAGTGGCAGCAGCGCTTTCTTCTCTGAAGGGACCCAAGCACGGTGGTGCCAATATCAAGGTCGTAGAGATGATGCGGGATATCGAAGCCCATGTGTCCGACTGGACTGATGAGGATGCGGTAAGAGTTTATCTGAACAAGATTTTGAATAAGGAAGCCTTTGACGGCAAGGGACTGATCTATGGTATGGGTCATGCTGTCTACTCTCTGTCCGACCCCAGAGCCCAGGTATTTAAGAGCTTCGTGGAGAAGCTGGCAGTAGCCAAGGGCAGAGACAAGGATTTCGCATTGTACTCCATGATCGAGCGGATGGCACCGGAGGTCATCTCCCAGAAGTCCAGGATCTATAAGGGCGTCAGCGCCAATGTGGATTTCTACAGCGGATTCGTATACAGCATGCTGGAGATCCCACTGGAATTATATACACCGATTTTTGCCATCGCAAGAATCGTGGGATGGAGCGCGCATCGTATTGAAGAATTGATCAATATGGATAAGATCATCCGTCCCGCTTATAAGAGCGTGATGCAGGAACTGGAATATGTTCCGTTGGATCAGAGATAAAAATAAAAAGGGACTGCGTATTTTTGCGCAGTCCTTTGATGATTGTTATCATGATCAGGAATAGATCTGACAGATAATGGATACGATCTCTTCAGCGGATTCCATGGAATTTTCCATGATCCAGGTGACGTAGATATTGTAGAGGGAACCGGAGAACGCACGAAGCGTGTAATAGAAATCCCGGCCTTTATCTTCCGTATAATAGGTATCAAGGATATAACTGTCCAGGGCCTGCAGCAGCAGATGCCCCAGTCCTGTGTTCACCAGGCAGGCAATGAATTCTCTGTAATGATCAAAGTATTCATAGCAGTGCAGCATATTGCGGTAGTCGTTATAATTGCCTTTATCAGGCCAGGCAGCGACATCCTGACGGTAGGCATCTACCAGATCCTTCAGATAACTGCTGAAGATCTCGTCCATGGAGTTGTAATTGCGGTAATAAGTCATACGGGAGACTCCGGCCCGCTCGGTCAGCTCTGAGATGGTAATATTGGACAGAGATTTTGTCTGAAGCAGCTGTATCAAAGCCTGCACCATGCAATCTCTGGAAAATTGTTTGGAATGGTTCGTGGACATGGCAGATCACCTTCTTAATGTTTTCTACTGACAGTATAAAACGTAACACAATCCGGAAAAATACGCAAGGAAAGTTCCTCGCGGAAAGGAGCGGTATATGGCGGGAACAGTCATAGAATATTTAAAAAAATACGGAGATATTCCATTTTGCGAAAAACCTCTGAATGATGTGGACAGTCTGGCCTTATGCCAGCTTTCTTATCTGAAGTTCGACGGAATGGTCAGTGACGTACGTCACAACGGTCCTTCTGTGACGCTGCAGGAGATCGCCAAACGGCCAGATGTGGAGCAGCTGTTCGGAGATGTGCGTTTTGAAAAGGAGAACCGGGCACTGTTTGAAGGGCTGCTTAGCGGCAGACGCTTCCGAAATATGAAGCTGAATTGTTATATTAACCTGGTGGAAAAGGAGTGGGAGACCCAGTTCTCTGCGATTACCTTTATCCTGGATGACGGAACGCTGTTTTTGGCATTCCGCGGCACGGATGAGACTATTGTGGGGTGGAAGGAAGACTTTAATATGGCATTCCTGAATCCGGTACCGGGGCAGGAATACAGTGTCAAATATGTAAATATGGTCACCGGATGGCTGCATCAGCCCTTTTACATCGGAGGACATTCCAAGGGCGGCAACCTGGCGGTGTACAGTGCCATGAAATGTGCGCCCTTTGTACGGAAGCGGATCCAAAAGATATACAGTCTGGACGGACCGGGATTCCGGCCGGAGGTGCTGAAGGAATGTCATTACAATGCGATAGAAGACAAGGTGGTAAAGCTGCTTCCGCATTCTTCTATGATCGGGATGATCTTCGAGCGGGATATTCATTATCGCGTAGTGGAGAGTAAAAACCACGGTCTGCTGCAGCATGATCCTTTCTCCTGGCTGGTGAAGGATGATCATTTCGTGGATGTAGGCGATATCTATGAGAGCCAGAAGATCATGAACGAGGCTCTGAATGAATGGATCCTGTCCCTGAACGAGGAGCAGGTCCGTACCTTTGTAGACACACTTTATCAGGTGATCTCCGCATCACAGGCGGACGATCTGATCACCTTTACCGCAGATTGGAAAAAGAGTATGAATGCGGTAGTTACCGCATTGAAGGAAGTGGACGATCAGACCGCAGAGATGCTGCGGGGGATCATCCGTTCCCTGTTCGAGATTGCGAAGGTTAAAGTCAGGGAGGAATTGGTTCCGGTGAAAAGACCGCGACACCGGTTTAAAAATAATAAGAAAGAAGAGAAAGGAGAGGTTCCCCGACACACTCCGGCAGCCTCTCCGGATGCCACTGTAACCCAAGGATCGGCAGCTCGTCATGCTCCAAAGCTTCGGGGCAGCCATCGTCAGGGCAGACCTGGATGATCTTAAGGTGCTGACCTAAGCGGTCGATCCGTTGGTGGTGGGCACTGTTGACGCGCATTTTGACAGGAAAATACTTGAAAAGATGGGAATCATCTACCATAATAGTATCATGAAACACATCGCCGGAAGGGGAACTGTGCAGGCAGTCTTCGGGCATATCCTGTATGATCGTACCGCCGAAGGCAACATTGATGACCTGCATGCCCTTGCAGATCCCGATGACAGGGATTCCGGCGGCAATCGCTATGTCGAGAGCCTGGAATTGCAGGATGTCCAGTTCGGTGTCAACAGTGCGGGAACCTTTGTTTTTTTCACCGAAAAAAGCAGGAGTGATATCTCCGCCGCCCGGCAGGATCAGAGCGTCGCAGGAAATGACCTCTCCGGGAACCAGAGTAGTCACGATCTGCGCGGGAAGTGCACGGAAAAAGGCTTCATAATTTCCTGTTTTGGACTTGCGTCCCAAAATGACTAATTTTGTCATATAATTTTCTGATACCTCATTTTTTTATAGTTAATATATGCCATAACTTTTGATTTTTGCATAGGACAAATTAGCAAAAATGTATCTTACGCTTTTTTATAAATAGGAGTAAAATAGCAACGACCATGAGGGAGCGGAAACTCCTTCAGGGATGTTTACGGAAAGGAAGTGGTATTATGGAGGAATTGGCATCAGAACTGCTCAAAGAACTGAACTGTGATACAGCGTTTTCAATCAAGCTTCCGGCAGGTCTTCCACTGATCGGCGGAGTACAGCTGGATATTGCGGAATCGGTAGTGATCACATGGGTAGTCATGGCAGTCATTCTGATCTTGTCGATTATCCTTACAAGCAACCTCAAAGTACACAATGTCAGCAGACGACAGCTGGTGGCAGAGACGATCGTGACGAAGCTGGAAGGCATTGTTACGGGAATGATCGGAGAGGAAGGGAAACGGTATGTACCGTATCTGGTAAGTGTACTGTTATACCTGGGCATATCCAATATCATCGGATTGTTCGGTATGAAGCCCCCTACCAAGGATCTGAACGTAACGGCGGCACTGGCACTGATGAGTATCATCCTGGTGGAAGCAGCAGGCATCCGCAAAAAAGGCGTGGGCGGATGGATCAAGAGCTTCACCGAGCCTATCGCGATCGTAACACCCATCAATATCCTGGAGGTGTTCATCAAGCCCCTGTCTTTGTGTATGCGATTGTTTGGTAACGTTTTGGGAGCATTCGTTATCATGGAGCTGCTGAAGCTTCTGGTTCCGGTAGCATTGCCGGTACCCTTCAGCTTTTACTTTGATATTTTTGATGGACTGATCCAGGCGTATGTATTCGTATTCCTGACATCTATGTACATTAAGGAAGCCATTGAATAAGTAACTATTCACTAACAACACTTTTTTTAAAACTAGGAGGATTCATTATGATAGCTATTGGAGCAGGTATTGCAGCACTGGCATGTATCGGAGCAGGTATCGGTATCGGTATCGCAACAAGTAAGGCAGCAGAGGCTGTGGCAAGACAGCCGGAAGCAGAGAGCAAGATCACCAAGATCTTACTGTTAGGTGGTGCGCTGGCAGAGGCAACCGCTATTTACGGATTCGTTATCGGTATCCTGATCATCTTGTTCATGGCATAAGGAACGGTATAACGACGTAAGAAAGGATGAAAGCACATGCTGAGATTAGATATTAATATTGTATGGACCATCCTGAATCTGTTGATCATATTTGCCATTGTGAAGATCTTCCTGATCAAGCCCATCCACAAGATCCTGGATGCAAGACAGGCAGAGATCGATAAGCAATATGCAGATGCAAAAACTGCACAGGACAGTGCCGAAGAACTCAAGACTAAGTACGAGGCATCCTTAAGCGGTGTCCAGGCAGAAAAGGAAGGCATCCTGAACGAGGCAAGAGGCAAGGCCAGCAACGAGTATGACCGTATCGTGGCAGATGCCCAGACCGAAGCAAAAAAGATACTGGACAATGCCGATAAAAATGCCGCACTGGAAGAGCAGAAGCGTATCCAGCAGGCACAGGAGCAGATCGCCGGTCTGGTAGTGGAAGCTACTGCAAAGCTGGTGGCAGCCAAACAGAATGCAGATTCAGACAGAGAACTTTACAACCAATTTATAGCAAAGACAGGTGAAGAGATTGATTAGTACAGCTTTAGAATACGCAAAAAGATTGCGTGAACTGAATATCCCCGGAGACATTGTAGGTCAGACAGGCGATATCTTTAAAGCCGTACCGCAGGTGAAGCTGAATTTCGAATCTCCTGCCGTGGCACTGTCTGCCAAGCACAATGTAATAGAAAAAGTATTCCCCTTACAGATCAGAGATTTCCTGAAGGTCCTGTGTGATAACGGAGATATCTATCTGTGGGATGATATCTGTACTGCCTACAGAGAACTCTCTCCCGAGAAAAAGGGTGAGTTCGTTGTGACCCTGTCCTATGTGACAGCACCGACAGAAGAGCAGTTACAGAATATCCGTGATTTTGTACAGAAGAAATATCACAGAGACGATATGGTCTTCGAGACGAAGGAAGACCCGGCTCTGGGCGGCGGTTTCATCATCCGTGCCGGTAACGAAGTCTATGACTGGAGTACCAATGGCCGTATGAAGCAGTTCGCAGACAAGCTTTCCCAGGTAGGTAAGACTGCCAGCGAGCAGGGGATCATTTCTATCCTGAAGGGTGAGATCGAAGATTTCCACCTGCAGGCACAGGAGCATGAGATCGGTTCCGTCAGCTGGGTAGGTGACGGTATCGCCAATGTCAATGGTATCGACCATGCCGAGTACGGTGAGATCGTTATCTTCGATTCCGGTGTCAAGGGAATGGTACAGGATGTCCGCAGGGATGAGATCGGATGTATCCTGTTCGGTCATGATACCGAGATCCGTGAGGGTACCAGAGTCGTTCGTACCGGCAAGAGAGCCGGTATCCCCGTAGGTGACGGATTCAAGGGCAGGATCGTGGATGCTCTGGGAGCACCCATCGACGGCGCAGGTCCCATTAAGGAAGAGGGGTATCGTCCCATCGAGCAGCCTGCTCCTTCCATCGTGGACAGACAGTCCGTAGGTGTACCTATGGAGACCGGTATTCTGGCAATCGATTCCATGTTCCCCATCGGTCGTGGACAGCGTGAGCTGATCATCGGTGACCGTCAGACCGGTAAGACCTCCATCGCCATCGACGCCATCCTGAACCAGAAGGGTAAGGATGTGGTATGTATCTATGTAGCCATCGGTCAGAAAGCATCTACCGTGGCAAATATCGTAAAGACACTGGAGGAGTTCGGTGCCATGGCATATACCACCGTTGTGGTATCCACGGCAAGTGACCTGGCTCCCTTACAGTACATCGCTCCTTATTCCGGCTGTGCGATCGGTGAGGAGTGGATGGAGAACGGAGAAGACGTACTGGTAGTGTATGATGACTTAAGTAAACATGCTACCGCATACCGTACACTCTCCCTGCTCCTTCGTCGTCCACCCGGACGTGAGGCATATCCCGGTGACGTATTCTATCTGCATTCCAGACTGTTAGAGCGTGCGGTCCGCATGAGTGACGAATACGGCGGAGGTTCCCTGACGGCACTTCCCATCATCGAGACCCAGGCAGGAGATGTATCCGCATACATTCCGACCAACGTAATTTCCATTACCGACGGACAGATCTATCTGGAGACAGAAATGTTCAATTCCGGTTTCCGTCCTGCGGTAAATGCAGGTCTGTCAGTATCCCGTGTAGGTGGTGCGGCACAGATCAAGGCAATGAAGAAGATCGCGGCGCCGATCCGTACCGAGCTTGCTCAGTACAGAGAGCTGGCTTCCTTCGCACAGTTCGGATCTGAACTGGATGCAGACACCAAGGAGAAGCTGGCGCAGGGCGAACGTATCAAGGAAGTGCTGAAGCAGCCTCAGTACCAGCCTATGCCGGTACAGTATCAGGTTATCATCATCTATGCGGTGACTAAGAGATTCCTGCTGGATGTGCCGGTAGAGGACATCACCAGATTTGAGAAGGAATTCTTCGATTATCTGGATACTAAGCATCCCGAGATTCCTGCAGCCATCGCTGAGGAAAAGGTGATCTCCGATGCTACGGAAGAAAAGCTTGTGAAGGCACTGAATGATTTCAAGGCAGAGTTTCTGAAATAAGTGTGTCAGCCGTGATATACGGCAGAATGAGAGGTAACTATGGCATCAATGCGTGATATCAAGCGCCGTAAGACCAGCATTCAGGGCACACAGCAGATCACCAAGGCGATGAAGCTGGTATCTACGGTAAAGCTTCAAAGAGCCAGAGCAGGTGCAGAACGTTCTCAGACGTATTTTGACTGTATGTATGATACCGTAAATAATATCCTGTCCAGGGTAGGTCATCTGGAACACAAGTATCTTGTCCCGGGGGCTTGTCCGAAAAAGGCGGTCATTGTCATTACCTCCAATCGAGGTCTGGCAGGCGGTTACAATTCCAACGTAGCCAAACTGATCACCGGACAGGAGGACTGGAAGACAGAAGACGTGGTAGTCTATGCCATCGGTAATAAGGGCCGGGAGATCCTGGAGAGAAAAGGATATACCGTGAAGGAATCCTATCCGGAGGTCATTGAGGAACCGGCTTATGCGGAAGCAATGCTTCTGTCACAGAAGCTGTTGACATCATTTGCAGCCGGAGAGATCGGAGAGATCTATCTGGCATATACACATTTTAAAAACACGGTGAGCCATGAGCCGAAGCTGTTGAAGCTTCTGCCTGTGGAATATGATGCAGACGCGAAAGCCCCCGCAGAGGGTGCTGACGCACTGATGAATTTTGAACCGGAAGATGTGGAAGCACTGGATATGATCATACCGAAATATATTTCCAGTCTGATCTATGGTGCACTGATGGAAGCGGCAGCCAGTGAGAACGGTGCCCGTATGCAGGCAATGGATAATGCCACCAGCAATGCGGAGGATATGATCAGTGATCTGTCACTGAAGTACAACCGCGCAAGACAGGGAAGCATTACCCAGGAGCTTACAGAGATCATTGCAGGCGCAGAGGCGCTTTAATTATTGGAACATGCCCATCAGTGGGCAGGAAAGAGGTAGAAATGGCAGGAGAGAATAAAGGAAGGATCACCCAGGTCATCGGTGCCGTACTGGATGTACGCTTCGATGAGGGCAAACTTCCTGAGATCAATGACGCGATCCGCATCCCTACCAGAGATGGAGGAGAACTGGTAGTAGAAGTCTCCCAGCATTTGGGTGATGATACTGTCAGATGTATCGCCATGGGTACTACCGACGGACTGGTAAGAGGAATGGAGGCAATCGCCACCGGAGCCCCGATTTCCGTACCGGTAGGAGAAAATACCCTGGGCAGAATATTTAATGTACTGGGTCAGCCGATTGATAACAAGCCGGTACCGGAGGGGGTATCTTACGAGCCTATCCACCGTGCTGCACCGACCTTCGCAGAGCAGTCTACGGACACAGAACTGCTGGAGACCGGTATTAAGGTCGTTGACCTGCTCTGCCCTTATCAGAAGGGTGGTAAGATCGGTCTGTTCGGTGGTGCCGGTGTAGGTAAGACCGTACTGATCC